>ERZ1029854.386-NODE-386-length-18545-cov-12.344294_pt1 | contig 18545 bp, 14 predicted proteins | sample MGYA00519239_ERZ1029854 | MGnify/ENA primary metagenome ERZ1029854 (study PRJEB33666, sample SAMEA4610917) | skin metagenome | biome: Human-associated habitat; feature: Malodor aspect; material: skin | place: Philippines | collected 2015-08 ... | reverse complement strand
AGATCGACCTCGAGGACCCGTACGAGAAGATCGGCGCCGAGCTGGTCAAGGAAGTCGCCAAGAAGACCGACGACGTCGCCGGCGACGGCACCACCACCGCTACCGTGCTCGCACAGGCGCTCGTGCGCGAGGGCCTGCGCAACGTCGCGGCTGGTTCCAACCCGATGGGCATCAAGCGCGGCATCCAGGCCGCCACCGACAAGGTGTCCAAGTACCTGCTGGACCAGGCCAAGGAAGTTGAGACCCAGGAGGAGATCGCCTCCACCGCCGGTATTTCCGCGTCTGACCCGGAGATCGGCAAGAAGATCGCCGAGGCGATGTACGCCGTGGGCAACGGCTCCGTGAACAAGGAGTCCGTGATCACGGTGGAGGAGTCCAACACCTTCGGCGTGGACCTCGAGGTCACCGAGGGTATGCGCTTTGACAAAGGCTTCATCTCCGCATACTTCGCCACCGACATGGAGCGTGGCGAGGCTGTGCTCGAGGATCCGTACATCCTGCTAGTCTCCGGCAAGATCTCCAACGTCAAGGAGCTCGTGCCGGTGCTGGAGCAGGTCATGCAGTCCGGTAAGCCGCTGCTCATCATCGCCGAGGACGTCGAGGGCGAGGCCCTGTCCACCCTCGTGGTGAACAAGATCCGCGGCACCTTCAAGTCGGTTGCGGTGAAGGCTCCGGGCTTCGGTGATCGTCGTAAAGCAATGCTCCAGGACCTCGCGATCCTCACCGGCGGCCAGGTCATCTCGGAAGAGGTCGGCCTGTCGCTGGAGACCGCGGGCATCGAGCTGCTTGGCCAGGCGCGCAAGGTTGTCGTGACCAAGGACGAGACCACCATCGTCCAGGGTGCGGGCCAGCAGGAGCAGATCGACGGCCGTGTGAAGCAGATCCGCGCCGAGATCGACAACTCCGACTCCGACTACGACCGCGAGAAGCTGCAGGAGCGCCTGGCCAAGCTGGCCGGCGGTGTTGCGGTGATCAAGGTTGGCGCCGCCACTGAGGTGGAGCTCAAGGAGCGCAAGCTGCGCATCGAGGATGCTGTGCGCAACGCGAAGGCTGCTGTGGAGGAGGGCATCGTCGCCGGCGGTGGCGTGGCACTCCTGCAGGCCGCTAACGAGCTCGAGGGCGACCTCGGCCTGGAAGGCGACGAGGCAACCGGCGTGAAGATCGTCCGCGAGGCGCTGTCCGCCCCGCTGAAGCAGATCGCGCTGAACGCTGGCCTCGAGCCGGGCGTGGTGGCCGACAAGGTGGCCAACCTCCCGGACGGCGAGGGCCTCAACGCAGCGACCGGCGAGTACGTGGACATGCTCGCGCAGGGCATCGCCGACCCGGCGAAGGTGACCCGTTCCGCGCTGCAGAACGCCGCGTCCATCGCCGCGCTGTTCCTCACCACCGAGGCTGTCGTGGCTGACAAGCCGGAGCCGGCTAACGCCGCAGGTGCCGGTATGGATCCGGAGGCCATGGGCATGATGTAAATCCGCCCCGCCTGTGCAAGCACGCCCTTCGGGGCGTGCTTATTTCTTTGCTCAATCGCTTATCGACGACCCCCCGAATAGGTGTAACCATCACTGCGCACCGGGGTCGCGTGGGGTCGGATACATCGCAATTTCGCCCGTCTGAGTTACGTCGAAATCAACGAATTCAGATGGTGTTTACTTTGGTGCGGCAGTCGGGGCAGGTAACGGGAACATCACGGAAAAGGTTACGTTTTGGTTAACGCCAGCTGTCTGTAAATAGCCTGGCAGTGCGCGAATTTGTTTCCCAGTTCCTCTTGACGCGGCCGTTACCTGTGGCAAAATATCCCCTGTGACGCCCGCTGGGTGTCAGTACCTGTCAAGTTTTGCCAGACAATCACTGGCACCTAATCGGTAAGGGGAATTCCATGCCTTTCGATCTCAAGTTCATCCAGAAGCAGCTGAAGAACTTCAAGACCTTCGCTACCAGCCTTGCTGATCTCTTCCAGAACACCCCGAAGACCATCAAGACCTTCGTGGACAACGTTTCCAAGTAAAACCCCTCGGGCAACCACCTCATAAACTTCAAGGAGAATTTCTCATGGACGCAATCAACAACTGGTACGCACTTTCCTCCGGTAACGGCGCCAACGGCGTCACCCAGGTTCCGGGCGCTCTGCTCGACCTGCTGCGCGAACTGGGCAAGCTGGCAGGCAACATTGCCGACCTGATCGGCCTGGTCGCTTAAGACCGGTTTTACCGAACGCCTCGTCGCTAAGCGACGGGGCGTTTTTGCGTTGCGAATACTTTGCCAGCGCTAACGCCCGATCCCTAATAGAATGAGACGTATGGCTGACCACAAGGATGACGAACTGCCGATGATCGACCTGGCCGAAACCGAGGGCTGGGTTGTAGACGACACCGACGAGGACGATCCGGTGCTGCTCATGCCCGACGGCACCGCGATTCAGACATGGCGTGAGAACTACCCGTACGACGAGCGGCTGTCCCGCGATGATTACGAGAAGGAAAAGCGTGCCCTCCAGATCGAGCTGCTGAAGTGGCAGAACTGGACGAAGGACACCGGTCAGCGCCACATTATCCTCTTCGAGGGCCGCGACGCTGCCGGTAAGGGCGGCACGATCAAACGCTTCAACGAGCACCTCAACCCGCGTGGTGCGCGCACCGTGGCGTTGGAGAAGCCGTCGCCACGCGAGAGCACCTCGTGGTACTTCCAGCGCTACATCGAGCACTTCCCGGCTGCCGGCGAAATCGTGTTCTTCGACCGTTCCTGGTACAACCGCTCCGGCGTCGAGCGCGTCATGGGCTTTTGCACCGAGTCCCAGCACGCCGAGTTCCTCCGCGAGGTCCCGATGCTGGAGAACATGATCCTCGGCTCCGGCATTTCGCTGACCAAGTTCTGGTTCTCGGTGACGCAGAAGGAGCAGCGCACCCGCTTTGCCATCCGCCAGGTCGACCCGGTGCGTCAGTGGAAGCTCTCGCCGATGGACCTCGCATCCCTGGATAAGTGGGAGGATTACACTCGCGCCAAGGAGGAGCAGTTCCGCTACACGGACACCGACGAGTCGCCGTGGATCACCATTAAGTCCAACGACAAGAAGCGCGCCCGCCTCAACGCGATGCGCTACATCTTGTCCAAGTTCGAGTACACGAACAAGGATCATGAGTTGGTCGGCGAGCCGGATCCGCTGATTGTGAAGCGCGGCCGCGACCAGATCGGCGACTAAGCGCACTTCGCTTGACGACGACTCAGTGACCGCCTTCCCGAAAACCGTGGTTGCTTGAAACGTCAACATGTGCTAATCCATTCTTGGAATGTTTGCAAAGTGATCCGAGAAGGGGACCGCATGACCCGCACCATCTCCAGCCGCGTTGCTGGTATTTCTCTCGCAGTAGCTCTCGCAGCGGGTGCCGCGGCGCCGCTGCCGCTCGCACTCGCCGCTGACGCGGGTACCGACTTCGGCAATGCTGTGACCGTGTCGAACACGGATGTGCAGCAGCTCATCGCCAACGTGGCCTCGCAGGGCGCGAGCCCGGTGACCCTGAACCTACACAAGTACATCGGCGACCCGGTGACCACGCAGCCGGAGTACACCGGCGGCCAGGCCAACAACGCCGCGGATGGCCTGACCCCAGCAAACGGGGTGGAGTTCACCGTCCGCCGGGTGAACAACATCGACCTGACCACCGTGGCGGGTTGGCAGCAGTACTCGGAGCTGCGTAACGCCACCACGCCGGATGCGGCCAACCTGGGGCCTGCAACCACGTTGACCACGGCAAACGGCACAGCAACGGGCAACTTCCCGGTGGGTGTGTACTACGTCGAGGAGACGGTGACGCCGGCCGGCGCGACGGCAGTGGCCCCGTTCTACATCGCGCTGCCGCTTCCCCTGACCTCCGGCACAGGCACCGACCAGGTGGTGACCGGGTGGAACCGGGACGTGCACGTGTACCCGAAGAACCAGCAGGTCACGGGTGAGAAGACGGTGGATGATTCGCGCGTGTACGCGGGCGAGAACGTCAAGTACACAGTGAGCGGCTCCGTTCCGGCTGTGCCCGCGACCAACACGTTCGACGGCTACGACATCGTGGACGATTTCGACGAGACCCGCCTGGACGTCGTGGACAGCACCATCACCGTGACCCTCACGGGTGACACCACCCTGGCCAGCGGCACCGATTACAAGGTGGTCAAGGGTGCCGGAAAGTTCGGTGTGTCGCTGACCAAGAGCGGCCTGGACAAGTTGGTGGCGGCGCGTAAGGCAAATGGGGAGAAGACCCGCGTGGTGCTCAGCTACGAGGCGAAGCTCAAGGACGGGGCGACCCCGGGCGAGGCGACCAACTCCGCGCAGCTCTTCCCGCCGAACACTGCGAACACGGACGCGGATTTCACCCGCCAGCCGATCAACGTGGATACCCCGGACCGCGACGTCACCCCGATTGACGTGCCGGCGGTGAAGACGGTGCTGGGGCAGATCACGATCAATAAGGTGGGCGAGAACAACGCCGCCCTCGCGGGTGCGAAGTTCCAGCTCTACCGCTGCGCCCCCGGTACCGCCGAGACCAACGCGGGCCCGATCACGGTCAACGGCACGAACACGTGGACCACGGGTGACGACGGTGCGGTCACGCTGCCCGCGATCCAGGTGGAGGACTTCTACAATAACGCCGCGAAGAAGGACGAGTTCGACTACTGCGTGGTGGAGACCCAGGCGCCGCGCGGCTACGCGCTGAACCCGCAGCCGGTGGCGGCTTCCATCACGAACGCCAGCCGCACGAACACGGTGAAAATCACCAACGTGAAGGACAACACGGCCATCAACCTGCCCACCACGGGTGAGCGCGGCACCTTGTTCGCGGTCATCGGCGGTGGCCTGCTGGCACTGCTGGCTGCGCTGTACTTCGCGCGCCGTAACCGCGCGGCGTAGGCCGTTCGGGTGAGGTGGGCCGTGGCGGAGGAACCGGAGGTCGTCGATAAGCAAAAGCGCTCTTGGAAAGATGTGTTCTGGGCGCTGGCGCTGATTCTCGGCCTGCTGGGGATGCTGTATCCGGTGACCTCGACGCTGGTGAACAACCGCTACCACGCGATCATCGCGGAGCGCACCCGCGCGGAGACGGCGCAACTGCCGGACCGCGAACGCGACGGGCTGTGGGAGGCGATGCTGGCGTACAACCGGGACATCACCGCGCAGCCGGTCTCGGAGCTGAGCATCGGCGGCGACCACACCTCACCCGACTACCGCCGCTACCTGGGCACGGGGCTGGCGCCGGGCCAGGACCAGCTCGCGCAGGTGGTGATCCCGTCTGTCGGGATCGCGTTGCCGGTGTACCACGGCACGTCCGATCGCGTGCTAACGAAGGGTGCGGGCCACCTGTTCGGTACCACCTTTCCCACGGGAGGGGAGGGGTCGAACACGGCGATCTCCGCGCACACGGGGTTGGTCAACGCGTCGATGTTTGACAACCTGCCAAAACTGAAGAAGGGCGAGGACATCTACATCCACGTCCTCGGGCGCACGCTGCGCTACCAAATGGTGGGCTCGAAGGTGGTGCCACCCGACTCGCTGGACGCGATCCCGCTGCCCGGTGAGCCTGGCGACCACCTCTACCTGATCACCTGCACGCCGTACGGGCTGAACTTCAACCGACTCGTGGTCGACGCGGTGCGCGTGCCCGTGGACGAGGAGGCGCCGAGCCCGCAGACCTCGAACACGATCATCGGCTGGCAGTGGTGGATGTGGCTCTCCGTGGGATTTGCCCTGCTTGTTCTGCTGCTACTACTCATTCCGCTGCTTCTGCGGCGCAGGAAGGATGAAGAAGATGAGGATGCTTAAGCGCCTCGCGTCCGCGCTCACCGCGGCGGCGCTTCTCACCGTTCCCGCGTTCGCGTCCGCGCAGACCACCCCTCCGCCACCGTCGCAGTCGCAGCCCGAGCCTTCGCTTATCGACGCCTCCGTGACCACCCCTCCCTCAACCACCACCGCCCCGGAGACCACTGCGTCTTCGAACCCGACGTCGGCGCCTGCGACCACGCCAACATCGTCGGCGCCGGTGACCACGCCGACCACCACCACGCGTCAGGTCGTTCCCTTCGCCGCGCTGACCCCGCAGGCGAACCAGATTGTGACCAAGTGCGATTACCGTTCGGGCGCCGCCAACGAAGAGGGCCCATACGCCAACAACATCTGTTGGCTGGACTTCGGCCCGATCTTCAGCGGTGCGGCAACCAGCGGCAACGCCCAGCCTGGCGGCACGCGCCTGCCGAATCTTGCGCCGGCAGCGACTTCCGCCGGGCAACCCGTGTTGGTCAACGTGGGCGGCCCCCGCAACGTGCAGCTCACGTTCAACCTGAAGGTGCAGACGGTTGCCGCGACCGATACGAACAAGCAGCAGCTTGCCAGCGGCACCACGTTCGCCCGCGACACCCTGACGCGCATCGGCGCGTACTCCAACGTGCTGTGGAACCAGCAGTTCTGGGGCAACCCCGCGAAGAACCCGGGGTACTACCTGGCCACCAATCCGAGCGCGCAATCGGCCCGCCCGATCATCGGAGCGTCCAGGATCGCAGAACCCGTGGTGTTCCGCTTCGACGACATCACCATCTATGAAGACGGTGTGCCCCTGACCCGCGACTACTCCTTCGTCATGGCGGATGCGGAGTCCGTGAACAACGGCGAGGAGATCGGCATGGTCGCCGACACCATTGTGAACCCGCTCGCGTTAGTCAACCCGCCCGGGAGCAACCGGGTGTGCTCTGGATCTTCGCGGCTGCCGCAGTTTGGAACCAGCGACACGGGCGGCTACTTCAACTGCGTGGGCGGCGGCAGGGACGCCTCCGCCTTCTACCTTGCCCAGGCGTTGTCGCCCAAGACCGTCGAGGCGGCCATTTGGCGCACGAACGGCGCGCAGGGCTTCGCAATCGGGCTGGGTACCAGCGCAGTTGAAGAGCAGCAGAAGGTCGAAGCCGTCACGCTGCCCGATACCGGCGCCCGGGACGACACCACCTTCACCATGGACGTCCAGCGCGTGGAGGCGAATGGGCGACCCGCGGACGAAGCCCCGCTCATCACCGCCACCCAGCAGGCCAACCAGCCCGTGGAGACGAAGAAGAGCACCTACCTTTACGACGGCTCCTCGCCCGTCCTGCGCTTCACCTCCCGCATCGCCGCATCCGGCGACCGCCTCAACCGCGCCGCGCGCTACGGCCAGCCGCAGTGGACTTGCTACAGCCAGGCCGGCACCGCGCGCACACCGATCACACCGACGGTGGTGCCGGAAACCGAAGACGGCCTGACCACCGGCTCGGTCGCATCCATCACCACCACCGGGCCCGGCGATTACCACTGCGAGGTGCAATGGCCGGCATGGACCACGCATGGTCAGCTCAACCTTTCGAAGCAATTGCTTGGCGACGCCTCCGGCCCCCTCTCCCAGACCCCATTCACCATCACCGCCGTATGCGCACTGCCGACTGGCGTGGACCCGCGGCGCTACACCCAAGCCTTCGGCGTCCCCGTTGATCCCCAGAACCGGATCACCGTTCCGCTGACCGTGCGGGCGGGTGAGCCCGCCGTGCCCGTCTACGCGCCGGTGGGCAGCAGCTGCACCTTCTCCGAGGCCGCAGCAAACCAGCCCGGCACCACCCACACCCTCGCCTGGCGCGTGGATAACGGTGCGGAGTCCACTGCGCCAACCGTGACCGTGGTGGCTGCGTCCGCACCGAAGGCCGTGACCGCTATCAACCGGTATTCCCCGATCCTCACGTCCGCCGCCGTGCGACGCAACGTGGTCGCCCCCGCCGACGCCGCTGGTCTCGCAGGTGCGTCCAGCCCTGTCGCCTTCGACTGCGGCACCCGCACCATCGGCGGTGCCACGGTGCACCTTCGCGGCACGGTGAACACCGGATCCGAGCCAACCGCCCTTCCGGTTTCTGCTGTGCAACCACCCGCTGACGTGACCGCGGCTCAGCTGGGCCTTCCCGGAAGTCCGGGCGTGCTGGCCATCCCCGTGGGTAACGTGTGCACCTTTACCGCGACCGCGAGCACCCTTCCCGCCCCGGGGAAGTACGAGTGGACATTCGCGGGAGCCTCGGTCACCGCTACAGAGGGCCAGCATGCCGACGCCCTGGTGACTCTCACCGCCGTCGGTGCCTCCCAACTCATCCCGCTGCTGCCGCTGCCTGCTACAGGGAGTAGGCCGTATCTGGTTTTAATCACCCTGTTGAGCGCGGCGTTGTTGCTTGCCGTAGTTGTCCGGAACTTCCGGCGCTAAATTCCACACGACGGCGCTAGCGCACTATCGGCCATGGGCCACAAATTAACCTGCACTCCTCAGCTCATTGGAAGGCGTAGTTGAGGGGACTCACCACGCCGCTCCAGGAAATAGAAATGTGGGAATTTGTGGGCTTCGTCTCAGGCGAGTGGCTCGTGTGCGCAGGGGGTGAAACAATCGCCCAGAGCGGGCACCCCGAACGGCGTGAACGTCGAGGAGGCCGTCAAGGGCGAAAACCCGTACCCGGGCGCTTCCCAGCCCCTGCCGTCCGGCCTGAACGAGCAGCCTGGCCCCACCTTCCAGAACGGCCAGCCGATCACTAAGAAGGAAGGCGACAAGACCCTGGTCCTGTTCGAGGACAAGAACAAGGTTCAGACGTACTTCGAGGTGAACGAAAAGGGCGAGCCGATTCTCAACGGCGAGGTTGTCAGCGGTCAGCGTCCCGCAACCGTAGTTCGCGAGCCAGGCGAAACCACCGAGAAGGACCTTCTCCCGATCGTGCTCGGTGTGCTTGGCGGTTTGGTAGGCCTCGGCCTCGTCATCGCAGGCGTGAACTACTGGGTGAACAAGGACGGCAACCTGGTCACCGACCCGAACAAGGTGAATGAGCCGTCGTCCCCGGCTGACGCGGAGAACACCAAGAAGATCGTCGGCGAGAACGCCGAGGAAGTTGCTAAGCAGATCGGTATCGACCCGGCTACCGGCGAGCAGGTTGATGGCCAGGCAGCGGTCGGTGAGCGCGGTATCGGTGCCGCCACCGGCGTGAACAAGATTCCGGCTGCTCTGCTCAGCCTTCTGCTGGCTTCCGTGCTCGGCGCTGCGGCGTTCGTGTTCGGTCGTCGTCAGCTGGTCTAAGCACTAGCCGCACGACGTTTAGGGCCTGACTCCGATGTTGCATCGGGGTCAGGCCCTTAAATTTTCATCCCTACCGCGGCTCGACGGGGTTGCCTTGCCAGATGGTCATCCCCGGGACCTCGTCGCCACGCATGACCAGCGAACCGGGCCCGACGGTGGCGCCGTCGCCGATGACGGAGCCCGGCAGGGAGACGGAGTGGGGCCCGAGTGTGGCGGAGTCGGCGATAGTGACGGTATCCAGCGACATCACGCGGTCTTGGAACAGGTGGGTTTGCACCACGGTGCCGGGGCCGACGGTGGCGCCGCGGCCGACCACGCACAGGTCGGTTTCCGGGAACCAGTAAGACTCGACCCACGCGCCGGGGCCGATCTTCACGCCGAGTGCCCGCAGCGCGAGGTTCATCTCGCCGGAGCCGGACGCCCAGTTGAAGAACCACGGCGCGGCGACGACCTCGATGAACTGGTCCTGCAGCTCGTTGAGCCACACGTACCACGAGTACAGCGGGTGTTCGCCGGCGCGTTGCGTGCCCACGAGCACCCACTTGGCCACCACGGCAGAAAGCACCGCGAGCACGCCGACGCCCATCCAGACCAGCCCGCCGAGCAGGTACGTCCAGAAGCCGATGCCTTGCAATAGCGAAACCACAACCGCGGCAAACAGGGCAACGAGTACCGCCTGGGTCATGGGAGCCAATAGCCGTAGCGTCTCCACGAACCCACGCTTCCGGCGCAGCGCCGCCGACGGCTTGTAGGTCTCTTCACCTGCGGCTTCGACCTCCACGCGGCGCATGCGCTCCGGCGGGGAGCCCCACCAGTTCGACCCGGCCTTGGACTTCTTCGGGCTGGCGGAGAGCACCGCCACCAGGGAATGCTTGGCCAGTTTGCGGCCCGGGGCGACGATGCCGGAGTTGCCCACGAACGAGCGCTTGCCCACGGTGGCGTTGTCGGTGCGGATCCAGCCGCCGCCGATTTCGTAGGTGCCGACGAGGGTGTCGTCGGCAAGAAATGCTCCGTCGCGCACCTCGGTGAGCTTCGGCACGATGACGGCGGTGGACACTTCCGCGTTGTCGCCGATGTGGGCGCCGAGCAGGCGCAGCCAGACCGGGGTGGCTTGGCCGGCGTAGATGGGGAAGTAGCGGGTGCGGGCGTCGTCCATAAGCCGGGTGACGGTCCATAGCGTCCAGCCGCGTACAGAGCGCACGGGGAAGACGCCGGGGCGCACGCCGAGCTGGGCAAGCCGCACCCCGCACCAGGTCAGGACGAGGCCGAGGCCGATGTAGACCAGGCCGCCGATGGGGGCGAAGACGAGCAGGCCCCACACGGACTGGGTATCAAACATTCGCGCCAGGCCGACCGTGGCCGCCGCGCCCGCAAGCGCTGCGAGCGCGGGAAGGGCCGCCAGAAGCAGCGAGGTCAGGCCGTAGATGAACGCCCACAGCGGCCGGCGCGGCGGGGCCTCTTCGGGGAAGCGCTGCTTGGACCGGCCCTTCTTGCGCGCGGGGGAGCCGGCCCAGCGGGCGTGCTTTTTCACCGGTTTGTCGCCGGTGACGGTGGAGCCGGCCTCCACGTGTGCTCCCTCGCGGATTTCGGTGCCGGGCATGAGGGTGGAGCGGGTGCCCACGCGCGCGCCGGGGCCGATGGAAACCTCGCCGACGTGCAGTTCGTCGCCGTCGAGCCAGTACCCGCTTAGGTCCACGCCGGGCTCGATAGCCGCGCCCTCGCCGATGGTGGCAAGGCCGGTGACCGGGGCGAAGGCGTGCATGTCCACGTCCTTGCCCACCGTGTTGCCCAGCATGCGGGCAGTGATCTTCGACGCGTTCGCGCTGGAGATGTTCATCGCGCCGGAGGCGGCCAGCCAGCGCTCGGCGGCCCACAGGCGCACGTGCCGCGCGCCGCCGCGCTGGTAGGTGCCCGGCGCGATGCGCCCGCGGATCAGTCGCGCGCCGAGTGCGCCAATGGGGATGCGGCCAAACGGGGTGCACAGGACCACAAACGCCGCGGCGAGCCAGGACCAGGACAACTCGGTCAAGCCCAGCACGTTCGCCGCGATGGCGACCCAGGTCACCGCCGTGGCGGCTTTCAAAGTCATCACCGGCACCATGAGTAGCGTCTGGGCCAGGCGGGTCGCGCCGGAAACCGGCGACACGGAGCGCTCGCGGATGGCGGTTTGGGAGGTGCGCGTGGTGTCGTCGATAAGCGAGGCGAGCGTTTCCAACCTGGGGTGGTCGTAGAGATCGCGCACGGCGATGGTGGGCACCCGCTCGCGCAGGCGGGCAATGAGCGAGGCCGCGGCGAGCGAGGAGCCGCCCAACTCGAAGAAGTCCGCGTCCTTGCCCGGCACGTCCAGGCCGAGGACCTCGACCCATGCTTCAGCGACCCACTGTTCCGTCTCGGTCATGCCCACCGCGTCGACGGAGGCGGGCAGCGGCCACGGCAGGGCCTTCTTGTCCACCTTGCCGGAGGTGCGGATGGGCAGCTCGTCCATGACGTGGATGCGCGGGACGAGCGCGGCCGGCATGACCTCGGCGAGACGCTCGCGCATTTCCTGGACGTTCAGCGTCACGCCGTCGTCGGGGGAGACGTAGCCGACGAGCACCTTGTCGGTAGAAGGCAGGGTTTGCACGGCCACGGCGGAGTTGTACACGCCGTCGAGCGCGGCCACGTTGGCCTCGACCTCGCCGAGCTCGATGCGGCGGCCGCCGATTTTCACCTGGTCGTCGGCGCGGCCGACAAAAGCCAAGCCGTCGTCGGTAAGCCGGACGTGATCGCCGGTGCGGTAGGCGCGCTCCCAGTCGCCCATCGGGGCGTACTTCTCCGCGTCCTTCTCGGGGTCCAGGTAGCGGGCCAGGCCGACGCCGCCGATGACCAGCTCGCCGTCGTCGGCAATCTTCAAGTCCCAGCCGTCGAGCGCCCAGCCGATGGTCACCGGCTTGCCCGGGTGCAACTGCGCGGCGCTGGCCACCACGGTCGCCTCGGTGGGGCCGTAGGTGTTCCACATCTCGCGCCCGTCCGCCAGGCGGTCGGTGAGCTCCTGTGAGCAGGCCTCGCCACCGACGATGAGCAGGCGGATGTTGTCCAGCGCCTCCTTCGGCCACAGACCGGCAAGCGTGGGCACGGTGGAGACGACGGTGATGTCGCGGCGGATCAGCCACGGGCCCAAGTCCTGCCCGGAGCGCACCAGCGCGCGCGGGGCCGGCACCAGGCAGGCGCCGTGGCCCCAGGCCAGCCACATCTCTTCGCAGGAGGCGTCGAAGGCCACCGACAAGCCGGCGAGCACGCGGTCTTCGGGCCCGAGCGGCTCGTCCTGGCAGAACAAGCGCGCCTCGGCGTCCACGAACGCGGCGGCAGAGCGGTGCGTGACCGCGACACCTTTGGGTTTGCCGGTGGAGCCGGAGGTGAAGATGATCCAGCAGTCGTCGTCCGGGGTGGGCTCCGTCAATGCGGAAGGCTCGGCGGGCTTGAGCAGACGCAGACCCTCGTCCGTCCAGATCGCGTCCACGTCCGCCTCGCCGAAGACGGTCTCCGCGCGCTCGTCCGGGTCGTCCGCGTCCACGGGCACGTAGGCGCAGCCGGCGCGCATCGTGGACAAGATAGCGAGGTAGAGCTCGCGGGTGCCGGAGGTCATCCGGATGCCTACGCGGCCTTTGTAGGGCACACCCTGCGCGCGCATACCGGCGGCGCGCTGGTCGATCTCTTCGACCAGTTCGGCGTAGGTGAGCACGTCGCCGTCGTCGATTGCCGCCGCGCCGGGGTGTTCGGCGGCGGAGGCGCGCAAAATGTCGATCAGGGTGCGCTCGGGCGGCGCCAAATGGCTGCGGAGAAGCTGTTCGTTGTGGCTGTCGGACGAAGACATGCCGATAAGGCTAATGTGCTGCGGTGAGTTCGCAAATCATGGGAGACGCCAACCATTCACGTTTCCCAGGGATTGGGGTTAGTCGTCTGCCTCGAGCGCCTGGGAGAGCTTCTTCAGGCTCTTCAATTGCTTCTGCGACGACGCCTCCAGGGCGCGGTCTTCGGCGGCCGCGACGTCGTCGCCAAGCTTCGTCAGCGCCTTCGTGCCCTTCTTCGTCGCCGCGACGATCTGGCGGCGCCGATCCTTCGGGTCGCGGTCGCGGGTGACCCAGCCGTGGTCTTCCAGCGAGTCGATCAGGCGCACCATGTCGGAGGCGTCGACGTTGAGCAGCTCCGAGAGCTGGCGTTGCGACATCGCCTCCACATCCACACACGTGAGAATCCAGAACTCGCGCATCGTGGTCTCGTGCGTGGCAAGGGTGCGCTCGACCTCGTCTTTGGTGTGTCTACGCACACGCTCGATCTGGAAGTGCGGCGACTTCGCCAGGGCGGAGGGCAGATCAGGAAGCGTCGACATGCGTCTTATCCTATATCCCTGCGCTCACGCCCATAGTGGGTACCGCCTAGCTTTCGTGCGGGAGATTCTGAGTGATCCACTCGTCGGTGCCGCCGACGACGTTGTACAGGTTCACCCAGCCGTATGCCTGCTCCAGGTACTCGCCGGCCTGCGCGCTGCGCCCGCCCGACTTGCAGATGAGGTAGATGTCGTGCTCCGGATCGATCTCACTCGTGCGTGCGACCAGCTCCGACAGCGGAATGTTGCGCGCGCCGGACGCGTGCGCGGCGGCAAACTCGTTGGGCTCGCGCACGTCGATAATCTGTGCGCCTTCCGGGACTTCAGTAACGTTGACGTTCTTCATTCCTCGTATGATAACCGCCGTGAAGTCCGTTCCCCGCTGGGTCTACCACGTGCGCCGCATCGTTGCGGTGCTCATCGTTGTGCTGCTCGTGCGAGCATTGCTTGACGACGACACCCCGCCGCCCGAACCTCAAGCGGCGCCGGAGGAGACGACTTCGGCTCCTTCGGCGACGACGGTTCGTCGTCAAGCAGCTGCCCAGATCGCAAGCGGGCGCCCGGTGGAGATGGTCGTGCCCGTGCTGGGGATGCGCGCCGGGTTCGAGGAGGCGGATTGCCGGGTGGTCGATGGCGCGATCGACCCGCAAAGCATGGACAAAGCGTGCGCGCTGACGGGGGAGGGCTACCCGTACGCGCTGCCCGGCACCGACGCGAAGGACCTGGTGGTGATCGCGGGGCACACGGGCGCGGGGTTTAGCGGGGTGTTCGACAAGCTTTACGACGGCACCGCCGAGCGCCATACAGTCGCCGAGGGCGACTACCTGTACGTGCGCACCGAGATCTCCGGCGAGGACTGGCTGGTCTACCGTGCGACCGACCTGCACGACCCGGACAAGAGTGCGCTGGCGAGCGACCCCGCTATCTGGGGCAACGGGCCGATGCCGGGGCGCCTGCTCACCATCTCCTGCATCCAGCCGGCGAACCTGCTCGCGGATTCGGTGCGCAACGCGGTGGTCGGCTGGCAGCTGGAGGGCACTGCGACCAGCGAGGATGTGGAAACGGTGTTCCAGCCGCGGTAGGTGGTTGAGAATAAGTCTCAAGTTTGTCTTGAGACTTTTGTGAAAGGTGTTTACTGTTGTGACATAACCTTGCTCAAGAGGTTGAGACTTGCCCACATTTGCATTGGAGCCGCAACAATGAAGCGCATCACCCGCACCCTGACCGCCGCCACCATGGCGGGCGCCGTCGCCTTCGCCGCTGTCCCGGCAGCGCAGGCGCAGACCCTGGACAACGAAGAGATCGCCCGCGTGCTCGGCGAGGTCCCCGAGATTCTCAAGAACACCGAAGGCAACTACTACAAGCTTGAGGGTGGCAAATTCGTCCAGATCGACGCCGCTCAGGTTGCCGAGGCTGATCGCGCAAACGTCCCGACCGTGGCTATCGATGGCAACAAGGTTGCGTTCTCCTTCGAGGGCAATCGCCCGGCCGTCACGCTGACCGCGGCTCCGGCGGCCACCACCGCCGTAAATACTCCGGTCGCGCCGGAGGGCTCCGCCGCTTCTGAGACCACCACGGTTCTTGACACCACCGTCGAGACCACCGTGACCAACACCGACGCCGCAGCTGCTGGTGGCAGCAGCCTGTCCGGCGGTGCCATCGCCGGCATTGCCGCCGCGGCACTCATTCCGATTGTCGTCGCGGGCGTGACCTACTACCTCAACCAGGACGGCGAGACCCTCGTCGGTTCCTCCGACCGTGTGAACCAGCAGCCGACCCCGGAGGAGAAGGCTGAGTCTGACCGTCTGCGCGCTGAGCACGCCGACGAGATCGCCGCCCAGGAAGAGGCCGCTGCCGAGGCTGCCCGCGGCATCTCTGCCGAGACTGGCTCCAACACGCTCGTGCGCACCCTGTTCGCGCTGCTGATCGCAGTTGTACTCGGTTCCGTCGCGTTCGTCGCCGGCCGTCGTTTTCTGGTCTAAGTGCCAGTTTCTCTAGGTCTCAGCGCCGTTTCGGTGCTGGGGCTTTTTGCTGTCGTGACAAAAGTTTCCCGTGTGACTGGTGTAAAAACTGTCAACACACTGTAGACTTCAAGTTGAACTTGAGACTTTCTGTCCCTCGACGTCAGGAGACCCCAATGAACCGCCTTGTCGCCGCAGCCGCCGCCGGCGCCCTCGCCCTGGCCGCGCTGCCCACGCTGAATGCCACCGCGCAGGATCTGCCGAAGGAAACCACCGACGCTCACGGCGAGACGTTCTACCTCAACGACGAAGGCACCCACTACGTCACCGACATCCAGGAAGCCGAGCAGCCGTACGCCGAGCTCGACTCCACCCAGCAGGAGAAGGCCGTCGCTATTGCCGACGCCGCCGTCGCCGGCCTCATCGAAACCGGCATCATCCGCGAGGCCAACGTCCCCGCACCTTCGCTTGACGACGACACCACCACACCGACCGAGACCACCCCTCCCTCCGAAACCGCCTCGGCCCCGGTCGCTGCCCCGTCCGGCGAGGCCCCGGCGGAACTCCCGCTCGGCTCGTCTGACGTGGACCCGGCAGCAGTCGCCCCGATCGCCAACGGCCTGGTGAAGTTTCCGCCGGTGCTCACCATCGACGACGTCACCTACTACCTGAACAAGAACGGCCACACTTTCGTCGCGGACATCCTGCGCGTCAACGCCGACGTCACCCCGGAAGAGGTTGAGGCCAGCGACGTCCTGGTGGCCAAGTACGCAGGTGAGGTCGCCCGCCAGGGCGCCGAGGCCGCCCGCGCCGCCGGCGAGACTGTCGACGAAACCGACCGCGGCCTCGCCGCCGAGACCGGTTCCAACACGTTGGTCCGCGCACTGTTCGCGCTGGCGCTCGCATCGGTGCTCGGTGCCGCGTTCTTCGCCTTCGCGCGCCGTCGTCTGGTGTAACTTGCGCGAACTTGGAGAATGGTGTTCTCTAGGTTCGTGAATTATAGACATCTTCTCTCCGCCGCCTGTGCCACCGCTGTGATCGCAGGCGGTGTTGCAGCTCCTGCGACCGCCGCTGAGATGGACCCGATCGGCCGCGAATGCCGCACCGCAACCAGCGCAGTCAAGCTCGGCCAGCCGATCCCGAACATCGAGAACTACACCTTTAGCTCCAACTACAACGCCCTCGACGGCAACACCCTGCGCATCTACGCGCCGGACAAGTACAAGCCGTACATCACCCAGGCCACCGACCAGTGGGTTGAGGCGACTAATGGTCTGGTGCGTTTCGAGTTCGTCGATAAGCCTGGCTACAAAGTGGTCAACGTCCAGGAGTCGAACCTCGGCGGCTACGTTGTCGGGCGCGTGCAGGGCACCGTGGACAACATGCAGCTACTGCTCAACCCGGACATCCTGCGCAACGGCTACACCACCAGCCTCGTTATGACCATCGCCCACGAGCTCGGCCACGCCATGGGCCTGCGCCACACCTGCGACGGCGCCCTGATGAAGGACGGCACCAACCGCGGCAAGACCGCCACCACCGTCCAGGCTTTTGATGCCAAGGTGCTCATTCAGGCGTACAACCTCGAGCAGTACGGTGGCCAGCCCATGACCACGCCGACTACCTCGGCGGAGTCTTCGACTTCTGAGGAGCCGACTGTCGAGCCGGACGTCGAGCCTTCAACCACTGAGCCTTCAACCAATGAGCCTTCGGTTGCTGAGCCGACGACCTCCGAGACGTCAGTTGTCGAGGAGCCAACCGTTTCCGAACAGGCACCGACACCGGAGACGGTGTACGTCACCCTCGAAGACGAGCCGACCCCGGTTGAGGAAACCACTTCCGAAGCCGTCGTCGAAGAGGCGCCGGAGACTGTGTTCGTGACCCTCGAGGACGAACCCACTGAGACCGAAGCCACCACTTCTGAACCGACCACCTCCGAGCCAGCTCCGTTGGTGACCACCATTCGCTCCACCACAACCATCCGCTCCACTTCCACCGTGCAGACCACCGTGGTGAGCGAACCTTCAACGTCGTCTGAGTCGACCACGACCAAGGCGACCACCACTTCGGCAGCGCCGGTTGTGGAGTCGACCATCTCCGAGCAGACCATGACCGACGCATCTACCTCCACGCCGAAGCCGGTGACCTCGACCTCGACAAAGGTGACCACCACCTCCGCAGCGCCGACCACGTCGTCGCCCAGCTCCGAGCAGGCCACGACCAAGTCTTCTACCTCGACGCCGAAGCCGGTCACCACGACCGCGACCAAGGCGACCACCACTTCGGTGGCACCACTGACGACGGTCTCCTCGACAACGGCAGTGCCGACCACCACCACGAGCAGCAACCGCACCGTGACTGTCGAGGGAACCACGAACGCGACCACCGTCAGGCCGACGTTTGAGCGGGTGACGACGTCGTCGACAAGCACTGTCGAGACGCGTGCTCCGGAGACGACCACGTCGACGCGGCGCACGATCACCGTCACCATCGAGCCCGAGGTGCAGGAAGAGAAGAAGGACGACGCCGCGGCGAAGGTGGGGATCATCATCCCGATCATGGTGTCGATCTTCGCTGCCATCGGCGCGATCGGCTGGGCTATTTACAAGCTGTTCTAGCGTGCGGGGTTGGGGGGGCTCCGCATTGCGGACAAGTGGCTGTGCACCAACTATTTGGGTGGTGTTGTGACAGATCGTGCATCGGGTGTGGTGGCGACCTGGGGAAAGTGACAGATGTTGCCTGGGGCAGAGGTATGGTTTGTCACAGCGCGCCGGGTCGGGGACTCCGCATTGCGGACAAGTGGGTGCGCACCAACTGTTGTGACAGAGACAACACCGCCCCGGAACCACAAGATTCCGGGGCGGCGCTGAAGAAACCTAAAGAAACCTGAGGACCAGGCCTAGTTTTCGGTCTTGGCTTCCTTCTCGGCCTCAAGGCCCTCGCGGGAGTTGTCGCCGACGCGCTCGAACTCGTCGAGTGCGGCCTGCAGGATCTTCTCGGCCTCTTCCTTGCCGCCCCAGCCGGAGCCGGTGACTTCCTTGTTCGGCTCGAGGTCCTTGTAGTGGACGAAGAAGTGCTCGATCTCGTCCTTGACAAAGTCGGAGACGTCGGAGATGTCCTGGT
>ERZ1029854.384-NODE-384-length-18586-cov-74.323242_pt1 | contig 18586 bp, 18 predicted proteins | sample MGYA00519239_ERZ1029854 | MGnify/ENA primary metagenome ERZ1029854 (study PRJEB33666, sample SAMEA4610917) | skin metagenome | biome: Human-associated habitat; feature: Malodor aspect; material: skin | place: Philippines | collected 2015-08 ... | reverse complement strand
CCATGTAATTGTGGTTGAGCTCGCGCGCCTCCTCCTGTGCAAGGACGATGACGCGTCGGGCCCGGTCGGTAAACCGCTCGAACATGTGGCTGACCCCTTCTTTCCTAAATCAGTTGTCCCCCACCATAACGCCGGGGTCCGACATCACTTCCCCGGTTACGAGGTTTCGTACCGAATGGACGTCGATAAGCGCAGGTAACCGCCCGTGTTCACCCTTAGCGAACGGGCTTGAAGTAGGTGTTTTCGTGCAGCTTGCACCCCGGATTGAAGGGGTGGCGGCAGGCGGGGCAGGACGCGCCGTATTCGGCGTAGGTCATCATGTGCCCGCACACGCCGCACATCACAGAGCGCAGTTGCCTATCGACGGGCTCGAACCTGTGGTCCGCGAGCGCTTCGTGGCACAGCGCGCACGCCCACAGCTTCCGGCACGCGCCGCACGTGTTGGCCACGACGTCGCGCTCCGAGTGCCAGTGGGCACAACGCCCGTGCTTATCGACGTCGATTCCGTGGATCAGAGCAGATCCTTCAACACCGGATCGGCGAGGTTGAACACGGCCTCGCGGGCACCCGCAGCGGTGCGGGCGTCGACGGCGAAGTTGGCCATCTGGCGGCAGGTGTCGAAGTCGTGCAGGCGCAGTGCCGCACGCACCGCACGTACCTTGCCAGGCGCCATGGACAGCGACTTCACACCCAGGCCAACCAGCACGAGGGCCATGAGCGGGTCGCCGCCCGCCTCGCCGCACACGCCGATCGGCTTGCCTGTGGCCTCCCCGCCCCGGCACGTCTCGCGGATCATGGACAGCACGGCAGGCTGCCACGGGGACAGCAGCTCGGCGAGCTCACCCTGCATGCGATCCGCGGCCATCGTGTACTGGGACAGGTCGTTGGTGCCAATGGAGGCGAAGTCCACCTCCTCCAGCACCTGACGGGCGCGGATCGCAGCGGCGGGGGTCTCCACCATCACACCAACCTTGGCCAGGCCAGCGGCGCGGGCGCGCTCGGCGAACCAGTTCGCCTCCTCCACGGTGGCGACCATCGGAGCCATGACCCACAGTTCCGCGTCCGGTACCGCTTGGCCTGCGGCTGCTAGCGCCTCCAGCTGGTCGGCCAGCAGATCCTCGCGCGCCTGGGAAAGCCGCAGGCCGCGGCGGCCCAGCGCGGGGTTTTCTTCTTCCCCGAGGTCCGCGAACGACAGCGGCTTGTCCGCGCCCGCGTCCAGGGTGCGCACCACCACGCGGCGGTCGCCGAAAGCGCGCAGGGCCCTGGTGTAGGTTTCGGCCTGTTCTTCCACGCTCGGTGCGGCCTCGCGGTCCAGGAAGAGGAACTCGGAGCGGAACAGGCCGGAGCCCTCGAGGTCCAGCTTCGCCGCCTTCTCCGCGTCCTCGGCGGTGCCGATGTTGGCCAGCAGCTTCACTTTGTGCCCGTCGCGGGTTGCGCCCTCGCCCGAAGATCCGGCCAGGGCGGCCGCACGGCGGCGGGAACGCTCCTCTAATTCCGCTACATCGGATTCGTTGGGGGAGACGATGACTTCGCCCACGCCGCCGTCGAGGGCGACCGAAGGGGCGTCGATAATCGCTTCGGCAATACCTTTGACCTGCACCGCGCACGGGATGCCCAGCTGCGCGGCCAGGATGGCGGTGTGGGAGGTCGCGCCGCCGGCCTCGGTGATGATGCCCAGCACCAGGTTCTGGTCCAGTGTTGCGGTCTCAGCCGGCGCAAGGTCGTGCGCGACCAGGACGGACGGCTCCGCCATATCCGGGATTCCCGGCTCCGGCAAGCCGCGCAGGCGGGCGGTGGCACGGTCGCGGATGTCGTACAGGTCGGTGACCCGCTCGACCATATACCCGCCGAGCTTGCGCAGCTTGGCGGCGTAGACCTCCACCGCGTCGTGGATGGCCTTCGTGGCGCCGGCGCCCTTCTTCAGCTCCTTGTCCACGCCACGGATCAAGCCTTTGTCGTTTGCCAACGCCGCCGTCGCCTCCAACACGGCCTTGGAGGCGTCGGAATTCGCGTGCTCGGCGCGTGCGGAAAGCGACGCTGAGACGTCTTGCAGCACACCGCGGATGCGCTCGCCGTCTGCCTCCGGGTCGACGGAGGCCGGTTCGTGTTCGTCGATGCCCACGGCGGGCGTGACCACGGCGACGGGGCCGGACGCGGTGCCGGCGGAGACGCCGATGCCGTGCAGGACAGTGCGGTTAGACATGTTCTTCCACCTTCGGAACGACCTCGAGGACAGGATCCCCGGCGACGACGGTGCCGTCCGCCACGTCGTTGACGCCGCCGAGCTTCTTCGCATTCACCACTGTAGTGATCACGGTGGTGTCCACGCCGTTTTCTGCGATAGCGGCGAAGTCCACCTCCGCCAGCGGGTCGCCGGCAGCGACGATCTGCTTCTTCTCCACCAGCGGGGTGAAGCCCTCGCCGGCGAGCTTCACGGTGTCGATGCCGATGTGCACGAGCAGCTCCACGCCGTCGTCCGTCTTGATGCCGTAGGCGTGGCCCGTCTTAGCCACCGAGATCACCTTGCCGGCCGCGGGTGCGACCACGGTGAGGGTCTCGTTCGCAGGCGTAATACCGACTGCCTGACCGAGCGCGCCGGACGCGAAGGCTGCATCATTCAGCGCCTCCATCGCCACGACCTCGCCCGCGATCGGGGCTACCACATTGCTTTGCGACGCCTGCTCCGCCGCAACCTGCGCCGGAGCGACCTCTTCAGCCTCCTCGGTTTCGTCGTTGCGGGCAGCAGCCGCGCGGGCCAGGGCCTCGGCCTTCTCCTCCGGGGTGCGGTAATCCGTGATGAGGATGATGAAGAAGGCGGTGAAGAAAGCCACGGCGATGGCGACCATGTACACCCACATCGGGTCGAACACGAACATGGTCGGAATGGAGGTAAACACGAACGCGTCCGTCTTCACACCGCCGTACGGGTTGCCCAGGATGGCGATGGTCAAGCCACCTGCGAAGCAGCCCACGAGCATGCGCGGGTAGATCCTCTTGTAGCGCAGGTGGATGCCGTAGAGCGACGGCTCGGAAATGCCGCCGAGCAGGCCCGCCGCCAGGGCGGAGCCGGAGGTCTGGCGCATCAGCGGGTCGTGGTCGCGGATGGACAGAGCCAGCACCGCGGCGGTGGCGCCGAAGCAGGCGAAGTTCCATGCACCCATCGGGCCCTGGATGAAGTCGTAGCCGAGCGTGTCAATGTTGACCAGCATGAGCGCGTTGAGCGGCCAGTGCAGGCCCAGCGGCACCAGGAACGGGTAGAGCATCGGGATCAGGAGCGCGAAGACGAACGGGGCGTTGCCATTCATCCACGCCAGACCGGTACCGATCCACGCGCCGAGTAGGTAGCCGAACGGGCCGATCAAAAACGCGGTCACCGGGATCATGACCAGCAGCGTCAAAAACGGCACGAAAACCATGTGCACCGCGGACGGGATGATCTTTTGCAGGCCCTTGTAGAGCAACGCAGCGACCGCGGCCATGATCAGGGGCACGAACACGTTGCCGTTGTAGGCGTTATGGATCATCGGCAGCCCAAAGACGTCGACCACGTTGGTCGGCTCGCCGAAGATGTCCACCACGCGGACGTCCGGGTGCTCCTCCAGCGTGGTGAAGTCAGGGGTGAACAGCGCCAACATGACCGCGGCCGGCACCCACGGGTCGATGTCCAGCTTCTTGCCCGCGTTGTAAGCCACCGCGACCGGCAGGAAGAAGAACACGGAGCTCCACATCGCGTCCACGAACTGCCAGCCAGGGGTCTTCACCTCTGCGCGGAAGTCCACAATGCCGAACGCGTCCAGGAATGCGGCGAAAGCGATGATCAGCGACGCGCCGAGCAGTACACCCAAAATGGGGCGGAAGGAGTCGGAGAGGTACTCGAAGAACGCGTCCAGCCACGGGACCTTGCCCTTGGCCTTGTCGCGCTGCTGGGCCTTCAGGTCCTCGTTGGACACGTCGCGGCCGGCCATCTCCGGCAGGCGGTTCATTGCGTTGTACACCGTGGCCACGTCGCCGCCCACGATCACCTGGTAATGACTTCCGCCCTGGGGGACGGCGCCCATCACTTTCGGGTTTGCTTCCAAGCGGTCCTTGTCCGCCAGTGAGGTGTCGTTTAGCTCGAAACGAAGACGCGTCGCGCAGTGCGTCATGGACGCGATATTGTCCGCCCCGCCGATGCCGGCGAGGATATCGGCAGCCTGGTCCTCCAGGCTTGCCTTGGTGGTTGCCATGGTGGCGCTCCTTCCAATCACAAAAGATTGATCGCACCAAACTTTAGTTGGTTATAACCACCAGCTCCAAGCGGAGCACTCCAGCTACGCCTCCGGCTTCACCATCGGGAACAGCACGGTCTCGCGGATGCCCAGGCCGGTCAGGGCCATGAGCAGGCGATCTACACCCATGCCGGTGCCGGCTGTCGGCGGCATGCCCTGCTCCATGGCGGCCAGGAAGTCCTCGTCCAGCACCATGGCCTCGTCGTCGCCGTGGGCGGCCAGGCGGGCCTGGTCCTCGAAGCGCTCGCGCTGGATGACCGGGTCCACCAGCTCGGAGTAGCCGGTGGCCAGCTCGAAGCCGCGCACGTACAGGTCCCATTTCTCGGTCACGCCGGGCTTTTCGCGGTGGTCGCGGGTCAGCGGCGAGGTCTCCACCGGGAAGTTGACCACGAAAGTCGGCTCGTAGAGCTGGTCGGAGCACAGCTCCTCCCAGATCTCCTCCACCAGCTTGCCGTGCAGCCAGCCCGCGTTCTCTGGCACCTTCAGCCCGATGGCGGCGGCGATGCCCTTCAGCGTGTCCACGTCCGTGTCAATGGTGACCTCAGGTTGGCCCGGGAACTTGCGCTGCAGCGCCTCGTTGAGCGAGGGGTACATCTCCAGGACCTGCCACTCCCCACCGAAGTCGTACTCCGTGCCGTCCGCGAGCGTGACCTTCTGGGAGCCGAAGACCTCTTCCGCGCAGAACTGCACCAGGCCCTTGATGGTGGCGGCGCCGCCCTTGTAGGTGCCCCACGCCTGGTAGGTCTCCAGCATGGTGAATTCCGGGGAGTGGGAAGAGTCCACGCCCTCGTTGCGGAAGTTCCTGTTGATCTCGAAGACGCGCTCGATGCCGCCAACGACGGCGCGCTTGAGGTACAGCTCAGGGGCAATGCGCAGGTACAAGTCGATGTCGAGCGCGTTTGAGCGGGTGACGAACGGGCGGGCTGCCGCACCGCCGTGCAGCGTCTGCAGCATCGGCGTCTCAATCTCCACGAAGTCCAGGCCCGTCAGGTACTTACGCACAGCCGCGATGACCTTGATGCGGGTCATGGCGTTCGTGCGGGCGTCCTCGCGCATGATCAGATCGGTGTAGCGGCGGCGCACCCGCTGCTCCTCGTTCATGTCCGCGAACGCCACCGGCAGCGGGTTCAGGGCCTTAGAGGCCATGTGCCAAGACGTGGCCATCACGGACAGCTCGCCGCGCTTAGACGCGATGACCCGGCCACGCACAGAGACGATGTCTCCGAGGTCGGTGTCCGCCTTCCACTGCGCCAGAGCCTCCTCACCCACCTCTGCGAGGGAGAGCATGACCTGCAGCTGGGTTCCGTCGCCCTCCTGCAGGGTGGCAAAGCAGAGTTTGCCGGTGTTGCGCTGGAACATGATGCGTCCAGCGACGGCGACCACATCCTGTGTTTCGTCCCCAGGCTCAAGCGTGCCGTCGTACTTCGCACGCAGGTCCTTCAGAGACGTGGTGCGGTCGACCTCAACGGGGTAGGCGTCCCGCCCTTCGTCGATAAGCCTCTGTCTCTTCTCCCGGCGGATCTGCTGTTGCTCTGAAAAGTCCTGCGTAGTCACGGCGAATAATCGTAGCTTATTCGCAGACGGGGAGGTCTAGGCGCTGGTTCTCCGCCTCGTCGCCATTAACGATGAAGAGGTACTCAGGCTTGTCCTGAGGCGTCATCACAAACGCCGGCGGGGTGGCGTCCGGCAGTTCGTAGGAGTAGATGGTGCACTCCCCAGACCCCAGAACAACGGCCTCGCTCGGATCCGGCACCGCATCGTCGCGGTCCGACTGGGTGGCGTACTGCGCCACAGACACACCGAGACTCTCGTTCGCGCAGCGGATCTTGCCCACCTGGTCGGCGTCGGCGGAACCGGACTCGCACGTGAGGTCTTTCCAACCCTTCAGCCCAGCGCGCTCGGAGACAACCTTCGGGTACGCCTCCGCAATCTGCGCCTCGGCATCAGTCCACTCCTCGCCGCGGTGGGTGCTCCAGTACCAGAGTGCGCCCAGGGCGATCAGCAGTAGCGCGAGAATGGCAATGATCCACGGCCAGGGCGTAGTGTTCTTCGGTTCTTCCGGGCGCGCGTAGCTGCCGTCCGCGCCGTACGCGTAGGGCTCCGGCGGCTTGCGGTACCCGTCCTGCGGGCGCGGTGCCACCGAGTCATCGGGGCGCTCAATGTCCACCTGCTCCGCCGGCGCGGTCTCCAACACACCGGCGCAGGTGCGGGCGCCGTCACGCGGCTGCTCCCCCGTCATCAGCGCCACCACGTTTGCGAATTTCTCAACGTTGGCGCGCGCCGCCTCCTCGTCGCTGCCCGCCGGGTCCGTGCTCGGCCCCACCAGGGTGAGCTTGACCGGCGTGCTGGACCACTGCGGCTGCACCAAGAGGCGCTCGGGGGTGATGGAGCGGGCGACGAAGCCGGACAGACCCTTGAGGTCGTAATCGTCGATCGCCTCTGCAACAGGTGCGAGCAGGTCGCGCACCTCTTGGGCCGTGAACGTCGCACCCTTTTCCGCGATGAGATCTGAAAGCGGCGTACCAGTGGGGGCCTCACGCAGGACAAACAGCTTTCCGTCCTCGGTGGTGCCGACGCTGCGCGGCTGGAACGCGCCCGGGTGGGCCGCAAGTGCCAGGCGGGAGTTCAGGGTGTTGACTTCCTCGCCGACCGCGGAATCGACGGGAGTGCCGAAAACCTCCACCTCCACGCCGTGCCCCGTGTCGTCGGTGGCGGTGTAGAGGGTGGACGTCTCGGTACTCCCGGTCTGCTCAACCTGCTCAGGCGTGAAGGTGAACCCGAAGCGGTCGGCGAGCATTCCGGCGATAGTGGCGTTGGACATGCGCGAAAGTCTACCGGGTGTCAAGCCTCGACGTGTTTGAAGCCGACCCCCAGCGGCAACCCCACGTTGTCCGTCAGGTGCACACCCCCAAGATCCACGGCACCAAGCAAACGGGCGTCGCCTTCCTCGGGCGCCTCACGCATGGCTAGATCCCGCAGCTCCAGGTACGCCGGCTCCACTCCAGCCGCCTCAAGCACCCCGCGGGCGGTTTCCAGAACCCGCGCCTTCCCGTGCTCGGCGGCGTGCGCCCCGGCGGTCAACGCGGCCGAGAGCGCGAGCGCAGCGTCCCGCTTATCGACGGCTACGCGCGCATTCCTGTTCGACAACGCCAACCCGTCGGGTGTGCGCACCGTGGGCACGCTGTGCAGCTTGCACTCGATGCGCAGCCCGGACACCGCGTACTGGGTGGCCACCAGCACCTCGAAGTCCTTTTCCCCGAGGACCACGTCAGTGGCGTGGGTAGCGTTAATGGTGGCCAGGATGCGCGCCACCTCGCGCTGCGTGTCTTCCGGGTTCTCCAGCGGCTCCACGCCGGAATCCACGCGCACCGACGTGGCGAGCGCGCCGTGGAAGACTACGTCGACCTTTTCCTCCGCAAAGACCTCCGGCACGTCCTTTCCGGAATAGGTCACCACCACGTAAGAGCCAAGAAGCGACTTCGCCGCGCGGATCAGCTCCACGTGCCCGCCGTGGATCGCATCGCCCAGCGGCACGACAACCACAGATTTGCCGATCTTGCGGAATGCGCGGCCGTAGGTGGCAAGCAACTTCTCGTCGGTGACCACCACAGCTTGGCCTGGTTCAAACGCCATTTATCCTCCCTCGTACTTATGTATCGCCCACAGCTCCGTGTCGGTGTCGCCGTCAACTTCACCACGCCGGCGCACCAGGTCCACAAACAAACGCTTGGTGCCCGGGTCCGGCACCGCCGCGACGAGCCGCTCCAGGTGCTCCGGGTCGTGGGCGCTGCGCTGGCCGTGCGGGGCGCTCAGGAACTGTTGCACAACCGCCTCGAAATCCGGCACGGCGTGCGTGAGCAGCTCCATCGCGTCGTCGCGCACCACCGACTCCATGGCGCGCAGCTCCTGTGCTGCGGCGATCAGCGGCCGGGCTTGGTCGTTGATGCGCAGGCTCACCCCGCCAATTTCCGTGATGAGCAACCCCACAACCGTCTCCCCCAGCTCGTCCGCGGCAGAGGTCACCCACACGTTGTCGAACAAGTTATGCGCGCACATCGTGATGGCTTGGGAGGTCTCCACCTCGTCCAGCAGCTGCTGGCCCTCGTCCAGCGCCGTATGCAAGAACATCTGGCGCGGGCGGGCGTAGTCGGCCACGAGTTCGGAGGCGGTGCGGATGTCGGCCAACGGGCCGTCGAGAAGCACGAGGTCCACATGCGCGACCGCACCGGGATCTCCGCGCACGTCCAGCGGGCGGACGGTGTGCCCGGCGCGCTCGAACTGCTCCGCAAGCGGCGACGGGCCAAACACCGCGCCTACGAGCAGGCGTGGCGGCATCTACTTCCCCTGGCGCGCGAGCAGCTCAGCGACGGATAGCGCGCCGTCACCGCGCTCGTCGCGGCGGCGGCGTCCCGTGCGCTGCTCGGGCTGCGGTTCCGGCACCGGTTCGGGTTTCGGTTCCGGCTTCGCCTTTTCCGCTTCGCGCTCGTTGATCAAGTCCGACAGCGGGTTGCGCGCCGGGCGGGAGGACGGCTGGGTGCCGATGCGGCCGGCGATCGCGTCGGAGCTCGGCGCGCCGGTGGGGCGGGACGTGCCGGTGGGGCGCACGCGGCTAATCACCACTGTGTCGTCCGTGGACGGTCTCGGGGACGGTTGCGGCTCTGGCTTTGGCTCGGGTTTGGGCTCTGGTTCCGGTTTCGGCGTCGGCTCGAGCTCGCTGATCCGGCGGGCGGAAGCGCGCACGGCGGCAGGCTCGTATTCGAAGACGCGGCCGTTGAGCTCCTCCAACTGGGTGCGCAGCGCCTGGATCTGATCCTGCAGTTCCCGCAACGCCTCCACGTCAACCGGCTGGGCCGCAGGTTTGGCCGCCAGCGCTTCCTGGTGGCGCTCCTCCTGCTCGTGCATCCGCTTCTCCGCGGCCGCAACCTCCGACGCAGCCACATCGCGGTCGCGGCGCACCTTAGCGTTGACCAGGATGCCAGCTGCACCAGCCCAGAGGGCGAAGATCAGGGCGACCTTCAAGGCGTTGGCGGAGTTGGTAAACAGCATGACCACGGTGCCGATCACAGCGACCACGAACGGCACGATGACCCACAGGCTCGTGCGGTCTGGGGACGCATTCTGGGCACTCATGCCCATCACTCTAGCTAACGCCCTGCCCCTCGTTGGGCGGCGACACCTCGCACATTTTCTCCAGCACGATGCCCGCCACGCACAGCGCGAGCCCTCCCAGCGACCCGGCGACCAGCGGCGGAACATCCCCCGGTGCTGCGGCCAGCACTTTGAGTTTGGTCAGCACGTAGCTCAGCGTGCCTGCGTACACCCCACCAGACACAGCCCCCGCCCACGCGCAGGCCTTGCCGAAGACCATAAAGTTGGCCGCCTGCATGGGGTTGAGTTGGCTGCGGTCCAAGCCCACCTTGCCCTCCTGCCTGCGCTTGCGCACCACCCACGCCAGCCAGCCCGCGATCGCCGCCATCACCCACAGCGAAAGCGGCACCACCATGTCCAGTGACTCCAGCAGGCCGTAGAACCGCCGCACCAGAATCACCGCCGCGGCCGCGAAGAACCCGGCGACAGCAATCAAGCCTTCGTACGGCGTGCGTTTCATAGCTTGCGCACCCCCTGGTCGCCGAGACCGTCGAGGAGCTCGCTTATCCGCACCCCGTCGAGCACCGCCTCCGGATCCACCTCAAGCCAGGGCGCGAGCACGAACTGGCGCAGGTGCGCGCGGGGGTGTGGCACGGTCAGCTCCGGGTCATCGGAGGTGTAGCCCTCTATCCAAACTATGTCCACGTCCAGAGTGCGAGGACCCCACCGCTCCTCGCGCACGCGGTTGGCACGCTGCTCCAGCTCCTGGCAGCGGGCGAGAAGCCCACGCGGTGAATCTTCTACCTCCACGAGCAGACTCTGGTTGAGGAAGTCCGGCTGGTCCGTCTTGCCCCACGGCGCCGTGGCGTAGAGGGAGCTCGCAGCGACGATCTCGCCCGCGAATTCGTCCACCACCGACTGCAAATGCGCGCGCGCATCCCCCATGTTCGACCCAGACGACAGCACCGCGCGCATGACTACATCCGCTTCCGCGAGCGCCGCGCAACCACCGCGACGTCCTCGAACACGGCCGGAATGGGCGCGTGCGGCTTGTGCAACGTCACCTCGATAGCGTGCAGCGCGTCGTAGTCCCGCATCGCTGTCTCGGCGATCTCTACCACCACGGTCTCAATCAGCTGCCGCGGCGTGCCGGTCGCGATGCGCAGCGCTGTGTCGGCGAGCTCGGCGTAGTTGACGGTCTGCGTCAAATCGTCGTCGCGCGCCGCGTCGGCAAATTCCAGCCAGCACGTGATGTCCAGCGAAAACGTCTGGCCGAATTCCGCTTCGTGTTCGAGCACGCCGTGGTTGGCGTGGAACTGCAGGCCCGTCAGTTCAATGCGGTCAGCCATGTCGCCACCTCGCTGCCACGTCCACCGCGTCACGCGAGACCGCCACCTCGTGCACCCGCACACACCAGGCACCAGCCTGGGCAGCAAGCGCGGTGACGGCTGCGGTGGCGGGATCGGCGTCGAGAGGCGAATGCTCGAGGCCCCTGTCGGCGCGGATCTCCACCAGGAAGCGCTTGCGGGAGGCGCCGACGAGGATGGGGAATTCGCCGCCGACGAAGTCCGGCAGCGCATGGAGCAGCGCCCAGTTGTCCGCGGCCGTCTTTGCAAAACCGAGGCCGGGATCCAGGGTGATCTGGCTCTGCTGGACGCCAGCCGCCGTCGCCTTATCGACGAGCTCCGCAAGCACCTCGCGCACATCTCTCACCACGTCCCCGCCATGGTCCGCCGCGCCGGACGCGTTGACGAAGGCGTCCGCGCGCCAGTGCATGAGGCACACGGGCAGGCCGGTGTCGGCCATCACGCGGTACATGTTGTCATCCGCTAACCCGCCCGAGACGTCGTTGATCAGGTCCACGCCCTCCTCCGCGGCGACGAGGGCGGTGGAGGAGCGCATGGTGTCGATGGACGTGCGGATGCCGTCGGCGTGCAACGCCCGAATCACGGGGCGGATACGCTCGGCCTCCACCTCCGCCGGGACGCGGGTGGCGCCGGGGCGGGTGGACTCCGCGCCGACGTCGATGATGTCCGCGCCGAGGCGGACGAGTTCGTGCGCGTGGGCGATGGCGTCGTCCGCGGCGAGCCACTTGCCCCCGTCTGAAAACGAGTCCTGCGTGACGTTGACAATGCCCATCACAGTGGTGCGTCCGGGCGCGGTCAGGTCGGCAACGGTGGTCATGACTTATCCCCGAATCAGGCTCAGTACTTCCGCGCGCGAGGCCGCGTTGTTTTGGAAACCGCCGCGCACCGCCGAGGTGGTCGTGGTCGCGCCCGGCTTGCGGATCCCGCGCATGGCCATGCACAGGTGCTCGCATTCGATGACAACAATCACCGCGGAAGCGTCGAGCTTCTCCACAATCGCGTCTGCAATCTGAGCGGTGAGCCGCTCCTGCACCTGCGGGCGCTTGGCGTACATGTCCGCCAGGCGCGCAAGCTTGGACAGGCCGGTGACCTTGCCCTCCGGGCCGGGGATGTAGCCGATGTGGGCGACACCGTAGAAGGGCACAAGGTGGTGCTCGCACGTGGAGTAAATGGGGATGTCGCGCACCAGCACCAATTCACGGTGGTTTTCGGAGAAAGACTTCTCCAGGTGAATCTTGGGGTCCTCGCGCAGGCCCGCGAAGACCTCCTCGTAGGCGCGGGCGACACGGGCGGGTGTCTCGGCCAGCCCTTCGCGGTCCGGGTCCTCACCTACCGCAATGAGCAGCTCGCGCACCGCAGCCTCCGCGCGCTCGCGGTCGAAGTTCGCGTTAGTCATTGTCCCTCCTGTGCCTCGGCTGGCGCTCTTCGCGCGGCAGCTGGGTCGTTTCCTCGTCCGGGGTCGCCGGAGTGGTTTCCGGCTCTGGGCCGCGAGACGCGTGGTCCGGGCGCTCGTGCTCCGGCAGGCGGAACCCGATCTGTTCGGTGTTTTCGGCCGGGTAGTTTTGCGCACCGGGGTGCTGTTGCGGCGCGCCCTTATACGTCCACCCCTCCGGCGGCTTGGGGCCACCGTAGTTCGGCGCGCCTGCCTTCGGCTGCTGCCAGCGGGTGGAGCCCTTCTTCGGCGCCGGGTTCTGCTCCGCCTCGCGCTCGGCGCGGCGACGTTCACGGGTCGCCTTGGACGCCTCCAGGATGGAGAAGCGCTTCGGCGGCTCCTCACCACGCTCCTTGGCAATTTCCACCGGCGTCTTCACCGGCTCGCGGTTGTCTTGGCGGCCGAAACGGGAGTCGTGGGCGGGAAGCACCGGGCGGGTCGGCTCAACGGTGTCGAAGATGGCCTCCAAGTCACCGCGGCGCAGCGTCTCCTTCTCCAGGAGCTTCGAAGCGAGCGTGTCCAGCTCGTCGCGGTAGCGCTCGAGAGTGGCGTAGGCGACCTTGTGCGCTTCGTCGAGAAGCAACTGCATTTCCTCGTCGATCTTCGCCGCGACAGCCGGCGAGTACTCCAGCGAGCCTCCGGCGCCGCGGCCGGAGAAGGGATCACCTTGCTCCTGGCCGTACTTCACCGCACCGAGTGCGGAGGTCATGCCGTACTCGGTGACCATGGCGCGGGCGATCTTGGTGGCCTGCTCGATGTCGTTGGACGCGCCGGTTGTGGGCGCGCCGAAGACGAGCTCCTCCGCCGAACGGCCGCCCATCGCGAACACCATGCGGGCGAACAGCTCGTCGCGGGTGTACATACCCTTGTCGTCCTCGTCCGCGGTCATGGCGAAACCGCCGGTGCGCCCGCGCGCGAGGATGGTCACCTTGTACACGCGCTCGATGTCCTTGAGCGCCCACGCGGCGAGCGTGTGCCCTCCCTCGTGGTAGGCGGTGACCTTCTTCTCGTGCTCCGAGATGACCTTGCTGGAGCGGCGCGGGCCGCCAATGACGCGGTCCGTGGCCTCCTCCAGCGCATCCGCCGTGATGACGTTGCCGCCGATGCGGGCGGTCAGAAGCGCGGCCTCGTTGAGCACGTTGGCCAAGTCGGCGCCGGACATGCCGGCGGTGCGCTTGGCCAGGGCGTCCAGGGAGACATCCTGGGCAAGCGGCTTGTTTTTCGCGTGCACCTTGAGAATCTGCGCGCGGCCGGCCAGATCCGGGTTGGTTACCGGGATCTGGCGGTCGAAGCGGCCCGGGCGCAAAAGGGCCGGATCCAGGATGTCCGGGCGGTTCGTCGCCGCGATGAGGATCACGCCTTCGCGCCCGGAGAAACCGTCCATCTCCACTAGCAGCTGGTTCAGGGTCTGCTCGCGCTCGTCGTGGCCGCCGCCCATCCCGGAGCCGCGCTGACGTCCCACGGCATCGATCTCGTCGACGAAGATGATGCACGGGCTGTTCTCGCGCGCCTGCTTGAACAGGTCGCGGACACGGGAGGCACCCACGCCCACGAACATCTCCACAAAGTCGGAGCCGGAGATGGTGTAGAACGGCACGCCGGCTTCGCCCGCGACTGCTCGCGCCAGCAGGGTCTTACCCGTGCCGGGCGGGCCGTACAGCAGCACGCCGCGCGGGATCTTCGCACCGAGCTTTTCGTAAATGGACGGATCCGTCAAGAAGTCCACGACCTCCTGCAGCTCGTCCACCGCCTCGTCCGCGCCGGCCACGTCCGCAAACGTGTTGGTCGGGTTGTCCTTGGTCAGCTGCTTTGCCTTGGAGCCGCCGATGCCGAACGGCCCACCGCCGCCGGCCTGCATGCGGTACATGAAGTAGAAGATCAGGCCGAAGACCAGGACCATCGGCAGCATGAAGCCGAGCATGGACATCAGGAAAGATTCCTGTGTCACATTCGTCTGGTACTTGTCCGCCTCCGACTCGCGCACCGCGGCGAAGATGTCCGGGGTGGTGCGGGCAGGGTACTGCGCCGAGATGGACTCCACGCCTTCGCGCTCGTCTACGGTGATCGGCTCACGCAGGTCGATGCGGACGCGCTGTTCGCGGTCGTCGATCTGCACTTCTTCCGCATTGTGGTTCTGCAGCTGCTCTATAGCTACAGACGTGTCCACGCGCTGGTAGGCGCGGGAATCGTCCCCGATCAGCGTGAGCAGATAGAGGACGATGAGCGCGATGGCGCCAATGATGCCCCACCGCAGAACCTTTGTATTTTTGCTCATAAACCCTTGTTCTCGTTAGCGTCAATTCGGCGTTTAGTCTGCCTCCGAGTACACGCGCGGGTGCAGCGTGCCCACGTACGGCAGGTCCCGGTAGCGCTCGGCGTAGTCCAGGCCGTAGCCGATGACAAACTCGTTGGGGATGTCGAAGCCGATGTCCAACAGGTCGATCTGCGCGGTCTGCACGTCCGGCTTGCGCAAAAGAGTAACGACCTCAAGGCTCTTCGGGTTCCGGTTGCGCAGGTTACGAAGCAGCCAGGACAGGGTCAGGCCAGAGTCGATGATGTCCTCCACCACGAGCACGTCGCGGCCCGCGATCTCCTTGTCCAGGTCTTTGAGGATGCGCACCACGCCGGAGCTGGTGGTGGAGTTGCCGTACGAGGACACGGCCATGAACTCCATCTCCGCCGGGATGGACAGCTTGCGCGCGAAGTCGGTGAGGAAGAACACCGCACCCTTGAGCACGCACACCAAGATGAGATCTTCTTCGGAGTCCCGGTACTTCTCCGAGACCATGTCCGCCAACTCCTGGATGCGGTTCTGCAGCTCATCTTCGCTGATCAGAATCGCCTCCACGTCATCGCCGTAGCGGTGCGGCGGAACGTTGAAGTCCCTGGTGTCGTGCAACTCGGTCATGGGCTCGCCCTTCCCTCTCGCGGTCTGTGCGCGTGAGTTTGCATTCACGTGCGCGTAACTTCCACATCTTGCCACCTGCCCGCGAGAAGGTACAACCACCTGCGAGGTTTGAACAGCTCTCGATTCTGTTATTGCAAAGTTTGTAATAACGTGCGAGGATAGTTCCCAGGATTTCCGAGAGAGACTCCGTTGGCTCATGACCTAGAATTCCACGAAAGAGGGAGACTCGGGTTCGATTCCCGGCCCACGTAAGTGGTGTAGCTCAATGGCAGAGCCCCTCTTTTCTTATATCCATCGTGGAATCGTCCAATACCCACCAGCTACTGCTGCCGTTTGCAACTGAGCTGGCGTGATTTGCACTGGTGCGTAATTGTGACGGACGAACCCTTTCAGTGAACGAGCCCAGCTACTCGAATTTTTGGGCGCATTTGTACCACTCGCAAAATGCTCCACCGCAATCTCCGCCCATTTTTCTGCGGATACTGCGGAACCAAGTGCAGCATTCACGCTTACCGCCAACGATTTGTTAACTCCGAAGCTCAAAACAAGTTCTCCCGAGTTAAGTCGCAGTCCCCCATCGCTAGTCAGGACATTGTTCGGTGAGTGCCCAGCCACTTTCTCCCAGTAACTTTCGGCGTCCGCCGGCAAGGATTGCAAACGGTTCAGCAGAGATGGGGAATACTCACCGTTGCGGTGAATTACTCCATTTCTAATCAGACGTAGGGCGTGGAATAACTCAAGCATTCCCGAAGGACCTGTAAGAGCACCAGTCACACATGAAGCGGCAAAAACCTCATGCATGTTCGCCATCGTGATTGGCGGATTTAGCTCCCCGTCCGAACCGCGTATCGCTATCCCATCCTGTCGGAGCAGATCCAATGCAGACTTCATGTACGCCTCCTGCAACGCAAGCACATACGGAATCCCGATGCGTGCGAGGTGCGCTTCCGCTTCCTGAAGGTTGCGTTGAGCTACGTCGGACCGAAGGTTGAACCTCTCGATATGACTAACACGGGGAAAAATTTCCCTCAGTGTCTGATCCGACCCCGCCGTGAGGTTGAGTGTATTTGCAGCAAGCTGGGAACCTGCGAGTAATGCCATCATCGCAGTGTTCATATCCTGACGTTGCTGTTTGAATTTCAGGTAATCGGGATACCTGATCTCCCCCTGCGCCATTTCGCCCCCAACTCTTTATGCTTCGGGTCCCAAGATAGCCAGCCGCCCGCCCTTACGCACCACCGCGCGCCCGCCTGCGACGGCGACGGGCCCTTGCCCATGCCAATCGACGACCAAGGCTTCCACCGCGTCGAGCTGGTCGCCTTGCACTGGCACGCCCTCACTCAGGAGCCATGCTGCTAATCGACGCCTCCGGACCGGCCCCGCATCCGCCCGAAGCTCCGCACAAGAGGTGGTCGGCGCGAGGTCCATCAGCGACGCGATCAGCGCCTGGTCAGCCGCAATCCGGTCCGCAGTGGCGGCGAGCGCGGGCACGGCGTCGCCGCCGAGCAGCTCGCTGAGCAGGGGCACCACCTGCTTTCGCATCGCCACACGCCGGAAGGCGGAGTCGGCGTTCATCGGGTCGTGCCAGGGCTCTACCCCCAGCTCCTCGCACGCGCCCACAGTGTCGGCCCGGCGGATACCCAAGAACGGACGGACGATCCTGCCAGTTCTTTCTCCCATGCCGGACGGGTTGCCGCGCAGCGCGCCGATGAGGAGCGTCTCCGCCTGGTCGTCGGCGGTGTGGGCGACCCACACGTCGCGCCTGTACGCGAGCAGCGCTGTATAGCGGGCCTCTCGGGCAGCGGCCTCGACGTTGCCTTGCCCGACCGCAACGCGGACCACCTCCGCCTCCAGGCCAAACCCCCGCGCAGCCTTCGCCGCCCGCTCGGCCACCTCAGCCGAGCCGTCCTGCAGCCCGTGGTCCACCACCACGCACCGCACGTCCTTTTTTTCGGCCGCGGCCGCGGCGGCCAGCGCCAAGGAGTCGGGCCCGCCTGAGAGGCCGATGACTGCTGGACCGTCGAAGGACCGGACGGCTCGTCGACAGGCAAGAAAGTGCGGCGAGCGGCGCGGCCAGAAGGGATCCATTAGTACTGCCGCAGTGCGGAGGTGAACTCGTCCATGGCGCGGCGCGCGGCGAGGACGTCTGCGTCGTTGCAGATCAGCGCGAACGTGTACACGTTGCCGTTCACGCTGGTCACGGTGCCGGCCAGCGACGCCGTACCGTCGAGCGTGCCCGTCTTCGCGCGCACCCAGCCGCGCCCGGGCAGGTCCCCGAAGCGGTCCAGGAGCGTGCCCTCGCCTGCCGCCACGGGCAACGTGGACAGTAGGGGGCGCAGTTCGGGTTTGACGGTGGCGTCGTGCAGGAGCTCGTCAAGAAGCTTTGGCGCAATGCGGTCCTCGGTGGACAGGCCCGAGTTGTCCCGCAGCACCACCCCGGCGGTGTTGAAGCCGCGCTCCTCCAGCACCGACAGCGTCGCGCCCGGCGCGTCCTTCGTCCCGCGCGCGAGCGCCACCTCGCGCCCGATGGCCTCGGCGTAGACGTTGTCGGAGTGCTTCATCATCAAATCCAGTCGCTCCACCAGCGTGGGCGACTCCACCGCGGCAACGACCTCGCCGTCTGCCGAGCCGACGCCGACGGTCTGCGCGCCGACGCGGTCCGCCAACGCCTGCGCCACGTCCAGTGCGGGGGTGTGGGAGCGCGGCACGTCGCCCGTGGTCTCGCCGTCCAGGCGCCCGCCGGAAAGCATCGCGGGCTGGAGGGGCGCGACGTAGCCGCCGTCGATGTCCAGCGGGTTCCAGCCAGGCAGCATCTCCGCCATGCCGTCCCAGGCAGAGATGTCGATGAACACCGCGTCCGCCTGTCCGATCTGCCCGGCCAGCTCGTCCAACGCGTCCGCATCCAGCCACACGTCGCCCGCCGCCTTGATGGTCACCGCCCCCGGGTCCGCGCCACGCACCACCTCTGTGGTGATGCGGTCCTGCGGGCCCAGGCTCGACAGCGCCGCCGCGGCCGTGAGCACCTTGGTCACGCTCGCGGGCTGCAGCGCCTCCCCCGAGGCGCGGTCGAACACCACGGCGCCATCGTGCGCCCGCGTCACGTGGCCGTGAAACACGCCCAGTCCGGGATTCTCGGCGAGGGTGGACAGGGTGTGGTGGAGCGAAGCGTCGTCGATAGGCGAAGGCTCCGCCGGCTTCAAAGCAGACGGCGCGGATTGGAGCTGGTACGGGGGCGCGTGCGTGATCTCCGAGAGCTGCTCGTGCGCCGCGATGCCGAAGCCCGCCACCCCGCCGACCGCCGCGAGCGCGAGGGCGCTGCCGACCCAAGTCCATACCTTCATCGGCGCACATGGTAGCCCACGTATGATGTTTGGCGGACATTCACCGAACAGACACGGAACATAAGGAGAAGTAATGGCTATCGAGGTCATCATCGAGATCCCCAAGGGCTCCCGCAACAAGTACGAAGTCGACCACGAGACCGGCAAGGTCTTCCTCGACCGCTACCTGTTCACCCCGATGG
>ERZ1029854.381-NODE-381-length-18681-cov-8.345646_pt1 | contig 18681 bp, 8 predicted proteins | sample MGYA00519239_ERZ1029854 | MGnify/ENA primary metagenome ERZ1029854 (study PRJEB33666, sample SAMEA4610917) | skin metagenome | biome: Human-associated habitat; feature: Malodor aspect; material: skin | place: Philippines | collected 2015-08 ... | reverse complement strand
ATGGCTACCGGCGCTTCCGGTGCCTGGGCTGCGGGCGCCGGGGCTGCCGGAGCCGCCTTCGGAGCTGCCTTGGGTGCCGCCTTGGGCGCGGCCTTCGGTGCCGCGGGCGCCGGCGCTGCCGGCTGCTGGGCCTGCGCGGCAGGAACCAGGAGCGCTGCAGAGAATGCCGTCGCCGCCATCAGGGCAACAACTCGCCCATGCGGCCGGACCGGGGCGGCCAAGATACGGAAATTCATTGCGGAAAACCCTTTCTGAACGGCAGCACCCGAAACCGCTGCAGGCGCCGACACATAGCCGCGAAACACAGCTGCTCCCGCGGCTGTCTCCTAGTCAATTGAGGCGGATACGTGACAGGCGTTCCCGCCTTCGAATTGCACGCCTTCAATACAGCGGCGCGCGGAAAGATCAATGCCGACAACCGCATTTGCGCCTATGTGACGACGAGTTTCAGCGGCCTGTGATAAACCTCGGTCGTGACGTTTCGCGAATCAAATCCGGCGCCTCACGCACGTGTTCCCGGGCACGTTGGGCGCGTCGCATCGGCCGCCGTCCCGCTCGTCTTGGCATTCGTCCTGGCATTCGTCACGGCACTGCTGACGGGCGCACCTGCCCCGACATTGGCCGCCGAGAGCCGCGCGATCGCGATGCACGGCGCCCCCGCGCTGGCGGCCGACTTCACCCATTTGCCCTATGCCAATCCGGACGCCCCGAAGGGCGGTCGGCTGGTCCTGAGCCCGCGAGAAGGCACCTTCGACAGCCTCAATCCGTTGATCGTCCGGGGCCTCGCCGTGCAGCAGCTGAGGGGCTACGCCTATGAGCGCGGCTATGTCTACGAAAGCCTGCTGGTGCGGAACAATGACGAGCCGTTCACGCTCTACGGCCTGCTTGCCCGCAGCGTCGAGACCGACGATGCCAGAAGCTATGTGACATTCCATATCGACCCGCGGGCACGCTTCTCCGACGGACGCGAGGTCACCGCCGACGACGTGGTGTTCTCGCTCGAGTTGCTGCGCGATCACGGCCGTCCGCTGCATCACCAGTATTATTCGAAAGTCGCAAAGACCGAGGTGCTCGACCCGCTCACGGTGCGATTCGATTTCGGCGGTGTCGCGGATCGCGAATTGCCGATGATTCTGGGCCTGATGCCGATCCTGCCGCGTCATGCCACCGACGTCTCCAGGTTCGAGGAGACCACCCTGGCGCCGCCGATCGGCTCGGGCCCGTATCGCGTGACGGCGGTCAAGCCCGGCACCAGCGTGACCTTCACCCGCAATCCCGATTACTGGGGACGCGACCTGCCGGTGAACCGCGGCCTGTGGAATTTCGACGAGATCAGGCTCGACTATTACCGCGACGCCAACGGCCAGTTCGAGGCATTCAAGCGTGGCCTCTATGACTTCAGGACCGAGCCCGAACCGCTGCGCTGGCACGATGGCTACGATTTCCCCGCAGCGAAACGCGGTGAGGTGATCCGCGAGGCCATCAAGATCGGCACGCCGCAACCGTCCGAATTCCTGGTGTTCAACACCAGGCGGCCGAAATTTGCCGACGTCAAAGTGCGCCAGGCACTGCTGATGCTGTTCGACTTCGAATGGATCAACCACAATTACTATTTCGGACTCTATTCGCGCGCCGGCGGCTATTTCGCGGGCTCGGAATTGTCCGCCTATGGCCGCCCCGCCGACGACCGCGAGCGCGAACTGCTCAAGCCGTATTCGTCGCACATCCCGCCCGACATCCTCGATGGCCGCTATCGCCTGCCCGCCACCGACGGCTCAGGCCGCGACCGCACCATCCTTCGCAACGCGCTCGCGCTGTTGTCCGAGGCCGGCTACGCGCTCGACGGCACCGTGCTGAAGCAGCGCTCGACCGGAACGCCGCTGCGGATCGAGATCCTGGTGACGACACGCGAGCATGAGCGGATCGCCCTCGCCTACCAGCGCGACCTGAAGCGCGCCGGCATCGACGCCGCGGTGCGGGTGGTCGATGCGGTGCAGTTCGAGCAGCGCCGGGTTGCCTTTGATTTCGACATGGTCCCTGTTCGCTGGGACCAGTCGCTGTCGCCAGGCAACGAGCAGTGGTTCTACTGGGGCAGCCAGGCGGCCGACGTGCCGGGCACCCGCAACTACATGGGCGCCAGGGATCCGGCCATCGACGCCACGATTGCCGCCCTGCTGGCGGCGCGGGAGCGGCCGGCCTTCGTCTCGGCGGTGCGGGCGCTGGACCGGGCCCTGACGTCGGGCTTCTACGCTATCCCCCTATTTAACTTGGGAGAGCAATGGATCGCGCGCTGGAATCGGATAGAACGGCCTTCGACCACGGCGCTGACGGGCTACCTGCCGGAGACTTGGTGGGAGAAGCCCGGCGCGGAATCCAAATAGTCTGCCAAGATAGTCTGCCAAGTAATCTGCCAAAGTGTTCTGCCAAGCAATCGATCAGGTGATGCGCCCCGACGCGGCATGACCTGGTCCGATCGAAGCGATGCAACCGACGTTGAACCTGTGAACCAGTCGATCACCTCGCCCACCCTCGATACGCTGTTCAAGCGCACCCTGGCGCGGCAGCCCGAGGCGCTGGCGCTGGTCGACCCGCTCAACAAGCAACGCGTCACCGGACAGACCCGCAAGCGCCTGACCTATGCGCAGGCCGACCGCGCGATCTCGGCGATCGCCGCCCATTTCGTCGAGATCGGATTGCCGGCCAATACAGTGATCGCGGTTCAGCTTCCCGGCACGATCGAATTTGTCTTGACGGTGCTCGCCGCCCATCGGGTCGGCCTCGTGGTGGTGCCGTTGCCGCTGCTGTGGCGGCAGGCCGAGCTGACCTCCGTGCTCAACCGCACCGCGGCGCGGGCGATCGTGACATGCAGCAGGATTGACGGCATCTCCTACGCCGACCTCGCCATGAACGCTGCGGCCGAGGCGTTCTCGATCCGCCATGTCTGCGGCTTCGGGACCGATCTGCCCGAAGGCATGTCGTCGCTCGATCAGGCCATTCTCGAGGACTCCCGGACCTCGCGCCCGATGATCCAGGACGGCCGCAAGCCGGCGCTGATCTCCTTCGACGTTACCAGCGATGGCTTTCGTCCGGTGCCGCGCGCGCATTTCAGCCTGATCGCCGGCGGGCTCGCGATGTCGCTCGAGAGCGACCTGGCGCAGGGCGCGACCATCATGTCGGCGTTTGCGCCGATGTCGTTTGCCGGCATCTGCTCGTCGCTGGTGACCTGGCTGCTGTCCGGCGGAACGCTCGTCATGCATCACCCGTTCGACGAGGACGCGTTCGAGGCCCAGTTCAACGATCACGCCTGCGACACGCTGATCGCGCCGGCGCAGCTCGCGCTGCGGCTCGACGAGCGCGGCCTGTCGGAGCGGCTGCCCAGCCTGCGCAACGTGATCGGTCTGTGGCGGATGCCGGAGCAGGTTGCCTCCAGCGCGCACTGGATCTCGCGGCGGGTGACCATGACCGACGTCTATCTGTTCGGCGAGGCCGGGCTGTTCGGCGCCCGCCGTACCGGCGAGGACGGATCGCCGGCCCCGATCAAGCCCGGTCCGCACAGCGCGCCACGTGAAGCTCCCAGCGCATCGATCGCCGGCGAGGTCCTGCTGACCCCGAAGGGCACGCTCGGCCTGCGCGGCCCGATGGTGCCGGTCGCGGCCTATGCGCCTTCGTCGCCGCCGGCCGAAAGCCTGATCGCGCCGGCGCCACGGGATTACGTCGACACCGAATATGCCGCCCGGCTCGACCGCACGACCGGCGCCATCAACATCACCGCCCCGCCGTCGGGGGTCATGACGGTCGGCGGCTACCGCTTCCTGGCCGAGGAGTTGCAGGAATGGTCGCGCCGGCTCGGCCAGGGCGCGCTGTTGACGGCTTTGCCGGACCGCCTCAGCGGCCACCGCCTGGCCGGACGGGCGCAGGACAATGCGCGGGCCCGCGACGCCCTGACAGAACTTGGGCTTAACCCGTTGATGGTCGAAGCATTTCGCGACCGCAGCGGCACCGGAATGCCTTAAAATCTTATCATTGCGTTAGTCTTAGCATTGTGTTGACGCCGCATTAAGCCAAGCCAACTAGCATCGCAGCCGTTGCTGTTCTTAAGCATTGGTTTCGAGCGTTCGAATGTCTCAACAAGGTCCGGTTCTCATCGTCTCGGCATCGGCAAAGCCGCCGTTTGCCACGGTCCTCGATGAAACCAAGCTGTTTCCGGTCGTGGTCACCGACTGGAACGAGGTCGGGCGCGCCATCGAGCAGGTCAAGCCGGCCGCGATCATCGCGGCCGCCGAGGGCGTCGACTTCGTCACCCTGTCGGGGCTTGCCAAGCGCGCCGCCGCCCGCGCGCCCTACCTGCCGCTGATCGCGGTCGATCCCGCGACCACCCTGCCCGACACCGTGATCGCGTTCTTCCAGAAGAAGGGCCTGCCGGATCGCCTGGTGGCCCGGCTCAATGCGAGCCTGCGCGTTCGCGCGCTGCATGCGACCGTGATGCGTCGGCTGGTGCCGCCGGCCCCGGTCGCACTGACGGATATCGATCCGGTCGGCGAAGCCACCACGCTGCTGATCGGTCGCGGCGGCGCCTACCCGACGCTGTCGGTCGCGCTCGGCGAACGGGCCGGCGTGGTCGGCGCGCTCAGCATCGAGGCCGCGGCCAAGCATCTGTCCAACCGCGACATCGACGGCATCGTGCTGGCCGAGGGATTCACGCCGCGGGTGATGGACGCTTTCCTGACTGTTTTGACCGAGGATGTCCGCTTCCGCCCGCTGCCGGTGATCGTCACCTCGGGCGAGCTGACGCCGCGTTACGAACTGCCCAATCTCGAGATCGTCACGGCCGGGCCGACGCGGGTCGCCGACATGGCGTTGCCGATGATCCGGCAGCATGCCTTCGAGGCGCGGCTCGGCCGCATGCTCAAGGCGATCGACGCCAAGGGCCTGATCGATCCCCGCACCGGACTGCTGACCAAGGCCGCGTTCGAGCGCGATTTCGCGACCGCCGTCTACCACACCGCCGAGCGCGGCGGCGCGCTCTCGGTGGCGCGCTTCACCTTCGACAACGTGCAACCCCGCGCGCAATTCGACGGCGCGCGGATCATCAGCCGGCTGATGCGCCAGGCCGATTTCGGTGCCGTCTATGACGACCGCTCGCTCGTCGTGGCATTCGCCGGCACCGATTTGCGCAACGCGCAGGCGATCACGCGGCGATTGGCGAGCGTGATGCGCCATACCCAGAACGGCCGCCGCGACGTCAGAGCCGAGCCCGCCGTCAGCGTCGCAACGCTGCTGCCGGGCGATTCAACGATGTCGCTGCTTGGCCGCTTGTTCGGGACGCCGGAGCGCGCGGCCTCGTAACAAGCTCCATGGCGCGTACCAGTTGCCGCGATCGCTGCGCGGGCATCGCCTGCATGCGAAGCCACCTTATCTCGGTGGCGGCTCCGCACGCCTCGTCTTCAAGCCCTCATGCGTGCTGTGGCTGCGCCAGCTGACTGACCTGCGTCGCCGGCGGATCGACAACCAGGGTGCCGCCATGGCCATCACTCGAGGCCGTGAATGTCGAGGCCATGTAGTTGCCCAGCAGCGCAACACTTGCCGTGACGGTGCCGTCCGTCACCGTGAGCGTTCCTCGCGTGGTGTTTCCGCTGAAGGTCGGCGTGTGAACATTCGCAAAACTGATGTTCGCGAAATCGATCGCGTCCGAACCCATCATGCCGGCGACGGTGCCGTTAAAGCTCGCGGAATTGTCGAGCTTCAGCGTTCCTGTCGAGCTCTGGAACAACACGGTGGCGTTCGAAGCCCCCGGCAATTCCAGCGTGGCACCCGATGCGATGGTCGCATTGCTGGAGCTCTCCCCCGTCACGTTGAATGGCTGCCAGGCCCCCCACGCGATGCCGTCATTGGCCCGGACCCAGAGTAGATCGTTGCCCGGGCCGGCCTGATAGGTCGTCTGGGATAGTTGCGCCGCCGTGATATCGATCTCGGCACTTGCCTGCTGCGTTACGCTGTTGACGATCCAGGCCCCGTTCGTGTTGGAATCCCACAACGCATATTTCGTTATGGTATCGCCATCCGCGTCCGTCGCGCTGAACAGGTTCGATGCGGCGAAGGTCTGGCCGGAGACCGTCACCACGTTCGAGGCCGACACCGTCGGCACCTGGTTGGTTGCGGTCGCCGTGAAGCTCGTCCACGCTCCCCACGCGATGCCGTCATTGGCCCGCACCCAGAGTGTATCCGACGGCGAGCCGCCGGGACCGAACACGTAACTCACCTGCGACAGGTTCGCCGCCGACACGTTGATGTTGGTGCCGGCTGCCTGTGCGACACCGTTCACCACCCAGTGACCGTTGCCGCCGGTGTCCCAGAGCCCGTATTGGGTGATAGCGTCGCCGTCGGGATCCGAGGCCGTGAACAGGGTCGTGGCCGCGACCGAATGGTCGTGAAGCCCGGTCGCGTTCGATGCCGTCACGACCGGCGGGCTGTCGGGCCCCGGGGTTGCGGTGAAGCCCGTCCAGGCGCCCCACGCCAATCCGTCGTTCGCACGCACCCAGAGCGTATCGGGCGTCGAGCCGAACGGCCCGAACACGTAACTCACCTGCGACAGGTTCGCCGCCGACACCTCGATGTTGGTGCCGGCTGCCTGCGCGACGCCGTTCACCACCCAGTGACCGTTGCCGCCGGTGTCCCAGAACCCGTATTGGGTGATGGTGTCGCCGTCCGAATCCGAGGCGGTGAACAGGCTCGTGGCCAGCGTCGACGTCTCGCCATGGGTCGCCGTCACGTTGACTGCGCTCACGGTTGGCGCGCTGTCGCCAGATGCCTTAGCCGTAAATTGAGTCCAGCCGCCCCAAAGCGTGCCGTCATTGGCCCGCACGGAAAGGGTGTCGGTCGTGCCGCTCGGACCAAACACGTAGCTCACCTGCGACAGGTTGGCCGCCGCAACATCGATCTCGGCATTGGTGGCCTGGACGACGCCGTTGATGACCCAGTGGCCGTGACCTTGTGTGTCCAAGAACGCATATTGGGTGATGGCATCGCCATCTGCGTCCGTCACGGAGAAGAGGCTGGACGCCAGCACAGAGGTCTGGCCAGAGCCTGCATGGATGTTGGACGCTGACGTGACCGGTGCGACATCGGCACGTGTCGTGACCAGCGTTCCGGTGCCAGAATCCGCGCTGACGCTGAACCGCACGCCGGGAAGCGCATCAAGCTGCAGATCGAAGGAAGTTGCCCCCTCGGTGACATGCAGGATGTTGCCGGCCCCCAAGGTCGCCGAGCCGCCCGATACGAAATTGAGGCCTGTCAGATCGATGCTGTCGCCCAGCACCAGACTGCTGATGGTGGTGCCGGCCAGGGAGGTGCCGTCGATCTTCAGTTGACCGCCGGAACCGCTGAAGGTGATGCCGCCGCTCGCGACGCTGCCGGTCTGCAATTCGACCGTGCCGCCGGAGATCGTGACCGGCCCCGTGGAGCCGCCAGAGGACACGATCTCATTGCCTCCGGCAAAGACCGCGACGTTGCTCGTCACCGCGCCGGCAACGTTGAGCGCGCCACCGCTCGACACCGCGATGTTGTGCGCCGTAGCTCCAGACGCAACGTTCAGCACGCCGCCACCGCTGACGGTCGCGTGATCGAGCGCGCCTCCCGACGACACGTTCACCGTGCCGCCCGAAATTCCGGTTCCGGAACCGGTCACGCCGGTGACCACCCCTCCGGAGAGTACGTTTTCGACGCCGCCGGCAAACACCGCGACATTGCTCAAAACCGTGCCGCCGACGTTGAAGATGCCGCCGCTCGAGACGGAGATATGGTCTACCGTCGCACCGGACGAGACATTCAGGTCACCGCCATTGAAGACGGTCGCATATTCGAAAGACGCGCCAGAGAGAACGTCGACCAGCCCGGAAATTACGGTGCCCGAACCGGCGACGCCGGTGACGGAACCACCTGCAGAGACGATTTCGTGGCCGCCACCTAGAATAACAACATTGCTGGTGATCTTGCCGCCAAGGTTGAGCGTGCCACCCGATAGCGTGACGTCGTGTGCCGTCGCGCCGGCGGAAACGTTCAGGACGCCGCCGCCGAAGGCCGTGGTGTTGAACGTCTGGCCGCCAGACGAAACATTTTCAACACCTCCGCTTGAAACCGCGGCGCCAATGCTGAAGCCACCGGCGGAAACTACCTGGTTGCCATGCAACAGAATCGTGGCGCCGGAATCGACACCACCACTAAAGACGGCCTCGAATCCGCCGGACAGGATCGTGCCCGTCGCGCTGCCACCGGCTGAACCGGGACTACCGCTGATCGGTCCTACGCCGAGCTGGAAGTAGCCGCCGCTCAGCACCGCCGTATCGGCCGCCGTGCCGCCGCTCAGCACCGTCATGCCGCCGGAGTTGGAGATCGTTGTCCCGGAGACTGTACCGCCCGAGGTGACTTGCGCGCCGCCGTTGTTGACGATGGTGGTGGACACTGCGAGGCCACCGGAATTCACACTGAGCTGACCGCCCGACACGGACGTGTTGCTGACGGTTCCGCCCGCCGAACCACCCAGTCCCTGGCTCGACGACGGAACGCCGACCTGCATGAAGCCGCCATCGCCAACGATGCTGCCCAGGGCCGTGCCGCCCGCGAACACGCTCTCGGTGCCACTCGTGGTGACGGTGGTGGCGGAGGTTAAGCCGCCCGACAAAACGTCGAGGATCGGGCCAACACCCACCGAATAGCCGCTCAGGACGGCGCCAGGCCCCACCTCGAGGTTGGTGCCGCTACCGAAAGTGGTGTTGGAAAGCTGCGAAACGGACGCTCCGCTGACCAGTTCTACGGCGCCGAAATTGGTGACCGAAACGCCACTCAGGGACCCACCTGAGAACAGCTTCAGCAGACCACCGTTGACCATCGTGGCGTTTGCCGACCCGCCGAAAAGGACGTCGAGCTCACCGCCGCCGAAGACAGTGGCGCCGTTCGCGGCACCTCCGGACGAAACGGTTTCCAGGCCGCCCTGGCGGATGTTGATGTTACTCGTCGTGCTTCCCGCGAGATTGAATTGGCCGCCGGAATTCACATTGATGTCGTGCGCGGACGCGCCGGCCAGCAAGTTCAGCGCGCCGCTGCCGTCGACAGCAAGGTCGCTGACGGTGGCTCCTGCGGACACGTTCACTGTGCCGACGACGTTGACCGTTGGGAAGCCGGACGAATCCAATGATCCGTTGATGGCACCGCCGGCAGAGACGTTCAATGTGGCGCCGCCCGCAATGAATACGGAGCTCGTCACCGTACCCAGAAGGCTGAGCGTTGCCCCGTTCGATACAGTAAGATCATGAACGGTGGCGCCAGCTGCGACGCCGGCCGCGGCTCCGGACGACAACGTGAAGAACTCGGCCGTGCCTCCGGAGAGGACATTGAGCGAGCCTCCCGACACCGTAAAGGACTGCGCGTTGCCGCCAGAAAGCACGTTCAGCGTGCCCCCCGACACATCGAAGTTCTGCGCATTGCCACCCGAAGAAATATTCTCCGTGCCGCCGGAGAAGACCTCCGAATTGCTGGTCTGAGCGCCAGCGAGATTGAGGATGCCGCCATTGCTGACGCCGAAGTCGTGGATCGTCGCGCCAAAGTCGGCCGTGACAAGGCCGCCGCTCCTGACCGTGAAGTAGGACAACTGGCCGCCCGCGGTCACGCTGACCGTACCACCCGACACGATCGTCTCGTTGCTGCCCGGAGCGCCCGTCTCGATGCCGCCGGAAGAGATCACAACCAGGCCGCTCGCATAGACCGTAACCTGGCTTGTCACCGTTCCGGCAACGTTCAGCGTGCCGCCCGACGACACGGCAATGGACGACGCCACACCGCCCGAGGAGACGTTGAGCATGCCGCCTGCATCCACCGTGGCCGAGACGCTGCCACCGCCGCTCGAGATATTCAGGCTGCCGCCGGACAGGATCGTGGCGCCGCTGTCGACACTACCGCTCGAAATCACTTCGTTGCCACCGGACAAAGTCGTTCCAGTAGCGCTGCCGCCGGACACAACGATCAGCGTGCCGCCAGTCAGGACGGTATCGCCGGATTCAGTACCGGAAGATACAGTTACGGTCACGCCGCTGGAAATCGTCTGCATGGCTCCGCCTCCAGGCCAGAATAAAATTCATTTGCCCGTTTTCGGAGCATCGATGCCCGTCGGCGTCGACGCCCTTTACGCGCTACATATTGGCGCCGACCGGAAATCCCGGTATGCGCTGAAAAACTTGCGCTATGTGATCGGCCGTAATCAGCCGCGCGCATTCAAAATGTCGCGGTGAATCCGCATGCCGCGAACACCACAGGAAATCCTTGTCTATGAAGTCGGACCGCAATCCTTTCGGACCGACCTGGGTGGGCAGTTTGGCGGTCGCAGGATAGGCAGGCTTCGGGGTGTCGGCATTCGACCAAACAGCCTCCGACTCGACCGGCGTGGCGTCGGTCGAACGATCAACGATTACCTTAGGTTGTCCCGCTAAATGGTTCGCCGGGCGTTTCACGGCGATCGCCGACGCGACGGTAATCGCATTCACAAAAAAACCCCTGCCCTGAAATAAAAAGAACTGCTCAAAAAGTGAACAAAAAGGTAGGCGAGATTAACAACCTCGTCAACGAACCAAACCTTAGTACCTCCTCGGGGCTGCTCCTGAATCGCCGTGCAACGATGAGCCGATCGAGCTTGCTTTGGGCGAAATCTGCTCTGCCGTGACAACGAACGTGGCGATCACCATCGCGAACGGAGAGGCGCATTTGATTGCGTTCGCGCGATCCGAGCCAGCGCACTCCCGCTCTCTGAGCCGAGCCTCCGCTTCGGGGAGGCTGAACCTCACGCCGCCTTCTTGCTCTCGGCGAGATTGGCGAGCTGGCGCAGGATCTCCGTGGTGCCCGCGAGCCGCTCTTCCGGCGTGTCCCATTCCTGGAAGAACACGACCTTCATGTCCGGCCGCACCTTGGCGGCCCGGCCGTGCTGACGGATGAACGTCACCAGCCGCTCCGGATGCGCAAAGCTGTTGTCGCGGAATGCGATCACGGCGCCCTTCGGGCCTGCATCGACCTTGCCGACATTGGCGCGGCGGCAATAGGCCTTGATCGCGGCGACCTTGAACAGATAGCGGACTTCGTCGGGCAGCACGCCGAAGCGATCGCGCATCTCGGCGGCAAAGGCGTCGATGTCCTCGTCGGTGTCGAGATCGGCGAGCCGACGATAGAGCGACAGCCGCACGCTGAGATCGTTGACGTAGTCTTCTGGAATCAAGACCGGCATGCCAATCGTGATCTGCGGCGACCAGCGATCGGCGGCAGGCTCGACGACGCCGGCCTTGAGGTTGACGATCGCCTCCTCCAGCATCGACTGGTACAGCTCGAAGCCGACTTCCTTGATGTGGCCGGACTGCTCCTCGCCGAGCAGATTGCCGGCGCCGCGGATGTCGAGGTCGTGCGAGGCAAGCTGGAAGCCCGCGCCCAGCGTCTCCAGCGACTGCAGCACCTTGAGCCGCCGCTCCGCCTGCGCCGTGATCTTCTGCTGCGCCGGCAGCGTGAACAACGCGTAGGCGCGCAGCTTGGAGCGACCGACGCGGCCGCGCAGCTGATAGAGCTGGGCGAGGCCGAACATGTCGGCGCGGTGCACGATCAGCGTGTTGGCATTCGGGATGTCGAGACCGGATTCGACGATCGTGGTCGACAGCAGGATATCGTATTTGCCGTCGTAGAACGCGGACATGATGTCTTCGATCACGGTCGGCGGCATCTGGCCGTGCGCGACGGCAACCTTCATCTCCGGCACGTTCTTGTCGAGGAAATCCTTGACGCCGGCGAGGTCCTCGATCCGTGGCACGACGTAGAAGGCCTGGCCGCCGCGATAGCGCTCGCGCAGCAGCGCCTCGCGGATCATCAGGGGGTCGTGGGGCGCGACGAAGGTGCGCACCGCGAGGCGATCGACCGGCGGCGATGCGATGATCGAGAGCTCACGGACCCCGGTCAGCGCCAGTTGCAGCGTGCGCGGGATCGGGGTCGCCGACAGCGTCAGGACGTGGACCTGGGCGCGCAGCTGCTTCAGCCGCTCCTTGTGGCTGACGCCGAAATGCTGCTCCTCGTCGACGATCAAGAGGCCGAGGTCCTTGAACTTGATGGCCTTGCCGAGCAGCGCATGGGTGCCGACGACGATGTCGACGCTGCCGTCAGCGAGTCCCTTCTTGGTCTGGTTCAAATCCTTGGTCGACACCAACCGCGAGGCCTGCGCGACATTGACCGGGAAGCCCTTGAAGCGCTCGGTGAAGGTGCGCGAATGCTGGCGCGCCAGCAGCGTGGTCGGCACCACGACCGCGACCTGCTTGCCTTCGAGTGCGACGGCGAAGGCCGCGCGCAGCGCCACCTCGGTCTTGCCGAAGCCGACGTCGCCGCAGATCAGGCGGTCCATCGGGCGGCCGATTTCGAGGTCCTTCAGGGTCGAGTTGATGGCCCCCAGCTGGTCCTCGGTTTCATCATAGGGGAAGCGTGCGCAGAACTCGTCATAGACGTGCGGCTGCAGCGGGAATTTCGGCGCCTCGTGCAGCTGCCGCTCCGCCGCGATCTTGATCAATTCGCCCGCGATCTCGCGGATGCGGTTCTTGAGCTTGGCCTTGCGCGCCTGCCAGCCGCCGCCCCCGAGACGGTCGAGCTCGACATTGGCGCTGTCGGAGCCGTAGCGCGACAGCAGCTCGATGTTCTCGACCGGCAGGAACAGCTTGGTCTCCGCCGCGTAGTGCAGTTCGAGGCAGTCATGCGGCGCGCCGGACACTTCGAGCGTCTGGAGACCGACGAAGCGGCCGATGCCGTGCTCGACGTGAACCACCAGATCGCCGGTCGCGAGGCTCGTCACCTCCGAGATGAAATTGTCGAGCTTGCGGCTCGCCTTGCGTGGCCGCACCAAGCGGTCGCCGAGAATATCCTGCTCGCTGATGACGGCGAACTCGTCGGTCTCGAAGCCGGACTCCATGCCGAGCACGGCCAGCATGGTCTCGTTGCGCGGCGTCGCCTGCACGATGCGCCAGGTGTTGACGCTGGTGGTGTTGAGCAGCTTGTGGTCGCGCAGCATCGCGCCCATGCGGTCGCGCGAGCCTTCGCTCCACAGCGCGACGATCACTTTCTTGCGCTGCGATTGCAGCGCGCCGATGTGGCCGACCACCGCCTCGAACACGTTGACATTGCCGTCGGCGCGCTCGGGCGCGAAATTGCGGCCCTGCCGCGCGCCGGCGTCGAACACGTCTGCCGTGCCTTCGGGCACCGCGAACGGCGTCAGCCGCGCCAGCGGCGCGTCGCCGAGCAGCTTGGTCCATTCGGCCTCGGTCAGATAGAGCTTGTCCGGCGGCAGCGGCTTGTAGATCGCGCCGCTGCCCGGATGCTCCAGCGCTTCGCGCCGTGCGTCATAGTAGTCGGCAACCTGGGTGAAGCGCTCGCGCGCGGCGTCCTCGCCCTGCGGCTCGATCGCAATGGTTGCGCCGTCGAGATAATCGAACAGCGTGTCCATCCGCTCCTGGAACAGCGGCAGCCAATGCTCCATGCCGGGATGGCGCCGCCCCTCGGAGACCGCTTCATAGAGCTGGTCGTCGCGCTCCGGCGCGCCGAACGCCGCGACATAGCCCATGCGGAAGCGGCGGATGGTCTCGGTGGTGAGCTGGAATTCCGAGACCGGCACCAGGTCGAGCCCGCGCATGTCCAGGTGTGTGCGCTGGGTCTCGGCATCGAAGGTGCGGATCGATTCCAGGCTATCGCCGAAGAAGTCGAACCGCACCGGCTGGTCGAGGCCGGCCGGAAACAGATCGAGGATGCCGCCGCGCACGGCGTATTCGCCGGGTTCACGCACCGTGGACGAGCGGGTGTAGCCATTGTGCTCCAGCCAGGCGACGACCGAGTCCATCGGCACGACGTTGCCGGGGACGACCGACAGCGCCTGCGCCGCGACCTGATCGCGCGCCGGCACCCGCTGCACGGCGGCGTTCACCGTGGTCAGCACGATCAGCGGCTTGTCGGAGCCCGTCAGCCGCGACAGTTTCGCCAGCGCGGTCAGCCGCTGCGCCAGGATACCGGAATGCGGCGAGACGCGGTCATAGGGCTGGCAGTCCCAGGCCGGGATCTGCATGACCGCGATATCGGGGGCGAAGAACTCCAGCGCGCGGGCAAGCTGCTGCATCCGTGCGCCGTCGCGGCACACCACCGCGAGGCTGACCGCCGGCCGCTTCGGCTGCGCGGCGATGGCGCGCGCCAGATCGGAGATGACGAGCCCCTCGGCGCCCTCGGCGACGTTGGCGATGGTCAGCACCCGGCCGGGTGCGAGCATCGCGGCCGGCGATTTCATCGGCTGCTTCATGCGCTGGGGTCCGCAACCCGGAACGCCTTGATGCGGGCAAACAGCGCGGTCGCATATTCCGAAGGCAGCACCTTGTCACCGGTCAGCGCGGCATAGAGATCGGGATCCGGAACCTCGATCAGGTGCTCGAGCTCACCGATCTCCTGATCGGACAGCTCGCCAATGGTCGCGTCTGCGAACCGGCCGAGGATCAGGTCCATCTCCCGGGTGCCGCGGTGCCAGCAGCGAAACAGAAGCCGCTTGCGGCGGTCATCGAGCCCCTGGCTCGATCGTGTCGATCCCGTCATGTCCCAAAATCCGTTCAACGCGAAAAGCCCGGACGTGCCGGGCGCGCTTGATATAGCGACAGCGGCGGCCGATGTCAGCCCTCATTCGCCGCCTTTTGGGGTTTCCTTGCGCGCATGACGTGAGTCGTGTGTAAAGGGCTGCGATGCGCCCCGCTTTGCTCAATCCGCTGTTTGCCCAGGTCACGACGCTTTCGGGCGTCGGCCCGAAGCAGGACAGACTGCTGCGCTATTTGCTCGACCGGAGCGAGACGCCGCGGCTGGTCGACCTCCTGCTGCACCTGCCGGCGAGCGTGATCGACCGCCGCGCCCGGCCGAAGATCCGGGATGCTGTGGTCGGAACCATGGTGACGCTGGAGGTCACCGTCGATCGCCATCGCCCGCCACCGCCACGCAATTCGCGCGCACCTTACCTCGTCTATGCCAGCGACGACACCGGCGACGTGGTGCTGACCTTCTTCCGCGCCCAGCCCGGCTATGTCGAGAAGCTGCTGCCGATGGGCGAGAAGCGCTACGTCTCCGGCACGCTGGCGATGTATGACGGCATCCCGCAGATCGTGCATCCCGATCGCGTCGTCGACGAAGCCGGCTTTGCAAAGCTCTCCGGCATCGATCCGGTCTATCCGCTGACCGAGGGGCTGGCGATCGGCTCGCTCCGCCGCGCCATCGCGCAGGCGCTGACCAAGCTGCCGGATTTGCCGGAGTGGATCAGCCCCGAGGTGCTGCGCCGTTGCAACTTCCCGCCGATCCGGGAGGCGCTGACCCGCGTCCATGTCCCGGTCGAGCTGACCGACATCCTGCCCGATGGACCGTTCTGGTCGCGGCTCGCGTTCGACGAACTGCTGGCGGGCCAGCTCGCGCTGGCGTTGATCCGCGCCACGCTGCGCCGCCCCGCCGGCGTGCGCAATGCGGGCGACCGCCATCTGCGCAACAGGATCATCGACGCCCTGCCCTATGCGCTGACCAGGTCGCAGCGCGAGGCGGTCGCGGCGATCACGGAGGATCTGCGCCAGCCGGTGCGGATGCTGCGCCTCGTGCAGGGCGATGTCGGTTCCGGCAAGACCGTGGTGGCGCTGCTCGCGGCCGCCGCCGTCACCGAGGCCGGCAAGCAGGCGGCGCTGATGGCGCCGACCGAAATCCTGGCGCGCCAGCACATCAAGACCATCGCGCCGCTCGCCGAGCGCGCCGGCATGCGGGTTGCGATCCTCACCGGCCGCGAAAAGGGTAAGGAGCGCCGCGAGCTCCTGGCGCGGCTGGAGGCCGGCGAAATCGATCTGCTGGTCGGCACCCATGCGCTGATCCAGGACGATGTGATCTACAAGGCGCTGGCGCTCGCCGTGGTCGACGAGCAGCATCGTTTCGGCGTGCGCGAACGGCTCGCGCTGACCTCCAAGGGCGAGGCCGTCGACGTGCTGGTGCTGAGCGCGACACCGATCCCGCGCACGCTGGTGCTGACATATTTCGGCGACATGGACGTCTCCGAGCTGCGCGAAAAGCCGGCGGGACGCCAGCCGATCGACACCCGCGCAGTGCCGATGAGCCGGATCGAGGACGTCATGGACGGCGTCGGCCGCGCGCTTGGCGCGGGAAAACTCGTCTACTGGATCTGCCCGCTGGTCGACGAATCCGAGGCCGAGGGCACCGAGCACCTCACCAACGCGACCGAACGTTTCGAGAGCCTGCAGCAGCGGTTCGGCGATCGCGTCGGCCTGGTGCACGGGCAGATGAAGGGTGCCGAGAAAGACCGTGTGATGGCGCAGTTCGCCGCACACGAGATCGGCCTCCTGGTCGCGACGACGGTGGTCGAGGTCGGTGTCGACGTGCCGGCGGCGACCATCATGGTGATCGAGAACGCCGAACGCTTCGGCCTCGCGCAATTGCATCAATTGCGCGGCCGCATCGGCCGCGGCTCGGAGGCTTCGACCTGCCTGCTGCTCTACAAGGAGCCGCTCGGCGAGATGTCGAAGGCGCGGCTCAAGGTGATCCGCGAGACCACGGACGGCTTCCGGATCGCCGAGGAGGATCTCAAGCTGCGCGGCGAAGGCGACGTGCTCGGCGTCCGCCAGAGCGGCCTGCCCGGCTACCGCATCGCGCGCTCCGAGGTGCACGGCCAGCTCATCACCCAGGCCCGCGACGAGGCGTTGCGGATCATGAAGGACAATCCGAAGCTCAAGGGCGAGCGCGGCGAAGCGCTGCGCTGCCTGCTCTACCTCTACGAACGCGACGAGGCCGTGCCGCTGATCGGCGCGGGGTAGCTGCCAACGGCAGGCGCGGCCTTGCTTTTGCCGATCAAGGGGTATACCCCTCCGCCGCCGCGAAAAACGACCGCCTGAACCGGCAAGCCCGGCAGGCCGTCGCGTACACGTCAGCCACGCACTCACGTGGTTCGGCCAGCGTCTCCGAAAGCAATCGCCTGACACCTATCAGGCCATCGCAGCCATCAGCGCCGCCGCGCGCTGCATGTTTGCGACCACAGGAGCGCTACCATGCGAAATCCGGTTACGATCATTGGCGCCGGCCTCGGCGGTCTCACGCTCGCGCGTGTTCTGCATCTCCACGGCTTCGCCGCAACGATCTATGAAGCCGAGATTTCGGCGAGCCAAAGGACGCAAGGCGGCCTGCTCGATATTCACGAACATAACGGACAGCTCGCGCTCAGGGCCGCAGGGCTGTTTGACGCGTTCCTGGAGCTCGTCCGTCCCGGTGAAGATGCCAAGCGCATCGTCGACAAAGACGGCCATGTCCTGTTCGACCAGCCCGGCAGCCGCACCGGCACGCGCCCCGAGGTCGACCGCGGCGATCTTCGGCGCATACTGATCGATTCGATCCCTCCGAATGCGATTCGATGGGGACACAAGGTCACGTCGATCGCTGCGCGCGGTGACGGACGGCACGACATCACCTTTGCCCATGGCGCGACGGTGACATCGGACGTGCTCGTCGGCGCCGACGGTGCATGGTCGAAGGTCCGTCCGCTGCTGTCGGAGTCGAGACCTGCGTACACCGGCGTCTCGTTCATCGAGACCTCGCTGTTCGACGGCGACACGCGCCACAAGGCAAGCGCGGATGCGATCGGCAGCGGCACGCTGATGGCCGTTGCTCCCGGCAAGGGTATTCTGGCGCATCGCTATGCCGATGGCACGCTGCATACTTATGCGGCCCTGAAGGAGCCGGAGGATTGGATCAACTCGATCGACTTCAGCGACCCCAAAGCTGGCCTGGCGCATCTTGCCGAACAATTTCGCGGCTGGGCCCCGCAACTTACCGCCCTGATCACCGACGGTGAAACCGATCCGGTGCTGCGCCGGATCCATGCGCTGCCGGTCGGACATCGATGGCGGCGTGTGCCCGGCGCAACGCTGCTCGGCGATGCCGCGCATCTGATGTCGCCGTTCGCCGGCGAAGGCGCAAACCTTGCGATGCTCGATGGCGCGGAACTCGCCCGGGCGCTTGTTGCCACTCCCGATGACGTCGAAGGCGCGCTGGCCCGCTATGAAAGCGAGCTATTCCCGCGAAGCGCTGATGTGGCGGAACAGACCGCTGCGAACCTGGAGGAGTTCTTCGGCGACCGCGCCCCCGAGAGCGTGGTTGACCTGTTCAGCCAGCATCTTGCGTGAAACAGCAACGCGTCAATCAGCGCCGATCACCCTCGGTCGATGAAACCGGCACCAGCTCATGTCCCGCAGCCTGCCAGCCGCGGCAGCCGCCTTGGATCACGGCGACATGCGCAAATCCGATGTCGTGCAGCGCCTGAGCGGCGCGCTTGGCCTTGCCGCCGCCGCCGCAGGTCAGGATGATCGGCTGCTCGCGATCGCCGAGTGCGGGATCGGACGCAGCGATGCCAGCGATCTCCTCGTGGCTGATATTGCGCGCGCCCGCGATGGTGCCGCGCTCGCGCAACTGCCAGGGCTCGCCGACATCGATCAGCGTGATGCCGCCTTGCTCGAGCTCGCGCTTGGCCTGGTCGGGCGACAGCAGTCGCGCGCCCTCACCGGACGGCGTCTCGCCGGAGCGCATCAGCCCTCGACCTTGGCCGGCGCCGCCGGCTGCAAC
>ERZ1029854.378-NODE-378-length-18729-cov-74.762343_pt1 | contig 18729 bp, 17 predicted proteins | sample MGYA00519239_ERZ1029854 | MGnify/ENA primary metagenome ERZ1029854 (study PRJEB33666, sample SAMEA4610917) | skin metagenome | biome: Human-associated habitat; feature: Malodor aspect; material: skin | place: Philippines | collected 2015-08 ... | reverse complement strand
TTATCGACGCCTCCACGTACGGGTCTTCCGCCAACGCGTGCAACGCGTTTACCGCATCGCGCGGGCGGTTGAACGTGGGGATGCCAACCGCGACCTGTTTGGGCTGGGGCGGGACCACGGTGCCGTCGTCAAGCACCTGCTCCTTGGGCTCCTGCGGGGCGCACCACGCCGCGTTGACGACGCGCGTGTCGTCCTCGGCGGTGACGTCGAACCACAGCCAGCCGCCGTCTTCGAAGTTGCCCAGCTTAAGCGGGATTTCGGTGTAGCCGGTGGCCTCGACGTTGGTGACGCTGATGCGGGTGCCGTCGTGCTTGGAGCGGTACACGGAGATAGTCGCGCGGCCCTCGACCTCCATGGCTAGCACCACGGAATCTAGCTGCGACCAGCGGCGCCAGTAGCTCGCAGGGAAGGCGTTGAAGTACGTCTCGAAGGAAACCTCGTTACCCGCCGGGATCTCGAAGCTCGTGCGGTCCGACCAGCGCAGGCGCTGTTTGTTGTGCTCCTGCTCGATGAGGTACAGCATGCGCACGTCGTGCGGCTCGCCCTTCTTCGGCATGAGGACGCGCGCGAGCGTGTCCACGGCGAGGGTCTTGCTTGTCTCCACAGCTCTCACTTTCTGTTGTGGGCAGTCGGAGTCCAAGCGTAATCGCTGGGTGGCAAATCCCCCGGTGTGGCTCGCGGGGTGTCATCCTTTCCACCGCATCACGGGCCAGCTCCCGTAGGCTCGGGCCTATGCAATCTTCCGACTACGATGCCGACGGCCTCCCCCGCTCCTCCAGCTCCCCGGGTCCCTCCGGCTCCCCCGGCCGCTACTACGCCATCGGTGGCGCCTTGATTGTGGTCGCTGTGCTGGCGTTCGCGTTCCTCTCCGGCGCGACCGCCGTCTTCGTCGGCATCGCCGCCGCCGTCGCCGGCGCAGTGTTCGTGCTGATGGGCGTTCAAGGCTCCGGCGACCGGCAACCCGACGCGCTGGAGCAGGAGTACTACAGCGCACAGGGTGGCCAAGGCGGCGCCCTTCCGGACCCGGCCGCCGACTACGACTGGGACGACAACTTCAAACGCGAGTTCGGCGAAGACGGACGGTAGGCGGGGGCAGACCAGAACCTGCCCAACCTGCAGGATTTGAACATCGAGGCGCTGAACCTGAAGGCCAAAGACGGCTCGAAGACAGCACTGCTTATCGATGCCCTCCGGCGCGACCTACTCAAAAAGTCCCGCACCGCCACCGGCACAGGTGATCGCCAAACTTATCGAGCTGTCCAAGGAAATCGTCGCGGAGAGCAAACGCCCTGGTTGGCGTTTTGTAAGCCATCTGCTTGGCATTTTGAAAGCCATCTGGTTGGCATTTTGAAAGCGGTTTGGTTGGCGTTTGGGAAATTGGGGGTGGGCGAAGCGTCGATAGGCGAAAGGCCCTTACCGCGAGCGCCGCGGCGGGGCGAGCGCGTCTCGCTCCGCGGCGAAAACCATGACATCGAGCTCCGCGAGCACCGCGTCGACATCCGCGGGGTTATAGCGACGCTCGGTGCGCGCCTTTTCCAGCTCGGCGGTGGCGGCTGCCAGGGCCATGTTCTGCACCTCGATCGCCTGCGCGCGGATCATCGCCCAGCTCGTGCGGCGGGCAAGGGACCACAACAGCGGCGGGATGAAGATCGGCAAAATCAGCTGCCACCCGGTCAGTGTAGAGGCGAGGTAAAGGCGAGGCGGTTACTCTTCCGGCTCCCACTTGACCATGGTGCTGGGTGCGGCGAGCGCGCTGCGGTCGCGGGCGAGGATCAGCTTGTCCAGGTCTGCCAGCACCGCGTCGACGTCGGCGGGATTGTACTGGCGCTCGCGGCGGGCCTGCTGCAGCTCCCTGCTCGCGGCCCGCAACGCCACCTCCTGCATTTGCGCCGCCCCAGCGCGTGCACGCTTGAAAGCCTCCTTGCGCTCCTCGGATCCCTCCGGGTCCTGTAGGCGCTTCTCCGCAATGGAATCGAGCCACTCCTGCACCATCGCGTAGGCCTCCGGCGCGAACTCCTCGCCGTGCTGCTTCACCGCCTTGCGCGCGGCGGCCCACGCGCGCTGGTTCAGCTCCTCAACGGCCTTGTCCCCTCCCGGCCCGTTTTGCAGGTCGAGCTTGTCCACCAGCCACGGGAGCAGCAACCCGGGCACCACCATCGTGCAGGTGAGGACGGTCAGGGCGATAACGGAGAGCTCGTGGTGGTAACCCGTCGCCGACGCCGGGATGGACAGCACCAGCGCCAACGTGACCAGACCGCGCATGCCCGACCACGCCATCAGCAGCACCTCCTGTAGCCGCAGCGGGGAGACGTTCGTGCGGCCGCGCTTCGTGTTCATCTGGTACAGCACCCACATCCAGCCGAAGCGCACGGCGAACGCCACGACGGACAGCACCACGCCGACCTGCACCGCCTGCCAGATGTGCGTGCCGGCGGTGTCGATGGCGTCGCGCACGCTCATGCCGATCAGGCCGAACGCGACACCGGTGAACAGCAGCTCCACCGTTTCCCAGAAAGAGTGGCCGGTGAGGCGGTCCTCGGCCGTCATGGCGGAGCGCGAGGACATCTCTACCGCCGCGATGACGATGGCAATCACGCCCGAGGCCTCGATCGCCTCAGCGCCGGCATAGATGGCAAACGGCAGCACCCACGTGAATGCGGTGCGGATAACGGAGTCAGGCACGGAGTTGGCGAACATGGCGGCGAGCCTGCCCACCACCAGGCCGATGACCACAGCGGCGATCGCCGCGTAGAGGAATTGGAAGAACCCTTTGCTGAAGTCCACTTCACCGTGCGCCACCGCCGCCGCCATGGCCACGTTGAAGGTGACGATGGAGGCGGCGTCGTTGAACAGGCCCTCCGTCTGCAAGGTGCCGGTGATGCGTTTCGGGATGCCGGCCGGGCCTGCCACCGCGTCCACAGCCACCGGGTCCGGCGGGGCAATCGCGGCAGCGAGCACCATCGCGGTGGCCAGGCCCATGCCGGGCAACATCCACATCGCGGTGGCGGTGAGCGCCGCGATGGTGAAAAACACCAGGATCACGCTCATGGTCAGCACCACGTTGAGCTGGGAGGCGATCTGGCCCCAGCTGGTGCGTCTCGCCAGCGACCACAACAGCGGCGGCAAGAAGATCGGGAGGATGAGCTCCGGCGAAATGGAGACGGTGTCGATGCCGGGGATGAAAATGACCGGCGCCACCACGACGGTCAGCAGCGCCGGCCACGGCAGGCCTGTGCGTTCACCGATCGCGGCGACGAAGACGGTGGCCAGCAACAATCCGATGAGTGCTATGAAAGTTCCCACGGAGAGTCAGTGTACGGCCAGGCGGACTCGGTGTGTGGCGCGGTGGCTGGCGCCCGCCGCGTGGCCATGTCTCGTCGGTTACGGCCACGACCGTCTAGCGGCTGACCCCTCCCTGCTAGACGATCCGCGCTTTCGGGTCCCACCAGTAACAAGCGAGCTGGGCAAACGTAAACGAGTAAGCCGGGAGGTATAGCAGCTCCCCACCCGCTGCTATACCACCCGCGGAACCTCGCGCCCCTAGTGCCCGCGGGGCTGGCTCAAGGGTGCACCGGACTCGAAGAACGGGCGCAGCTGGTTGTCAAACAGGGTCAGCGCCGCCGCGATCGCCATGTGCATGTCCAGGTACTGGTAGGTGCCCAGCCGGCCGCCGAACAGGACGTTGTTTCGCTCGGATTCGTCGGCAGCGAGGCGTCGATAAGCTTCGAGCTTCTCGCGATCCTCCGGGGTGTTGATCGGGTAGTACACCTCGTCGTCGTCCTCGGCGAAGCGGGAGTATTCCTTCACGATGACCGTTCGATCAGAGGGGTACTCGCTGCGCTCTGGGTGGAAGTGGCGGAACTCGTGGATGCGGGTGTACGGCACGTCCGCATCGTTGTAGTTCATCACCGGGGTGCCCTGGAAGTCGCCGACCTCGAGCACCTCCTGCTCGAAATCCAACGTGCGCCAGCCCAGGCGGCCTTCGGCGTAGTCGAAGTACTGGTCCAGCGGACCGGTGTACACCACCGGAGCGTCGGGGCTCTCGGCGCGGACCTCGTCGCGCACCTCGAACCAGTCGGTGTCCAGGCGCACATCGATAAGATCCGAGGAAGCCATGCGCTCCAGCCAGGCCGCGTACCCGTCCACCGGCAGGCCCTCGTAGGTGTCGTTGAAGTAGCGGTTGTTAAAGGTGTAGCGCACCGGCAGGCGCGAAATGATCTCTGGCGGCAACTCGGTCGGGTCGGTCTGCCACTGCTTGGCGGTGTAGTGCTTCACAAACGCGTCGTAGAGCGGTTTGCCGATGAGCGCGATGCCGCGTTCCTCCAGATTCGTCGCGGCCGCCGGGTCGAGGCCTTCGCGCTGTTCCTCGATGAGCTTCTTCGCCTCTTCCGGCGAGTAGTAGCGGCCGAAGAACTGGTTGATCAGCCCCAGGCCCATCGGGAACTGGTACGCCGTGCCGTCGTGCATGGCGAAGACGCGGTGCTGGTAGTCCGTGAAGTCGGTGAAGCGGTTCACGTACTCCCAGACCCGCTCATTGGAGGTGTGGAACAGGTGCGCGCCGTATTTGTGCACCTCAATGCCGGTTTCCGGCTCGTTCTCGCTGTAGGCGTTGCCGCCGATGTGGCTGCGCTTTTCCACCACCAGCACGCGTTTGCCCAGCTCGCTCGCCGCCTGCTCGGCCACCGTGAGGCCGAAGAAACCCGATCCAACAACAATGAGGTCGTATGCCATGGGCTCCATTTTCGCACAGTTGCCTATCGACGAGGCTCCGCCACGACACACCCCGATAGTCTCAAGTCTTTCTTGAGACTTGAACTTCCACTACACTACGCTTCTGTCACATTTGCCACTGCTGTCGCAGTGAACTTTAAACGTCTCAGGAGTATTTCCGTGCAGCAACGTCGCAGCATCCAGGGTGGCGCGGCCCGACCCGCCCGGGCCGCGATCATGCCCGTGATCGTGTCCATCCTCCTCGTCATCGCCCTTGTCGCCGCCAACGCGTTCAGCGGCAACCGCATCCTCCAAGTCCAATCCCTCGGCGGAAACGCCCCGGAGGTCTACACCACCTCCGAATCCTTCGCGTCCGGCGCGAACATCACCGTCGACGACGCCGCAATCCGCACCCAGGGCGGCGAAGACCAGGTGCGACGCGTGGTCAAGGAATTCACCAACGACCGCGAGTTCTCCCTCGTTGGCCTGACCTGGAACGGCGACCGCGACGTCGCCGCCTACGTCCGCTCGCAGCGCCCGGACGGCTCGTGGTCCGAGTGGTTCCAGATGGACCAGCTGGACCCGCAGGCGGGCAGCGACAAGTTCGGCACCGAGCCGATCTACGTTGGCCGCACCACACGCGTCCAGGTCTCCACCGGCAACGTCGACCTCCTCGAAGACGGCCGCGCTGTCTCCTCGGCGCCTACCACCGCAAACGATATTCAGGCGGTGTTCCTGGACGGCGGCTTCGGCAACGCCGAGGGCGGCATCCAGCCGGTCGCGGACTCCTACACGTGGGGCATGCCCAAGGTGATCACCCGCGCGCAGTGGGGGGCGGGCCGCAGCAGTGCGCCGTACTACAGCGAGCCCACCACGGCCGCGACGGTGCACCACACCGCGGGCTCCAACAACTATTCCGAGGCCGAGGCGCCGGGCATCGTCCGCGGCATTTGGAACTACCACGCCAACAACCTGGGCTGGGGCGACATCGGCTACCACGCCCTGGTGGACAAGTACGGCAACATCTACGAAGGCCGCGCCGGCGGCATGGACCGCGGCCCCCAGGGCGCACACGTGGGCTCCTTCAACCAGAACACCTGGGGCGTGTCCATGCTGGGCGACTACCAGCAGGCTGAGCCAACCCCGGCCGCGCTGCGAGCTATGGGAGAGATCATCGGCTGGAAGGCCGCGGTGGCAGGCTTCGACCCCACCGGTTCCAGCTACCACTACGCGGAGGGCAACTTCCGCGGCTCCAAGTACGCCGCAGGCCAGGGCGCGATGTTTAACAACATCAACGCTCACCGAGACTTCCACTACAACACGTGCCCGGGCGACAACCTGTACTCCAAACTGCCGACGATCCGCGCCACCGCCGCAATGAAATACCGCACTCTGCTCGCGGGGGACCGGGCCGGAGCCGGGTCGATCTTCGACCGCAGCACGCCGACCACGACCACCGCCGCCCCCGCGCCTGCACCGGCCGACCCGCACGTCCACACCACGACGGTGACCGCACCGACCCCCACGCAGCAACCGTCCTCCGTTGACGGGACCCTCGCGGCCCTATCCTCCGGCGACCCAACCGCCATCGCCACGGTGGCGGGCACCGCCATCGGCCTGGTGCTGCTGTTCCTGGCCAGCCAGGACAAGCTGCCCACCGTCAACACCATGGGCGAAGTGCAGGTCTTCGAGGGCCTGACCCTCGCGCAGGCGGCCGCCCTGGCTAAGCAGATCAGCCCGGCAGTCGCACCGACGCTCAACGCGTTCGGCTCCAGCGACGCCGCCCAGGTATGGACCACGCTCGAGCCCACCCTGGGCAAGCTGGTCGCCGGAGTTGGCGGCCCGACCGGCCCGGCCGTAGCCCTCTACTCCAACGGCATCGGCGCCCGCAACGATCAAGGCGAGATCATCGCCCTCGTAGGCAAGATCGCCGAGGCCTGGCTGCAGCAGGGCCTCGACGCCGGCCCGCTGGGCATGCCGGTGGGCAAGGCCTTCAACCCCACCGCCGACACCGTGCGCGTGGACTTCGAAGGCGGCTTCATCACCTACAACCCGTCCACCAACGCGGTGGACATCAACGCCCGCTAGGCCCTCGCACACTCGGGCCTAGGGAGTAGGCGGCGTAGGGGTTACGCCAAGCCGAGGCAGCGGGCGACCGCATCCTCCCACGCGGCAACCAGCCGGTCCCGTTCGGGGCCGGCCATTTCGCTTTTCCAGGTGGTGGCGGGGCCGAGCGTGAGCGGTTCGTCGAGAAGCGAAATGCCCATGCCTGCCGCCGACGCCGCCCCCATGACCGTGGTCTCCGTGTTCGCGGGGCGTACGACGTCGATCCCCAGAACGTCCGCCTGCATCTGCATGAGCAGGTCGTTCGTGGTCATCCCGCCATCCGCCTTCATCGCGGTCGGCTCGCCGCCCATCGCGCACACCACCTCGCGCGCCTGCAGACACGTCGCCTCCAGCGCCGCGCGAGCAATGTGCCGCCTATCGACGAACCGGGTCAACCCCACGATCACACCCCGCGCGTCGGGGCGCCACCGCGGCGCGAACAGTCCCGAGAACGCCGGCACGATCACCACTCCCCCGCTGTCCTCGACCTGGCTGGCCAGCGTCTCCGACTCCGTGGCGGTGCGCAAGATACCCAACTGGTCACGCAACCACTGGATGAGCGAGCCGCCCACCGCCACCGAGCCCTCCTGCGCGTACACCGGCGGCTGGCCCTGCACCTGGTACGCCACCGTGGTGAGCAGCCCATTCTCGCTGAACCTCGGAGTGGTTCCGGTATTGAGCAGCATGAACAGGCCAGTGCCGTACGTCATCTTCGCGTCGTTCTCGCGCAGCCCACCCTGGCCGAACAGCGCCGCCTGCTGGTCGCCCAGCACACCGGTGATGGGCACACCCGCCAGCGGCCCGCGGCGGCGGATCTTGCCGAAGCTGCCTACCGACGCGCGGATCTCCGGAAGGATCTGGCGGGGAATGCGGAGCTCGTCGCAAAGCTGCTTGTCCCACTGCAACGTCTCCAGGTCCATGAGGAGGGTGCGCGACGCGTTCGTCACATCTGTGAGGTGCAGCGCCTGCTCCGGTTCCTTCGCACCCCCTGTGAGGTTCCAGATCAGCCACGTATCCATCGTGCCCGCGAGCAGCTCGCCCCTCTCAGCGCGCTCGCGGGCGCCTGCGACGTTATCCAGGATCCACGCCCACTTCGGCGCCGCCGGGTAGGAGTTGTGCAGCAGACCGGTCTTACGCAGGTATCTCGCAGGGTCCCCGTCGTGGTTCGTGCGCGTGTCCTGCCACACGATGGCGTTGTAGATAGGCTTGCCCGTAGCTTTGTCCCAGATCACGGCCGTTTCGCGCTGGTTGGTCACCCCGAGCGCGTCGATGTCCTGCTCGCTGATGTCTTTGTCCGCCAGCGCCTCGCTCAGCGCCCGGCGCGTGTTGCGCCAGATCTCCATCGGGTCGTGCTCGACCCAGCCTTTCTGCGGCATGTGCTGGGCGTGCTCGTACTGCGTTTGGGCGATGACCTTGCCGTCGGTGCGTGTGATGTACACGCGCGTCGACGTCGTGCCCTGGTCAATCGCCGCAATCAAAGCCATGCGCGCGATTCTATCGGGGCGGGTTCTGCTGCCCCCGGGCGCGGCCTGTGCGCTCGGCGCGTGGTGCTGCCCTGGCCCCGAGCGGTATAGCACGGCGGCAACGCGGTATAGCACGGCAACGTGGTATAGCAGCGCGCCGGCCCTGCTATACCACGTGTTGCTTATTGAATCCGCGGTTCATTACCACCTGGGGAAACAAACCGGCGAACCCATGGTGGTATAGCGGCACCGCCCACCCTGCTATACCACCCGCTCCCGAGAGCAACCCTGGCCCGCCAATCCGCTCCCGCCAATCCGCCCCCCAACCGGGCATTCCGCGTGGACGGCCCGCGCCACGCGTGGGATACTTCCGCACATGGGGGGAATAGCAAACAAACGCCAGGCTGAGCTGGATCTGATCCAACGGGTCGCTGCGCAGTGCAAAACCGCAGTCATTACCGGGCCGGCTGCTGCTAGGTGGCTCGATTTGTCCACGTTGAACTGGGTGACCAGTGTTGATCTCGCACTCCCGGGTGGATCGCGGTCCTGGGGGAAGACGTACCCGGACAGGATCTACCGCAGTGGCCGCCTGCTGGACCACGAGCACCTGGTGCACGACGGCATCCGCACCGCCACCGCCATCCGCGCGATGTTCGACACGTTCCGCTACTACGGCCGCATGGAAGCGCTGGTGCAGATTGAGTCGGCGCGTTTTAAGCACGAGCACCTGACCACGGAGTACCTGCTGGCCAAGGCGGCAACGCTGCCTCATGCCCCGGGGATCCGGCCGTTCCGGGCGCTGATCGAGCATTCAACCGACACCTCGGCCAGCCCGCTGGAGACCCGGTTGCGGGACACGCTCCTTCAAGCCGTGGCATCGGGCCTGCTTAAAGGGGTGGAAACGCTCGAGTTCCAGGTCGGTTTCCAAATCGTCGACGCGGACGGGTGGCCCACCGTCGCCTGGGCGGACGCGCTGATCAACGGGTTCCTCGTGCTCGAGGCGGACGGGCGCGAGAAGAACAGCGGCGCGATGGGGGATGCGGCAGATGCTTTACGACGTGAACGTCACCGCGAAACCGAACTCCAGAATCGCGGCGCCGTGGTGCGCCGCGTGGGGTGGGACGCCGGGAGCTGGGGCACTGTCATCGCCGGGGTGCAGCGAATCATCAACCACCACCCCGGGGTGCACCAGCTGCCGAACCGGATAGACACGCCGTACCGGGTGTGGCTGGCGGATCTGGAGCGGAGCGCGGGTTAGAACCAGCGCTCGAGTACCCGTGCCACGCCGTGTTCGTCGTTGGTCAGCGTGGTTTGGTCGGCCGCCTCGCGGAGCACATCCTTCGCGTTGCCCATGGCCACGCCGGTGCCGGCCCAGCGCAACAGCTCGAGGTCGTTGGGCATGTCCCCGAATGCGATGGTTTCCTCGGCACTGACGCCATAGCGCTCGGCGAGGAACCGCGCCCCGGCGGCCTTGTCCACGCCGGGGCAGGAGATCTCGATCAACCCCTCGTCCATGGAATACGTCACGTGCGCGAGTTCTGGATCCACGGATGGCGCGATGCGCTCGTACATCTGCGCCGAGGTCATGGACGAGCAGCGGACCAGCAGTTTCGCGGCGGGCTGGCTGATCAGGTCGGCGGTGTCGGTCACGCCGAAGCGGCTGTCCCATGCGTCCCGGTTGTACTCGGGGGTGATGATGAAGCACTCGTCCTCGGGGTCGAACGCGGAGGAGCCAACCCGCTCCACGCCGTAGCCGTGCGGCACCCCGGAAAGGGCGCGCTCCGCCACTGCGACGACCTCGGCCATCGCAGACGGGGCAAGTTCGAAGGCGTGAAGCACACGATCCGAAGCTGGGTCGTAGACCACCGCCCCGTTGGCGCAGACGCATACGGGGGACAGCGGCAGCTGCTCCAGCACAGGAAGGAGCCAGCGGTGCGGCCTGCCCGTGGCCAGGCCGAAGTAGGCGCCGGATTCCACAGCGCGCACGACCGCGCTGCGCAGGCGCCCGGTCACGCGACCGGCGGAGGTGATGAAGGTGCCGTCGATGTCCGAGATGATCAGGCGCGGGGCGGTAGTCATGCCGATCAGCGCTTCCTGCTCGACTTCTTGGCCTCGCGCGCGGCGCGCTCCCGGGCGTAGATCTCGTCCGCCTCCTCGACGGTCGGGGCGGTTCCCCCAAGGGCCACCGGCATCCAGGGCTCGCCGGCACCATCGTGGAAAAACTCGGCGTACTGGGCCCGTGAGGCGTCGAGAAGCAGCTGCATCTGACGCTTGAGCTCGGCGGTGTCGGCGTCTGCGTCGCCGGTGAGCGCGACGGGCTCACCGTAGCGGACGATCACGGGCACGTTGGTTAAGTGCTTGGGCAGGTCCTTCGTCCATATGCGCTGGGACCCCCAGATCACGCACGGGATGAGTGGCACCCCGGCCTGACGCGCGATACGGGCGGCACCGGTTTTGAAGTGCGCGAGCTCGAAGGAGCGGGAGATGGTGGCTTCGGGGAAGATGCCGACCAGGTTGCCGTCTTTGAGCATCTGCACCGCCGGCGCGATGGAGTCGCCTCCGCGGGCGCGGTCCACCGGCACGTGCTTCATCACCTTGAGCAGTCGGCCGAGGACTGGCACGTCGAAGACGGACGCCTTCGCCATGAAGCGCACGAGACGCTCGCCGTGCAGGAATGGCCCGGTGCCTAGGAGGATGAAATCCGCGTAGCCGGTGTGGTTGCCTGCGAGCAGGGCTCCGCCGTGGGCCGGGATATTCTCGGCGCCGATGACCGTGACGTCGATCTTCGCCGCGCGCATCACCCGGCGCGCGAAACCGACGAGGCCCTGGTAGAACCGCTCGACTGCTTCGTCCCGGTTGGCCGCGATGCCCTCGTAAAGGCCGGGAACAAAAAAGCCGCGGTATCGGCGCATATCCATTACGGCGCGAGCACTTCCTTACCCACCCACGGGCGCAGCGCCTCAGGCACGCGCACGGAGCCGTCCGCCTGCTGGTTGTTTTCCAAGATGGCCACGAGCCAGCGGGTTGTGGCCAGTGTGCCGTTCAGCGTTGCGGCGATCTGGGTCTTGCCGTCTGCGTCGCGGTAACGCGTGTGCAGGCGGCGGGCCTGGAAGGTGGTGCAGTTGGACGTGGAGGTGAGCTCGCGGTACGTGCCTTGGGACGGCACCCACGCCTCCGTGTCGAACTTGCGGGCGGCGGAGGAGCCGAGGTCGCCCGCGGCGACGTCGATGATGCGGTAGGGCACTTCAACGGCGGCGAGCATGTCGCGCTCGAGCCCCAGCAGCTTCTGGTGCATCTCCTCGGCGTCCTCGGGCTTGCAGTACGCAAACATCTCGAGTTTGTCGAACTGGTGGACGCGCAGGATGCCCTTGGTGTCTTTGCCGTAGGACCCGGCCTCGCGGCGGAAGCAGGATGACCAGCCGGCGTAGAGCAGGGGCCCGTCGGACAGGTCGATGATCTCGTCCTGGTGCAGGCCCGCGAGGGCGACCTCGGAGGTGCCCACCAGGTACATATCGTCCCGCTCGAGGTAGTAGATTTCCTCGTCGTGCGCATCGAGGAAGCCGGTGCCCTGCATGACCTCGGGGCGCACCAGCACCGGCGGGATCATCACCTTGAAGCCGGCCTCGCGCGCCTTCTGAGCGGCGAGCATGAGCATGCCGAGCTGCATCCAGGCACCGTCGCCTGCGAGGTAGTAGAAGCGCGCCCCGCCGACCTTGGTGCCGCGCTTCATGTCGATGATGCCGAGCGCCTCACCCAGGTCCAGGTGGTCTTTGACCTCGAAGTCGAACTCCGGCACCTCACCGACGTGCTCGAGCACCACGAAGTCCTCTTCCCCGCCTGCGGGGGCACCTTCGATGACGTTGGCGATGGAGTACTGCAGCGCTGTCAGCTTCTCCGCCGCCGCGGCTTCGGCCGCCTCGGCTTCTTTCACGCGGGCCTTGAGTTCGTTCGAGCCCTCCAGCAGCGCCGGACGATCCTCGGGAGCGGCCTGGCCAATCTTCTTGCCAAACGCCTTCTGCTCGGAACGCAGCTCGTCGGCCGCCTGGATGGCGGCGCGGCGTGCCTCGTCGGCGGCCAACAGCTCGTCTACAAGCGCAGGATCTTCGCCGCGGGCTCGCTGGGACTCGCGGACGGCCTCGGGGTTTTCACGCACACGCTTCAGATCAATCACGCTTGCACACTTTACCTTGTCCCCCGAGACGGGCACGGCACAACAGCATCCGGTCATAACCAGTGCGCTATGGTGGGCCTATGATCCTCCCGATCACAGACGGCCCCGTCCCCAAGCACGAGCAGCTGCGCTCGATTCTGGAGTCCCGCATCGCCGCGGAGTTCTCCCCCGGCGACCCGCTTCCCGGCGAGCGGGCGCTGGAGGAAGAATACGGTGTCTCGCGCATCACCGTGCGCCGCGCGATCGGGGATTTGGTTGCGGCGGGCCGCCTGCGTCGTGTGCGCGGCAAGGGCACGTTCGTTGCCCCGGCGCCGCTGGTGTCGCGCCTGCACCTGGCCAGCTTTTCGGACGAGATGCGGGCGCAGCGCGTGGAGGCGTCGTCACGCATCCTGCTGTCTGAACGCACCACGCCGCCGGAGGAAGTCGCCGAGTTCTTCGGCACCGCGCCGAACACCACGCACATCCGCTTGCGCAGGCTGAGGCTTGGCGACGGCGAGCCGTACGCCGTCGACGACGCCTGGTACAACGCAACCCTCGTGCCTGACCTGCTGGAAAACGATGTTTACCACTCCGTGTACACCCTGCTGGACAGGCACTACGACCTGGGGGTGACGGAGGCGGAACAGACCGTCACTGCCGTCACCGCCGGCCCGGACAACGCCCCGCTGCTGGACGTGGAGGCGGACACTGCACTGCTCCACATCGTCCGTTATGCCCGGTCAGACGAGCATAACGTGGAGTTTTGTTCCTCGGTGTACCGCACGGACCGTTACCGGCTGACTACTCGGGTTGCGCGCGAAGTGGAATAATGGGGCTCCATGGCTTCGAAACAGAGTGCGCTCCGCTCCTTCCTGATCGCCGCGCTGGCGGGCTCTGTCGCCGCGGGCACCTACACTCTGGCCGCCGAGACGTCCGACAACTCCAACTCGGCAGCCCCCACCACGGCGAGCTCGACCGCGCCGGCGGAGGAGATCGCGTCCTTCACTACCGCCGACGCCGGATCCTGCCTGACGTGGCAGGTGGCGGAGGACGGCACGATCTCCGCCTTCGAGCAGGCGGATTGCAACGGGGAGCACCGTTTCGAGGTGTCGCTGCGCCAGGATCTGGCCACGTACCCCACCGCCGAATTCGGCCCGGAGGCCCCGATGCCGAACCAGACGCGCCAGGCCCAGCTGCGCGAGGAACTTTGCGGCGTTGGCACCCTGCGCTACCTGGGCGGGAAGTACGACCCGAACGGGCGCTACTCCATCGCCCCGATCCTCCCGCCGGCGGACGCGTGGCAGCGCGGGGACCGCACCATGCTCTGCGGCCTCCAGGAGACGAACCGGGCCGGCGAGCCGATCCTCACCGCCGGGCGTGTAGCCGATCAAGACCAGGCGCGCGTGTTCGAGGCTGGCCAGTGCGTGGCCATCGACGCGGCTAACACGCTCACGGCCGTCCCCTGCGCGGACCCGCACCAGCTGGAAATCACCAGCCAGGTCTCCCTCGCCGAGGTCTTCCCCGATCGGACCCCCACAGTCGAGGACGAGGACAGGCACCTCCAGGACGTTTGTACCGCCGCCGCGCAGGATTACCTCGGGGGCGAGGAGAACCTCTACCAAGTCGCATTGCGCCCGTTCTGGACCACGCAGACACCCGCCGCGTGGGAAGGCGGCTCCCGCAGCGTCAACTGCGCGCTCATGTTCTCGCGCCCGGAGGGCCAGTTTGCAACGTTGACGGGCTCCGCCACGCAGGGCCGTGGGCAGTTGCTTATCGACGACGCTCCGCCCCCCGAACGCCCAGCCCGCCGCCCCCTGCGCGAGCAGCAGGCACCCCCAGCGCCTGTGCCACCCGCGGGCGCAGATCAGGCCCCCGGCCAGGCTCCGGTGCAGTAGCGCATGCTCCCGGTCAGCGACGAGGCGTTCGAGGAGATGATCAACGACGCGTTGGACACCATCCCGGACAATTTTGCCCAGCACATGCACAACATGGTCATCCTTGCCCGGGACTACAACCCGGACAACCCCACGCTGCTAGGCCTGTTCGAGGGCGTGCCGCTGCCGGAGCAGCATTCCAACCATTCGGGCTTTCTTCCCGACGCGGTGTTTATTTACAAAAACGCCCTCGAGGCGATCTGCGTCGACGAGGAGCAGTTGCGCCACGAAGTGAAGGTGACCGTGCTGCACGAGGTGGGCCACTACTTCGGGCTGGAGGAGCACGAGCTCCACGCCCTGGGGTGGGGTTAGGCGCGAGCCCAAGAGCCCAAGAACAGCACCGAGCTGGCTTTGTCTTCTACTGCCCGCAGGGCGTCAGCCACGTCGGGGTCCTGGGCGTGTCCGACGAGGTCCACGAAGAACTGGTAGGTGTTTGGCTCTTCACGGGTGGGCCGCGACTCGATGCGCGACATGTCCACCCCGCGCGCCGCGAATTCCTTCAGCACCCCTACTAGAGCACCCGGTTCGTTCGGCGTGCGCAGCACGACGGCGGTGCGGTCCGCACCGGTTGGTGCAGGCAGAGCGCCTTGCTTTCCGACGAGCACGAATCGCGTCCTCGCTGTCTCCGAGTCGGCCACTCCCGTGGCGTGCACCGTCAGGCCGAACAGCTCCGCCGCGCGCTCCGGGGCGACGGCGATGTCGGCCTGGCCGTCCGCCACCATCTGCGCGGCGGCCGCATTGGATGCCGCCGGCACAAACTGAGCATCAGGTGCGTGCACGCCGACCCACTGTTTAACCTGCTGGAAGGCGACGGGGTGGGTGGCCAGGCGGGTAGCGCGCGACAGAGCAACCCCCGGCTGTGTCATGACCGCGAACGCGATCGCGAGCTCGGTCTCCCCCATGATCTGCACACCGGGCGTGGCAGCCAGCGCGTCGGCGGTGGCGGTCACCGCGCCGTCGACGGAGTTCTCGACGGCGCACACCGCGTAGTCCACCTCGCCACCCGCGAGGGCGGCCAGGGCCGACGCGGGCGAATCGACCGGCACGTACTCCGCACCGTCGACGGGGAACTGTCGGGCGGCCTGCTCCGTGAACGTGCCTGCGGGTCCGAGATAGGCGATGCGGGTCATACGTTGTCCTTTCCTGCTCCGGTGTCTTCCCCGGTGCCTTCTCCAGCGTCTCCTCCGCTGGCCTCCTGCGCGAGCAGCGCGTACGTGATCAGCCAGTGGGTGGCCATGAAGTTGTTGCCGGTGAGGTGGGGCGAAGCTGCGTCGATAAGCTGCTGCGTTCCCTCCGGTTTGCCGATCTCCCGCAGCAGCCACGCCCGCGTGAGCATGAGGCCGATCAGGTGGGCCTGCTGGCCGTCCCCTGGGTCGTTGACCCGGATCGGGGTGGTGTAAAAGGCGTAGGCATCAGGCGCGAGGAAGCTGTCCAGCCAGGCGCGGAATTCGCCGGCGGGCAGCACGCGGCGCATGAGGGCGGCCTCGGCCAACCCGTTGGAGACGAAATCGTGGCCCGAGACCTCCCATGTGTGCGGGTAGGCGCGGTCCGCCCCGAACCAGTCGCGGGCAGTGCCCTTTACCAGTTCGCGCAGGTTCGGCGAGGCGTCGGCGATGAGCAGCAGCGCCAGCGCGGAGTTGGAGTGCACCCCGTGGCGCACCGGCCACTGCTGGGTGCCCAACCAGGACTCGATGTTGCGCTCCAGCTGGGTTTCCAACGCCTTGAGCGCTTGCTCCCACCGGGTGCCGCGACATACGTCGACCAGCTGCATCGCCCAAGCCCAGCCGTAGGGCCGCTCGTACAGCGGATGGGCGCGCAGGTACGCGGCCTCGACGGCGAGGTTGTCCGGGGTGAGCCGCTGGTCGAGGAGGTCCGCGAGCCGGGCGTTACCGCAGCGCAGATGTATCTTGGCCGCCGTGCAGAGCATGTGCACGCACGAGTGCCAGTCATAGGAACCCCAAAACGCCGGGTGCAACTCGTGCGGAAGAGCCGCATCCGGCGTGAGGCTGACGTGGTGCATCGAGGCCGGGTATTCCTGACCGACAACCCGGATGATGGTGCGCGCCCACGATTCGTTCATGGCGTTAAAGTTAGCGCATGCACAGGCGCCTGAAGCTTGAGATCGTGCTCGTCCTCGCCGTCAGCTTCGGCACCTCGGGGCTACGCGCCACCCTGCGTCTCATCGATTCGCTGCTCAAAGAACCGTTGAACCAGCAGACCACCACGATCCACGACTCAGCCTCCACCATCCCCTGGCTGGACCTGGCGCTGCAGGCCACCTCCGCGCTGACGCTGTTCGCCTGGGGCGGCCTGGCCTGGTTCCTCCTGGGGGAGCGGTGGCGCTGGCCGCGCTGGTCCGACGCCGCGCGCGGTGCCGGGTTCGCGGCGATGATCGGGCTGCCTGGGCTGGCGCTCTACGTGGCGGCGGTGCACGCGGGCCTGTCCAAGGTGGTGGTGCCCACCACTGCGGCGGTGCAGATCCCCACCTCGCTGCTGTGGTCCTTCGCCAACGGCTTCGGCGAGGAAGTCGTGGTGGTGATGTATTTGGTCACGCGCCTGCGCCAGCTGGGGTGGAAGCCGTGGCAGGCTATCGCGGCCTCGGCGGTGCTGCGGGGGTCCTACCACCTGTACCAGGGGGTCTCCGCGGGGTTCGGCAACATTGTCATGGGCGTAATCTTTGCCTGGTACTTCCATAAAACTTCCCGGGTGTGGCCGCTGATCCTGGCGCACTTTTTCATCGATGCCGTGGCGTTTATCGCCTATCCGCTGCTGGACCTGTCGTGGCTCGGAATCTAAACACTTCCGTCACACTGGTTACACTAAGCGCATGTCTACTACGCCCCATTCCAACGACCCCCGCGACAACGCGGGCGAGTTCGTGCTGGGCAAAGACGGCAAGCCCCTCGTGGACCGCTACGGCCGCCCCATTCGCCGTCGCACAACTGCTTCTCGACGCGATCCCGCCACCCGCCACCCCGACGAATTCACGCGCGTAGAACCCCGCGCGCGCAGGGTTTCGCAGCGGGTCGAGCCGGGCCACACCGTCTACGAACCCCCCGCCGCCTACGAGCCGCGCCGCGCGCCGGAGCACCCGCGCAGCCGGACGGCGCAGCAGCGCCCCGCCCCGGAGGAAGTCCCACTGCAGGTGTCGAAGCGGAGGCGGCGGGGGCCGAAGGAACGTCGCAAAGTAAAGCTCCCCGGCTGCGGCGCAGTGCTTGCCCTGGTCATCGCCTTGCTCATCGGCTCGGTGCTGGTCGCGGACGCGCGCCTGAACCGCACCGCCGCCATGCCCGACCAGCAAATCTCCGGCACCTCCGGGACGAACTGGCTGCTCGTAGGCTCCGACTCGCGAACGGGTCTAAGCGAAAAGGACGTCGAACGCCTCGGCACCGGCGGCGACCTGGGCACCGTGCGCACCGACACGATCATGCTCATGCACCTGCCGCTGCGCGGGAAACCGACGCTGGTGTCCATCCCGCGCGACTCGTACGTGCCCGTGCCCGGGTACGGCTACGACAAGATCAACGCCGCGTTCTCTATCGGCGGGCCGCAGCTGCTGGTGGAAACCGTCGAGCACAACACCGGATTACACGTGGACCGCTACGCGGAGATCGGCATGGGCGGCCTCGCCGGCGTAGTCGACGCGGCGGGCGGCGTGGAGATTTGCGTCGCCGAGCCCATCGACGACCCGTTGGCCAACATCAACCTCCAACCCGGCTGCCAGCAAATGGACGGCCCCACTGCGCTGGGCTACGTGCGCACCCGCGCCACCGCGCAAGGCGACCTGGACCGTGTGGCACGCCAGCGCGAGTTCATGACCACCCTGGTCACGCGCGTGCTGTCGCCGTCTGTGTACCTCAACCCCTTCCGCATGGCGCGGCTGCTGTGGGTCACGCCCAGCCTGCTGACGGTCAACTCCGACGACCACGCGTGGAACCTCGCCCGCATCCTCATCGCGCTGCGCGGCGGCCTAGAGACAGAGACCGTGCCCATCGGCGGCTTCACCGACACCGAAGTGGGCAACGTGGTGCTCTGGGACGACACCGCGGCCGAAGCGCTGTTCGCTTCCCTGCGGTAGGGCGCCGAGCGGGGCGGTTGGCGCAACAAGCGTCCACAGGCGGAAAACCGGCTACCTAGATCCGGCTACCAACCGATTTGGGAGCGCGGACAAAAAGTTGGAGTGTTGGGGGCAGCACCGGTTGATGTTGCAGGTGGGGATGTGGTCAAGGTTGTTCAGTGGCGCGATCTTTTCGACCAGCAGCAACAGTGGCCATCAACCCGATCATGTCGCCGCCAGCAGCAGGACTCCGAAGCCTCCAGCCGGCAACAGGGGCGGTCAGAGTGGCCTGGCCGCCGTTCTCGACGG
>ERZ1029854.372-NODE-372-length-18884-cov-7.516809_pt1 | contig 18884 bp, 13 predicted proteins | sample MGYA00519239_ERZ1029854 | MGnify/ENA primary metagenome ERZ1029854 (study PRJEB33666, sample SAMEA4610917) | skin metagenome | biome: Human-associated habitat; feature: Malodor aspect; material: skin | place: Philippines | collected 2015-08 ... | reverse complement strand
GGTGACCATGTGCGATGCATGGCGCAGTGGTCGGGTGGCACGGACCCCGTCGTGCTGCTTGGCACGAGCCGTGGACGCATGGTATTTTGGGACGTACGGCACATGCGCGAGATCAACACGCTGAGCCATCCTGCGGCGCACGGCTCGATCGAGGCCCTGGCCTTGGATCCACAGCGGCATTGGGTGTGTGTGGGCACCTCGAATGGGTACGTTGCCTTATGGGATACTCGCTTCCATGTACGTCTCCAGACGTGGCGGACCAGCAACCACGCTCGCATACGTGCGTGTGCATTGCACCCCACTCGCCCGCATGTCTTGACGGTAGCCACGTCTGCCGTCGTATCGCTAGATCTCGGCACAGGCGCCGTTCTCGAGACTTTCTACTCGCGAGAGTTTGGCGAGCATGTCCCGAACATCACGCTCGAGTCATGTGCCGACGAGGCGCCAAGTGACACGTGTTGGGATGGTTCGTATGCTTTGTGTGTGGGTGCAGATGGATATATGAGCTCGCCGGCAGAGAGTCCGCGTGGATGGATCGTCACGGGCGGCAGTGACCGTGTCGTGCGGTTCTGGGACTTGGGACGGGCCGACACCTGCACAGCGTTCGGGTCCCAGATCCATGGCGAGTTTACCATGACGCATCATCGGTACATACATACGTTTCAGTGTATCGAAGCACCCCCGAAGCGCTCGCCGCTGCACATTCACCAGCAGGTCAAGGACGCGATGGGCACGCTGACCTCGCATCAAGATACCATCACGGCACTTGCGGTGATCGAAGCGCCGTACCGATGTGTTGTCGCAGGCGATCGCTCTGGCGTCCTGTGTGTATGGGAGTAAAGCTATACACCACCAAATACGCTAAACTTGCGCACGATACTGGGCCCGTGCTCCTCATAGTCATGTTTATTGTAGCAGAACGAGTAGAAATCAGGCAGAGAGCCTAGCAACGACCCACCGTACCAGACGGCATAGCGCTGCATACGATGTGAGATCACGTTCACATCGAGACCCGAGCTGCGCGCCAAGTTGCCACTGGCTGCCTCGGACGCAGCAAGGCGCTCACTCACAATAGAACTCAAGTCCTTTTTGAGGCGCTGGCCAAAGTGCTGGAACATGGTGGAGCCACCCGACAAGACAATGTTTTTGTAGAGACCACGGCGGACATCAATCGGGCTCTGCTGGATCACCGTATCCACGACCTCGGGCAGCGGTGTGAGAAAGTCGGACGACACCATCTCTGGGTTGAAGAAGATTTCAGGCGCCAAGAAGCGCTCATAGCCCACCTCCACCGTATAGGGACGGCCCGTGACAGTATTTTCACCCTGGTAGCGCTCAAAGTACTTGTACGGGTCCTCGTCGTAGCGGCGGAATTCACGCACAATGTCCTGGCACACGTACGAGTAGTCCTCCTTGATTTTCTCGGCCACGCGCCGGCCATCCTCTGCGGGGATGTTGGCTGACTCACCACGCTCACGCAAGAGCTGTTGCACAAAGTATGTAATGTCGCGACCAGCCAGCGGAATATGCTTAATCGCACTGCCAATGACGTAGCCTTCTGCCACGGGGATGACGTGCGTAACGCCATCACCACTGTCGATCACTGTACCGGTGAGTGTGCGATCTGTCACCTTGTTGCTCGTCCAGCTAGCTGCCAGAGCAAGCACAGCCTGCACGGCAATGTACAGCCCTTTGATATTGAACGATTCAAACATGATCTCGGCCGTAGCCTCACGATTTTCAGGCGGGTTGAGCGGTGGCTCAGTCAACATAAAGTAGTTTTCTTCCGGCTCCGCACGCAGGTACTTGAAAATACTCTGCTCCCAAAAGCGCTCCATCAAGTCCCAATTTTCCACCACTCCATGACGGATCGGCTGGTGCACCTGGTACGTTTTGGCATTCGCATACGCCTCGTCACCAATAAAAAAGTCTAGATCATCGATCCCACGCTTCGATACAAGCGACGAGGTACTCATACCACTAGGCTTTGATGGAACGGAGGGGCGTCCACCGATGCTAGATTGGCCCCCGGCACTCGACGACGCAGTAGCAATCGCTGTGGGGAACACAAAAGACGGCTCTGAATTGCCGGCAAAGCTGGTGTCAGTGTGCTAACAACATACCCCATTTTCGTATATCCTGTACCATTATCACTATTATTAGTTAGAATATACGTACAGCACAATCACGTTGGACCGCGACATCGTGGCAAGGGTGGGTCGGTATAACCGGGCGAAGGCGCACGGGGCGTTGTCAATGTCCAGACTGCTTATCATACCGTGACTAATGTGTACCACCCCCCTTTTTCATCCACGCGCGGCGCCTTCTGGCTGTGGTCCGTCATGTCGTGGAAACTGCCTGCCACGGCGTACTTCCCGCGCACAGTGCCATCGACGAATGCACCTGTGCGTTCGCACATCGCCACTCGCTCCAACGTGTGCGTCACGGCCGTGACACCGAATAATGTGAATCAGGTTCGGCGTATCAACGCAGCGCTCTTTCCAGCTACGGTCAATGAAGAGATGTACGACGGGGCCCTCAAAGACGATACCAATGCCCTCTTTCAGATCGCCTTGTTCAACGACATACCTGTCGGCGCCATTTGTTGCCGCCTGGAAGATGGATCTGACGCTACGAAGTGTAAGGTGTATGTCATGACCATTGGTGTGTTGGGGCCGTACAGGCGCCTGGGCCTCGCCACGGCCTTGATCAAATACATCCTTGCTGCCGCGACGCCAGGATCCCTTTTCGCAGGTCGTTCCGTCGAGTGTGTATACCTGCATGTGCAAACCAGCAACCAAGGAGCCCGTGCATTTTATGAACAACTCGGCTTCACCCTGACCGAAACGATTCCTGCGTACTACACACACGCCGACCCTGCGAGTGCATGGGTATTTGAGAAACGGGCCAACTAAGGTATCATGTCAATGTAAGGCATTCTGTTTACGCCGTTTCTCTTCCAAAAGATGCTGTTCCTCTCGCTCATCCTCACGACGGCCAAAGGCCGAGCTCCGCAGTTCCTCTCGAAGCACGGCATCCGCTCCGGCCTCCATATCATCGTCACTGTCAATATCACGAGCCATATACCTAGGTGTTAGTTATTCGTACATACGCTTGACGGTTGCGTCCAAAGAGCTGCCAAATCTGATCTCGAATGGATGCATGAGAGGGGCCCGGTTCGACATCGTCCTCGTCGCTATCCTCGTCTTCTTCCTCGTCTTCTTCTTCTCGTTGTTGATGCCTTAATTCCTTTCGTCGTCTCTCTTGTGCGATAAACTCTTCACGAGCATTCTGACGACGAGGTGCCAGGGTATGTACTTGGCTAGGGGCAGCCTCTGATGCGTCCGATCGAACGCGTACTTTTTGGGGCCTGAATGGTACGCCCATATCTTTGGCCATCCGCTTCATGCGCTTCTCTTCTCGTGTTAGTGCCGTTGCTGTTTCTCGAGGACGCCGAACTTGCGAGCGATGTTGCACTGCCACGGACCTGGCCTTGTCGAGGGCGGGTGCACGTTTTGTCGTGCGTCCCACGGCTTTTTCTATAGCAGCTTTCTCTGCTGCGCGAGCGGCCGCTTCCCGGCGCTTTTGCGCATCTTTCTGCATCTCAATACGATCCTGGTCTAGTGCACGCTGCTTTTCCCGGCGCAGGCGCTCGCGCGCCATCCATTCTGCACGCTGATTTGCGCGCTCAGATTGTACACGTTCATCGTCGCGTTTCTTGCGCGCACGCTCCTCAAGTGCCTTGTCCAGCTGTGAACGCTGCTTCTGACTCTGCTCTAGAGCAGCACGCTTCAGTTCCTCAAACTCGGGGTCAGCGACGCGCACTTACACTGCTTCCCATATGTCGTCCTCCTACCCCAGGGTGGTGCGCCGAGGAATCTGCGTGGAGGATTAGCTTAGGTCAGCCTGTCTGCAAGGCCATGACAGCAGACGCTCGGCTGTTTCTCTCCCAACCGATCGCGACGCGTGGCTATGGCATCGACGGGCGCACAAAGCGCACCACGTACTTGGCCCCATGTGCCCGTGTCTTTATTTGTGTCTTCCGGTGCATGGCATGTGCCAGTGCAAGGCTCCGACTTGTCGACATTGCAGTCAAGTTTACACCCTTTGCATGAAGCTGCGCATGCGAATGCATTGAATACACTGGCTGTGCCCAATCCCGCTTCGATCGGCTTGCAGGTACCCAATTCTATGGAAGATGAAAATAACATGACAAACGTCGAAAAGTGTCGTCACTGGGCACTTGCTGACGGCTATGATGGTATTGCCATCGAACTAGCCAACGCTCGTTGGCATGAGCGTTGGGAGCATTTGTGCCTGCGTCCAGACTCTGACACTCCTGGACTTCCACGAAGCACGAGTCGAGCTAACTTTTCCTCGTTACCAGGAGACATGGATGCGCGCATTCAACTTGAGGCGGAGACGTGGCGTGCACAACCCCATTTTTTGCGTTCAGAGCTGAATATCCTCCATGCTCGCGAGACACCTCATGTCACTGCCATAATTAGTCAGTGGCTGGAGCTCGATTCCTTGGATGAAGGTGTGCGTTTCGACTCGGAACTCGCTTTGCGCCAGGAACTTGCGTATGCCTCTTACGTCGGAGTTACGCAAATAATTCTTCCCGCACCCAGTAGCGACCCTGAGCGGCGACCATTTTTGGCTGACTACGCGCGTATCGTCCGCTCATGCCTTGAAGGCATGGCAGATCAGCCTCCGCTTGTGCATGCATCGATGAAAGTTGCTGTACGCCTGCCTGTCAGTTCGACGTACATTCTCACATCAATGCTCATGCATCAAGCTACAAGCAAAGGTCCTAATGGCGCAGCTGCCATGCCAGCAGCCGCATATCTTCGGACCAAAGACAATTGGGCATGGGAGACATGGGAACGCTTACAAGACTTGTGTGGATACCACTCACAATTGCACATTGCACTCGACTTGTCCATGCCTCTTCCTCCAACTTCGTCCATGATGCGATGGATTCATGAACCTGTATCGCATATTCTGCTCCCGTCCTCATCGTTTCTGGCGAATGCTAAGGGTTACCCTGTCCTCTCCAAATCAGCCCAAACGCTGGTTCGGAGTCTGATTCCCCATACACCCCACATTATTCTGAGTGACATCACAAATCCACCGATACAACACGTACGTGGTGGACCCATTGCCTACATCCAGTACATTCGACATCTGATCAAAACCATGCAGCCACCCACAAAACTTGAGCACCTCGCTTCCACATTTGGCGATTGTCTTCAAGCACCGCTGCAACCCATGTCAGATCAACTTGCTGCTGGAACGTACGACGTGTTTGAAGCAGACACGGTAAAATATGATTTGTACGAAGAGGCGATGTTCCAGGCATTTGCTCAGCATGGGTCGCCAGGCACGCGTTTACAGGTTTGGATCGTGGGAGCTGGGCACGGTGCATTGGTGCCCCGTTGCTTGAATGCTGCTGAACGCGCATCGCGTGTCGTGCACATCACGGCTCTAGAAAAGAACCCTGGCGCTTTGATTGCTCTTCAAGACCGACAGCTAAGAGAATGGGGCTCTGATCGTGTTCGCATTTTACTGGGCGATATGCGTGCCATGCCAGTGCCATCGAATGTAGCGGACCGAGCGGATGTGGTGGTAAGTGAACTTCTAGGCAGCTTTGGTGATAATGAGCTTGCTCCTGAATGCTTAGATGGAGCGATGCGGTTTCTTAAACCGAACGGCATCTCCATCCCTACGTCTTACATGCCCTACATTGCACCGGTTACTACGCCAGCTTTGCATTCTGCCATCAAAACCGGTATGTCCCAGACATCATCAGCACAAGCAGGGCAGGGTATGGGCATGGCCCAAGATACAGTGCAATTTGATGCACCATCTGTTGTGCTTTTCAAACGAATGAACTTGCTCTCTGGTCTAGACAGCGCTTCGCAGTACCCGCGGGTCCAAGCGTGCTGGCGGTTTGAACACATGTCCATGGATGAGAGCGGTTTGGCTTGTGATGTCCACGGTTTGCCACTTACCAACAACCACAATGCCCGCTCATCGTTGAATACCTTTTACATTCCTCAGGCTGGAGTGTGTCATGGCTTGGCGGGATTCTTTGAAGCGCATTTATTCGGTAATGTCATGTTGAGCATCTTTCCTGATCCTACTCGAGCGAGTCGGGACATGCTGAGTTGGTTCCCTATTTTTTTCCCCTTCCGCACCCCGCTGTATGTACCGGCTAACTCTGAGCTCGATGTGCACATGTGGCGTCTCACAGACAATAAGCATGTGTGGTACGAATGGAGCGCCGAAGCTTTCATGCTTCTCGACACGATCCATGGGCAATCTAGTACCACAGTGCTGTCTCCACAAGGACATGCATTGCCCATGTTCCAAGATGAGCCAAACCACTCGGACAGCTTGCCGCCCTTCACTAATGCTCCGCATACACCTATGATGCCATCTACTGGGATCATGAGCCCCGTTATGGATAACACTTCAGCAGATGCCTCCTCGTCAGTTCACGTTCCCAATACAAATGGCGTTTCAGTTGCACCAAATGCAGCCGGGCGGCGTATAAAGGTGGGTCAGACAGACCTAATGAACCCTGGGGCCTGTGGGTCAAAATCCATCATTTCTACCTAAATGATGAAGGTGGAAACACTATCTCGTACGGCTACATCCACTATCAAAATTGGTATCCTGGAAAATCGTACTTGATACCTGCACGCGCCAGCGCAGCACGGCGCTTCTTTTGACGCTGCAAGAGCTTGCGATTCACTTCTGCACGCTCCTCGGCAGAACGCGACTTTGAACGTCGCTTGCGTTCGACACGGTCCATTGGCACCCTACGGAACTTGCGGTTGGCACCAATCCATAGGTTGGGATCCACTTCTTGAGATGGAATCATAGCCAGCTGCAACAGATGACCATCCAGTAAATAATTGTTCATGGTGTCGACCACGATCTCTGCCACGTCAGGCGACTCAAATTCCATAAAGCCATAGTGCTTGGAGCGACCTGTGTTCTTGTTCCGAGACAGACGCAGTCGCTTAATGTCGCCAAATTGAGAGAAGTATGCACGCAGCTGATCTTCAAAGAAGCCATGAGGAAGTCTTCCGACGTAAACAACGCCCGTTTCTTCTGGCTCCTCGTCATTAGGCGCGAGCCGCTTCTTGCTTTTGGCCTTTTCTAGGCGCTTGCGAACGCTAGCATCGTCGCGACTGCTAGGTAGCTTGACAACCTCATCAAGTGTTGGGATAGCATGCTTGGAAAGAAGGTCGTCGTCCTCTTCTTCGTCTTCTTCATCGTCTTCCTCTCCTTCGTCGTCCTCTTCTTCGTCGTCCTCGTCCTCGTGCTCAGGGTCACCGGGGAAACCACTAAGCATCTCATCTTCGTCATCCTCATCTGCATCCACCACAGTTGTAGCTTTTGCCTTACGTGGAACACTCAAGGAAGAGGCCGATTTGTCCGACGGAAACTGTACCACATTCGGCACCTCGTGGATGCGCACTGACTTGTTTTTCTTGGCGATGGCAGGCTTTTCGGTGTTGGTCGAAGCCTTCTGTTTTTTTACCTGCTTGAGTGGTTGCTTCACCACCTTTTTTACAGGTTTTCCCTTGGCAATGTCTGTTGACGCTTTCTTTGTCTTGGCTTTCAATCTCGTATCAGGGCGCTCAGCCATGATCAGTGAACCTGGTGACAAGCGATTTGGCCACGCTCCGACAAAAAATTGAGTTGACCACGTGGTCACCGCGTGGCGCGCCGAAGGAGGGGGTCCAGGATGTTCTACCGCTTTCGATGCTCGGCGCGGGGATCCATTACTTGAAGCGAGCGATTTGGCCATCTATTAACACTCTCACCCTATACTGAGAATCTCTACGTCAAACATGTCTAGTGCAGCCGTCCCCGAAGTTTTGTGGGCTCAGCGCAGCTCCGCCACAGAAGATGAGAAGAATATCATCATGCTCACAATCAACGTTCCTAACATGACGGCCGACGCCACAAAATGTGATCTGACATCAACTAGCCTTAAGTTCGAGTCCACCGTCCAGGGTGATGCATCCAAAGGTATCGAGGGTCACAAGTACACGTTCAATATCGACTTTTTCGAGAACATTTTGCCAGCTGAATCGAAGCAACACCTCACCTCCAAGTGCCTGTACCTCGTGCTTCGCAAGGAGAAGAAGCAAGAAGAATACTGGCCCCGCTTGACAAAGGAAAAGGTTCGCCTGCATAACGTGAAAACGGACTTTGACAAGTGGGTCGATGAAGATGAACAGGATGAGGCCAATGAGGCTGGCGACATGCCTTTCCCTGGTGGCATGGATATGAACGCCCTCATGTCGCAGATGGGTGGGGGCGCTGGCGGCATGGACTTCGGTGGCATGGACGATGATGCTGAAGATGACGATGATGAAGACGAGGCACAGCCACAAGCTGCTGAGGCTGATGGTGCTAGTGCCAAGACTGAAGAGGCCGCCTAACTTACGCGTTAAAAAGTCACCCAGCCACGAAGATCTTGACCAGAGATACTTTTTGTAGCATGTATTAAAGAAGGGTATAAACATCTATTGTCGGCGCTGCTGGTTAATTTCATTTACAATTTCTTGCGCGCGGACAGCGTCTTCCGCTTCAAACTCATAGCGCTTTGTATCCTGCGTGTGCACACGATGTGCCACAAGCCGAAACACATGCGGCAGGCGTGGGTTCAGTTCGCATTGTATAATCGAGGTTAAAAGATACGAAGTAGTTTTAGCATGCGACACTCGTTTCTCAGCAGGTCGGATGATGTGTAGCCATTCCCCATCCAATGAAATGACACGTTCGTGTCGACCCATGACAATATGGTGACGTCGACTGACCGAGTAGGCTTTATAACTGGATATCATATCCATGGCTGTCTTGTACTTGGGTTCTTCCAACACTGCTTGTGCATGGCTGTCACGCGCGGGGACAAAAGCCTTCCCAAGAGACGTTCGTTCGACAAGTACCAGATTATGGCTTGTACACTCGAGCTTTGATGCCACTTCATTTGGAGATAAGATTTCAGCTGTTTTTTGACACAGCAATGCATACAAATCCATAGGTCCCAAATTGCAATCATGACACACTTGTTCAAGCACATTGCTAATAGTAGCATCAGGCGAGATTTGCACTTGGATCTGGCTATTCGCCATTGGTACAACCATGATATGTAACATCATAAATGCGCGAGGTTTTGTATTCGAAAATTCGGGTGCGTGGGTGACATTTTCGATACTGTATGTCGATTCGAGTGTATCCGATTGCTTTGATCCACTTGTTACAGGACACAGAGCAAATTCGTGCTCGCCAAAATGACCAACAATTAATCCATAATCAATAACAGGAAAGTCATCGTCAATTATGCCATTCTCGACCATGCGCAACATCCATGAACGAGGACTAATCAAGGCTTCTGCCTTTTCTTCCTTAGGGTGCATAGGAGCCCGTCCAAATTTCCTCACGAACGAATAAACACCATACCCAATAAGTTCTTCCATGGTTGATTCTGGTTGGACCCATACCTGAATCGGGCTGACCAAAGCTTTCGTCTGGGGATCCACTTGACCCGGATAATACAACAAGACACGAAAACCATGATCATGGTCATTTCGTCCAATTCGAATATATTTGGCAAACTCCATATCTTCCTTAGAACTGTCCGCATGTTGTAGAGACAATTGCAACAGAGAAGGGCCCGATACAGGAGAGCTTAATGATACTCTTCTGAATACGAGATCATTGTCCAAAGTAAGACCTCTGTGATGAGTCCTGTCATTTAGATGTGACGATTCTGAAAATACAATGGACTCTGGAATATTGGTGATTTCACAAGCATGATCGTCCATTTTAATGTTTTGAGGGGCATCCTGGCTGGATCCAGCTTGGACAGCTGCGCCAAGAGGCATGGATGCGTGAGCTAAAGATGATGAATTCAGTAACGGGAAATCTGGTTCGTTGTTCCCAAGAGTGGAATCACTTCCTAGCACAAAACTTTCTGATGCATAAGACGCCAGGTTATTGGGATCATCGTGAGTAATTGCCATATCGCTCGAAGCCAGGTCAACAGGCGAAGGAGACCCTAAATTATTTTTGTTTGAGCTTTTGTGCAAGATCTCATTTCTTGAAGAGGTGGGCTTGAGTGCCGTTTCGAATGCTGAGCGGAACACGGATCGCTCGTGCTCTAAAGGTGATGCATAGATTGGACTATCCAAGCCATGTTGTATATCCTTCGAATCATAAAATTTCCTGTATATTTTTGGTATATCTGATTCCAGCAAGTCTGCATCGGGATCATACGATCCTGAATAGACCGCGTCATCCTGATCATCATAGGGCCATGGTTCCTTGGGCAAGTGTTTGTTAACAACATGACGAAGCGCTTTATAATTAATGGGGGGAGATGGAGAACGTGGCAATCCGTTGAGCGATAAGGATCCTGAGTGTATATCTTGTGTATCTGAATTTATCAAAGGGATGCGAAAGTTATGATCCAAACAACTTGGTGAATTTAAAATATCTTGAGGATAAGTCATGATATCTGCATCTGTTAGTACTCGAGAAAAAGCCCCATCGCAATCATGTTCAAAATATCGAAGCCACAGCTCCTTCAAAGTAAAGCTAAGTGTTAGTTGGATTTGACGCACCGATGATCAATTCCCAGAGACATGGGGAGGCCAATGCGCTTAGTGGAAGTGGATTTAAATAACTCCGCGTTTCCCCCCAGGTAAGCCGACGCCTAAAATTGCCCTGCGCCCACTATCGAGCCCACTCAACCTTATTGAATCGAACAACAGTGCAGACTATGTCACCATGAGCCACTCATTCTATTTGATTACAACATCGTTTATTCACCACGCTTGGCGGCGGCGTTGGCAGACATCAAGTTGAGAGCGCTACCAGCCTTGAACCACTCAATCTGGTTCTCGTTGAACGAGTGAACAAGTGGGATACGGTCTTGCGAACCATCACGGTGCTTGCAAACGAGCGTGACGATGCTGCCAGGTGCGATTGTCGTGACACCCTCAAGGTCAATAAGATCATCAGGGCGAACGAGGTCGTAGTCGCTCGACTTCTGGAACGTCATAGGCAGAAGACCCTGCTTCTTACAGTTGGTCTCGTGGATACGAGCGAAAGACTTGGTAATAATGGCCATACCACCAAGGAAACGAGGCTCCAAAGCAGCGTGCTCACGAGACGAGCCCTCACCGTAGTTGTCGTCACCAATCACAACCCAAGGGTGACCGTTGTCACGGTAGTAGACAGCCGTGCTAGGGACAGATCCCCATTCACCAGTGTAGTAGTTCTGAACTTTGTTCGTCTCACCATTAGCACTGTTAGTGGCACCAATCAGACAGTTGTTTGAGATGTTAGGGAGGTGACCACGGTAGCGCAACCAAGGACCACCGGCTGAGATGTGGTCCGTCGTGCACTTGCCCTTAACCTTGATAAGGATCGGAAGATCCTTGGGGTCCTTGTCTTCGAACTTCTTGAAAGGCTCAAGGACATGGAGACGCTCGGAGTCAGGGCGGATAATCACCTCGACACCTGAGCCGTCAGGAGGAGGAGACTGGAACGTGTTCTCGCCAGGGTCGTAGCCACGAGAAGGAAGCTCATCACCAGTAGGGGCTTCGAACTTGAACTCCTTGCCGTCAGCTCCTTTAAGCGAGTCAGTCATCGGGTTGAACGTGAGACTTCCAGCAAATGCCATAGCCGTCACAAGGTCAGGAGAGGCCACAAAGGCATGGGTAGCAAAGTTCGCATCGTTACGGCCACTGAAGTTGCGGTTGTACGACGTGATAATAGAGTTCTTTTCACCTTTCTTCACGTCGTGACGGTTCCATTGACCAATGCAAGGACCACAAGCGTTGGCGAGCAACGTACCACCAACCTTGTCAAGAATCTCCATCTGACCGTCACGCTGAATAGTGGCACGGATTTGCTCTGATCCAGGCGTCACAGTGAAGCCCGATTTGACTTTGAGACCGTGATCAATGCCCTGCTTGGCAATCGAGGCAGAACGCGACATGTCTTCGTACGAAGAGTTCGTGCACGAACCGATCAGGGCAACACGAAGCTCCTCAGGCCAGTCGTTCTTAATCACCGCATCCTTGAACTGCGAAAGAGGCGTGGCAAGGTCAGGCGTGAATGGACCGTTGATGTGGGGCTCAAGCTTGTCGAGGTCAATCTCGATGTGAGTGTCATATTCAGCGTCGCGGTCGGGCAGAAGGTTGCGGCTGAACTGCGAAGCAGCCTTAGCAATGTCTGCACGGCCCGTAGCCTCAAGGTACTTGGCTTGACGGGCGTTGAATGGGAAGATCGATGTCGTAGCACCAATTTCAGCACCCATGTTACAAATGGTACCCATACCGGTGGCAGAAAGCGAGGAAACACCAGGGCCCTTGTACTCAACAATTGCACCAGTACCACCCTTAACAGTGAGCTCCCCGGCAACCTTAAGGATAACGTCCTTAGGCGCAGTCCAACCCGACAGCTTACCCTTGAGCTCAACACCAATTACCTTAGGACACTTCAGCTCCCAAGGAATGTCAGCCATCACATCGACAGCGTCAGCACCGCCGACACCGCAAGCAATCATGTTTAGACCACCAGCGTTAGGAGTGTGCGAGTCCGTACCGATCATGAGACCACCAGGGAAGGCGTAGTTCTCAATGATAATCTGATGAATGATACCCGAACCAGGCTTCCAGAAGCCAATACCGTACTTGGCACTGCAGCTAGCAAGGAAATCGTAGACCTCCTTGTTCAGGTCAAGCGCGTTAGCAAGGTCCTGTGAGCCACCAACGTCAGCAGCGATGAGGTGGTCACAGTGGACCGTCGTGGGCACAGCAACCTTAGGGAGGCCGGCAGACATAAACTGAAGCAAAGCCATCTGAGCAGTAGCGTCTTGGCAGGCAACACGATCAGGACGGAGACGCAAGTATGAAACACCACGTTCAATGTCCTGCGTTTCAGGCTGGTCAAGGTGACCATATACGATCTTTTCAGACATGGTCATGGGACGCTTCAAGCGGTCACGAACAATCTTGAGGTTGTTCTCGATCTTCTCGTAAGGAAGGTAGTAACCCTTGCCTTTTTCAATGATACTGAGTTCAACCTTGCGCTTAAGCTCCTCTTCATTCAAAGGGGGAGCATCTTCAGCAACTGTAACAACTCCACGAGTGGCAGCCGCGCGGTGAGCACGGAAAGCCACCGCGCGAAGTGCGGGCGAGCGCATCGCACGGGTAGAGAGCATCATGATTGACAAGGAGATGTCTAGTGAAACTCTGGCCAAGCTTTTAAGGGCGGCCGACGTTTGGGTTGTTCGACCTGTGGCCAGAGTCTGCAGTCGTCATTTGTCTAATCATAATGCGTCGATTATAGATTATTCAACCAATGTAAATGATCGATTGTGGTCATCAGTATAACATCGATTGTCATTGGGAATAGACTATGCATGATTGGTCATAATCACGGGTCTCGTCGGCAAATCCGAAACACTTGGCCATCAGCGCATGTCACGTGAATGAGAACACCGCGCCACAAGCCAAGATGCCGGAAAGGCCCAAGTCTCGGACAAAATACTCACATTTCATAGGTTATGCATCACAGTAACATGTATAAGCATGACTACGCCAACATGTTGGTGGACCAGGTCTCGGACCTAGACGCCTGTGCGAGAAAGTGAATCTGACAAGCTTCACGAGACTATCATGTCGATATCGAGAGACTAGGAAGATGCAGCTACTGGATAAACTTTTAGCTGCGACATTCGGAATTTTCATATAAGCGTGTAGATGAAAGCGTTTTAGAAATTATATACTAAGCACCTTCTGCCTCTTCTTCAGCCAGGAGGCGTTCAGCATCCAGGGCAGCAATACAACCACTGCCAGCAGATGTAATAGCCTGGCGATATTTCTTGTCTTGAACATCACCAGCGGCAAAGACACCATGCACGGAAGTCAGCGACGTACCGGGCTTCGTCAGCATGTAGCCGTCTTCATCCAGGTCTACCAGTCCCTTAAACACAGACGTGGCTGGGATGTGGCCAATGGCATAGAAAAGGCCGTTCACCTGAAGGTCCTTTTCTTCACCTGTCTGATTGTTTTTAATGTGAACAGCATTAAGTAGTTCTCCATCACCTTTGGCCTCTGTGGCCACAGTGTTAAAAAGCACTGTGACTTTGGGGTGAGACAAAAGACGCTTGGCCATAATTTTACTTGCACGCAGCTCATCACGACGCACAAGAACATAAACGTGGCTTGCGTATTTCGTGAGATATGTAGCCTCCTCTGCAGCTGAGTCACCGCCACCCACAACAGCCAATGGTTTGTTACGGAAAATTGGGACGGCACCGTCACATACAGCGCAAGCACTAATACCGTTCTGCCAATACGTCTCTTCACCTGGCAAGTGCATACGACGTGCGGAGGCACCCGTGGCAACAATGATTACCTTTGCAAGCTCGGGTTCCTCATTTTCATGGCCTTCACGCCATAGCTTAAAAGGACGACTAGAGAGGTCAACCTTGGAGATTGTTTCCGTGTGAATGACAGTTCCGAAGCGTACGGACTGAGCACGGAACTTGTCCATCATCTCCGAGCCGCCAATACCATCTGGAAAGCCAGGATAGTTTTCCACATCTGTAGTAGTAGTGAGCTGACCACCCGCAGCAATTCCGTTTGCAAGGAAGCCCTCAAACATAACGGGTTCCAGGTTTGCACGACCCAGGTAAACAGCAGCAGTGTGACCAGCTGGGCCAGAACCAATGATTACAACATTGTGGGGCTGCTTTGAACCTGCATCGTTCTTGTTATCGACAGGGGCCATGGTGCTAAAGCAGGATAAAGGAGCAAGACAGTAAGAAAGCTGAGGTTGGTAGATACGCAGAGTGAGGCTGTACTTAGAATTCAATGCAAAGTAACTGATACCCCTCTTGAAAGAGAAATACCTGCTAGCCTGAGTGTGTCAGTGAAGGATCCAAGAAACGTACGCAAAAAATTGTGGCGTGAGTATGGCGTCAAAGATTTAGATGATCGATCGGGTTCGATCTACACGCGTCACTCGTGCGGAGCAAGACTAAGCAATGTGGAGGTCTTGTCGGCCTGTGCTTGCGCCACGCGGTCGCAGACTAAGCACCAGCCTTGAAACAGTGTGTTTGTCTGAACAACAGCGCGTATGCTAATCTAATGATGCATAATAAAAACTCCACTCAACAAGCATGTCAGCAGCAATTTCATGCATGCCTGAGATTTTGCCTCGGCAAACGCGCTGTAAACTGAGAAATGTAGAATGGACTGGGAAATAGGGATTAGGGTCAACAGGTAACGTCCATGATGAAAGCGGGGCAGCATGTTGTCCTAGCTGGACTTTTATTGCTGAGCTTCTTCGTAATAGGAGCTGTAGCTGATGTCGCAAAGCCCCAACATCTGAGCACTTTGCATCATGCGAAAATGGCCCGCCGCTCGAAGGCTATGTCTACGAGTGAAAAGTGGGGCAAGTACTGCGAGGACGACACACAGGGACACAATGGTAACGACCAAAAGTCAGATCACTATCTTGTTGTGAAGACAAATGAGGGTCGTGTCCGTGGCCTGTACAACTCTACGGCAGACACGTATTCTTGGCGAGGCGTACCATTTGGCGATGATACGAGTGGAGAGAACCGCTTCATGCCACCTAGGCCTGCAGGCAAGTGGTATGATGTGAGAGATGCGTCGAAAAAGCCCAAAATCTGCCCACAGCATGGAAGTGATGTTTCCAAGGCAGCGATCGCTCTATTTGGATTTTCGGGTTCAATTTTCGAAGAAGATGCACAATCAGAAGACTGTCTGAATGCCAACATCTTTATTGGCAGGAAGAATTGGGAAAAGTATCGTGACTCCAACGGGAAGGCGAAGAAACTTCCAGTGTGGCTGAATCTTTACGGAGGTTCTTTTGAATGGGGATCTAACACTGTGGAAACTTATCAGTCGCACAAGTTGGTTCACGACAATGACATTATTACTGTGAGCATCAACTTCCGTAACTGGATTCTCGGTTTTCCCCAAGCTCCGCAGCTGCATACAAGTAAGAACCAGCACAACGCACACTTTAAAGGTAGCAACCCTGGTCTGTCAGATGTTGACTTGGCGATTGAATGGGTATACAACAATATTGAGAAGTTTGGTGGTGATCCCGAAAAAATAACGATCGGTGGCACAAGTACGGGAGCCTGTATTGCCGACAATTGGGCGTACGTGCATTATCAAAAGCCGACGTCCAAGTATGTCAAGGGAATCATCCTCCAGAGTGGATCCATGACGTCTCTCGGCAAGTACTTTGTGACCAAGCCTGAGGACGACTTTACGGAAAAGAAGAGTGTGTGGAACAAAGTGGCTGCTTATCTTGGCTGTGGCACCAATGGTGACAATAAGCAGATGAAGTGCATGCAAAGGAAGAAGTGGCAGGATGTGATTCAAGCGACTTTTGCTACCAACACATCGTTCATGCTGACAAGCGACAACATCACGGCTTACAATGACTACTCGGAGCGCCTGGTGCAAAGAAAATTTGCTAATACGCCTATGCTCATTGGCAATTGTAAGGACGAGGGCAATGCTTGGTTGATTCACGACGCGCAACTGACGGCCGCCGTGGGCCCGCTTATTACGGCCGAGGTGTGGGTTTGTCCGTCGAATGTTCAGGCCAAACACCGTATGGGCTATGCATCGACATGGCGTTATCGCTTTAGCCCTTCCTTTTATCTCCCAGATACGCCAGAGAAGTACCAATCGCTTTTGACGTACCACGGAAGTGACACGGCCTATTCATGGGAGACGTGGCAGGACCTGCGCTACATTCCAACAAAGCAAGCTGAGGAGGACAAGGGTCCTCTTTTGAAGGCACCTCGCGCCACAGATGACGATAAAATCCGGGCACCTGTGGCACATATGTACAGTGCGGCATTTGTCGAGTTTGTGAAGGACCCCGACAATGGCCTGTATGACTTTGAGTCTGGCTGGCCGGTGTATTCTCCACAAAGCCTGTCTATTGGGGATTTCGGCTACAAGAACAGTCCCCAATTCCGTCTTGCGTCTCCCCACGATGTTGATGGACTCTGTCCCTTTACAGATGCTGAGATTAAGGAAAACAATGAGAAGTGGCGCGAAACGGCCCAACGTATGCGCCCTTTCATGTTCTAAGGTCGCTATTTCATCACGCCTCTTTTTATTTCACGCCTGATAAATCTTATTTCATGCTTTTAGATCTCCCTCTTTTTCTAGTTTGATGTTACGTACACGTCATGATGTCACATCAGCCCTGGTGATAATAGCCTGTAACACAAGTGTTGATTGAGAAGCTGGTTTCAGCATTGCGATTCTAGCCAACAAAAACTACCATCATACGGGTTTGCTATAACCAGAACACATATGCTCGCGGGATTTTTGGGTTAAGACAAAATACATCGGCGCAAGACATTGTCATGTATTCATGTCCGTGGCAATGTACTTCCACATCGTCCGTCAGCACATATATGAAATGCATCACACACGCGATGCAAGCATTTACGGAGCAAAGAGCTGCTCGAAGAATGCCTCGCTCGTCGGGATGCGCGGCGTCTTGGTGTTCTTCTTCAGCTTGCCAGCGCGGCGCTGAGCCTGCTCGCGGATCTCGCGACGGATGGAGGACTGGGCGTAAGGGTTGAGACGGAACAGAACACCGCGGTTGCGAAGAGGGTTCTTCCGCTGCGTGAAAGGACGCTTAGTCTGCTTGGGACCAGCTGGGCGCACAACGCTCTGGATCTCATCCGAGTTAATAAGACGCGTGACGTCCGGCATGGTAATCTTAGCGCTGGGCAGGTGGTAGCCCTTCTTGACGTCCGAAGCCGTTTCGTACGTGCCAAAGATCGTGTCAAGCTGCTTGAAGGCATCCTCCGTCCAGATCACAAAGCGACCCAAGTGACCACCGGGGGCGAGCTGGAGCAGGTTAAGGCTGTGCACGCTGGCAATCTCAACACCGGGCAGGTTGCGGAAGGCCTTCACGATACCATTGTCCTGGTTGTAAATGACAAGAGGGCCACGGCGTTGAACGTGACGGCGGTTGCGGAGCTTACCGACACCGGCACGGATCTTGCGCGAGTTGGACACCTTGATCACATCCTCGTAAGCGTTCAGAGCCTTGAGGGCTGCGACAGCCTGCTTGGTCTTGGTGAACGATTCAATCTCGCTCGACACAATCAGCGGAACCTCCTCAATCTCTTCCACACGGTGACCGCGGGCGAGCACAAGGGCAGGCAGGGCCGTGGCAGCAAGAGCAGACGCCGTGGCGTGACGACGCTGGGTCTGGCTCGTCTTTACGAACCAGCGGCGCCAAACCCTTGTGGGCGCAAACATGTGACCACCGCGAGCCATGTTACCAAAGGCGGCCTGACCGGAGCGGTGCGTACCACCACCGCCAACACGCGGAATACGGGCGAGGGCACGACCCGTACCCCACGACTCAGCCGAGGTCTGGTGACCAGCGTTCGAAGCAACGGCGTACGGCTGACGCTTGTTCTTCGCCAGGTTCGCTGTTGAGTGTTAGTACTGTCATACAGCAAAACGGGGCACACCCGGCGTACCACGCCAAGTAGACCAGGGTGTGCACATTCTCATCTGTGTCGCAGAATACGTACAGTGAATGATCTGGACGAGATCCGAGCGGATGGGAGCGTTGAACACTGCCGGGAGAGGCAGCGATCCCGTAGCCGCACCGTCAATGCCTCGCACGTTCACAGTAGGACGAGCAGCCATCTTGAGGACTGACCTGAGTGTAGGACGAGGAAAAGTCTCTCCGAGCTCCTGCTAAGCCCATGGGCGCCGTTGATGCCCTGCAAACTTCTCAGTTCCCACGCACACGTG
>ERZ1029854.363-NODE-363-length-19348-cov-9.123775_pt1 | contig 19348 bp, 22 predicted proteins | sample MGYA00519239_ERZ1029854 | MGnify/ENA primary metagenome ERZ1029854 (study PRJEB33666, sample SAMEA4610917) | skin metagenome | biome: Human-associated habitat; feature: Malodor aspect; material: skin | place: Philippines | collected 2015-08 ... | reverse complement strand
GAACAACTCTTCAACTAGGCGAAAAGCCCGCCCCCGAGCGGGCTATTCGGCGTGCCTGTGATAGTGCACGTGTCCATTGTGCTCGCCGGCAAACACGTATTCGTTCATTTCCGCGACGTGGCGGGAGGCTATGTTGCCCGGCAGCACACTGATCCTGAGGGTCTTCGCGCCTAGGCTAAAGGCGTAATCGGTGACGAGTTTCACCGCTCGGGACATCACACCGCGCCCGCGCGCCCACGGGGCAGTGTTGTAGCCGAGGTGAGCGGCGTCGGCTGGTTCAAGACGTAGTTCAATGTTTCCTGCATATCGATCTTCAACAACCATCGCCCACCGCAACACACCCTCCGGAACGCTGTCGAGGAATTCGTTGAGCATCTCAGAGGTAAACGGGGAGGGGACAGTGGTCCATGCGACCATGCGTGGATCCGTAGAGGCTACGAATAGGTCCTCCCGTACCCCTGCGATGGTTCCAACTTGGGACCAAGGCAGAAGAGTAAGGCCGCCGTCGACGAGAGTGTCGTCGCCCGGCGGCCACCACGAAGAGCTAGTTGGCATGGAGGGCTTCGTTGAGCTCGATGCCCTTGGCGGGCACCGCCTCGACGGAGCCGGAGACCGAATTGCGGCGGAACTGCAGACCGTTCGCACCGGAGAGCTCGAGCGCCTTGACGGTGGTGCCGGCTTCCTTGCCCAGTGCCTCCGCCACCGGCTCGGACAACACGACCTTGGTGCCGGCGGTGACGTAGAGGCCGGCTTCGACGATGCAGTCGTCGCCAAGCGAAATGCCCACGCCAGCGTTCGCGCCGAGGAGGCAGCGCTCGCCGAGCGAGATGACTTCCTTGCCGCCGCCGGACAGGGTGCCCATGATGGAGGCGCCGCCGCCGATGTCGGTGCCGTCGCCGACGACCACGCCAGCGGAGATACGGCCCTCGACCATGGAAGCACCGAGGGTGCCGGCGTTGAAGTTCACGAAGCCCTCGTGCATCACCGTGGTGCCTTCAGCGAGGTGGGCGCCGAGGCGGATGCGGTCGGCGTCGCCGATGCGCACGCCGGACGGCACGACGTAATCGACCATGCGCGGGAACTTGTCCACCAAGTACACGACGACCGGGCCGTTGGCGGACAGACGCGCGCGGGTCATCTGGAAGTCAGCCACCGCGCAGGGGCCGTAGTTGGTCCACACGACGTTCGACAGCAGGCCGAACACGCCGTCCATGTTTGCGCCGTGCGGGCGGATCAGGCGGTGCGACAGCAGGTGGAGGCGGAGGTAGACGTCGTAGGCGTCGATGGCCGGCTCGGATAGGTCGGCGATCGTCGTTTCTACTGCGACGCGCGCGACGCCGCGTGCCTCGTCCGGGCCCACAAGGTCGGCGAAGCGGGCGTCGGGCTCCTCGAGGCGGCGGGTGCCGGTTTCGCCGGTGGCCTCGTCAACCTTAGGAGCGGGGTACCAGACGTCGAGGACGGTGCCGTCGTGGGTGATGGTCGCGATGCCGCGTGCGTATGCAGAAGTCGGAGAAGTCATATCAATTACCTTACGTTACTGCGGTTTTTGGTGAGCAACGACAGTGCCACCAGCGCGAGCGAGAGGACGGTCACGGAGATGACCTGGGAGCGCGCGGCGTCGTCGAAAAGCATCAGCGTGGTCAGGCCGAGCAGCGCAGCGAGCGTCACCCACGGCACCCACGACGCGCCGCGCACGCGCACCGCGGAGTCGGCGATGCGCGGGTGGAGTTTGATGAAGCTCAGCGTGATCATGATCCACGTGACGATCAGGCAGCCGCCGGTGGCGGACATGATGAAGTCGATCATCCCCGGCGGGTTCCACCACTGCAGGCCCACGGCGAGGAAGGCGAACAGCACGGAGACGAGCACGGAGTTCATCGGCACGTTGTTGGCGTTGGTCTTCGCCATCCACGCGGGGGCGTCGCCTTCGAGCGCCTGCTGGTAGCCGAGGCGGGAGGTGCCGTAGAGCTGCGCGTTGAACGCGGACAGCAGCGCGAGCACGATGACGACTTCCATGAACGCGGCGGCGCCCGGGATGTTCGCCATTTCGAGCACCGCGGTGAATGGGGAGTCGGCGGCGGAGTCGGCGCCGTCGATGGAGGCGTAGGGCAGAAGTAGCGTGATCACGGCGACGGAGCCGATGTAGAAGATGGCGATGCGCCAGATGATGGAGTTGACGGCGCGTTTGACGTTGTCGGCGGGGTTTTCGGATTCGGCGGCGGCGATGGTGACTACTTCGATGCCGCCGAAGGCGAACGCGACGGCGAGGAGTCCCGCGGCGATGCCGGCGACGCCGTTGGGGGCGAAGCCGGATTCGCGGACGTTGTCGAAGCCGATGAAGTCGCTGGCGGGCAGCACGCCGAGCCAGAGCAGTACGCCGATGATGAGGAAGCCGACGATGACGGCGATTTTGACCATGGCGAACCAGTACTCGAATTCGCCGAAGCCTTTGACCTGCGCGAGGTTCACGGCGGTGAGCACGGCGACGGCGACAAGGCCGGGCACCCATTGCGGTACGTCGAACCAGGAGGCCATCATTGCGGACGCGCCGGTGAGTTCGGCGCCGCAGGCCATGATGAGCAGGAAGTAGTAGATCCAGCCGAGCAGGAATCCGGCCCAGTGGCCGAACGCCATGCGTCCGTAGGTGGCAAAGGAGCCGGAGGAGGGGTGGGCGGCGGCCATTTCGCCGAGCATGCGCATCACGGCGATGACGATCGCGCCGGCGATGGCGTACGCGATGAGGATCGCAGGCCCGGCGGCGCGGATGCCGACGCCGACGCCGAGGAACAGCCCCGCGCCCACCGCGGTGCCCAGGCCCATGAGGGTGAGGTGGCGCGATTTCAGGCCGGAGCCTAGTTCGCTATTGCTTGTCGACGACGCCATTTACTGCACTTCTTTCTTTCCGGTCACGCGCGTCCACACGACGCCCGCGAGAGCGACGATGCCGACGACGACGGCGACGGCGAACATTTGGAAGCGCCCGTCGGGGTCGGCAAGCATGAGTGCGATCACGCCGCCGGCGAGTGCGATCATGACCCACGGCAGGACGTTCGGGGCCCACATGCGCACGTCGGTGATTTCGCCGGTGGCCACCAGCTTCGGGTGCAGGCGCACGAACGACAACGCGACGACGATCCACAACACAATCAGGCAGCCGCCGACCGCGTTGAGCAGGAAGGCAAGCAGCCCCGGCGGGTTCCAGTACTGCAGGGCGACAGCGACGAAGCCGAAGATGACGGAGACGACGACGGCGCGCACGGGCACGCCGCGGGTGTCGGTTTGGGCGAAGGAGATGGGGGCGTCGCCACGCACCGCGAGGTTTTGCAGGAAGCGCGACGAGCCGTAGATCTGCGTGTTGCACGCGGACAGCAGCGCGATGACGATGACGGCCTCCATGATGCCGACCGCGCCCGGGATGTTGGCCATCTCGAGCACTGCGGTGAACGGGGAATCGGCAGCCGAGTCTGCGCCGCCGATTTGGTTGAACGGCAGCAGCAGCACGATGAGCAGCACAGAGCCGATGTAGAAGATCGAGATGCGCCAGATGATGGAGCGGATCGCGGAGTGGACGCCGGCTTCCGGGTTCTCGGATTCGGCGGCCGCGACGGTGACGAGTTCGATGCCGCCGAACGCGAACGCAACGGCGAGCAGCGCTGTGGCCACTCCGGCCCAGCCGTTGGGCATGAAGCCGACGTCTTTAACGTTGGACAGGCCGACGAACCCGCTGGCCGGCAGCACACCGAGCCACAGCAACACGCCGATGGCCAGAAACGCGACGATCACGGCGACCTTGATCAGCGCGAACCAGAACTCGAACTCGCCGAAGTTCTTCACTGCGGCGAAGTTGATCACGGTGAACACGGCGATGGCCGCCAGGGCGGGAATCCAGGGCGAGATCCCGAACCAGTCGGCGACGATCGCAGAGGCGCCGGTGATCTCCACGGCCATGATCATGATCATCATGAACCAGTACAGCCAGCCGATGGCGAAGCCGGCCCAGCGGCCGAAGGCCTGCTCAGCGTAGGTGGAAAACGTGCCGGAGGACGGCCGGGCGGCGACCATTTCCGCGAGCATCTGCATGAAGCACACGGTGATGAAGCCGGCGACGACGTAGGCGAGGATGACGGCGGGCCCGGCGGCGGCGATGCCCACGCCGGTGCCGAGGAACAACCCGGCGCCGATGGCGGAGCCGAGCCCCATCATGGTCAGGTGGCGCGTCTTCAGCCCGCGGGCGAGCGCGGTTGAGTCGGCGACGGGGGAAACTGGTGTCGACATGTCGAACACCTTAAACGTCGCCATGCGGCCAGTTGCATTGTATTGGCGTTTATATGCGCTGCAGTACCGGAAAGGGGGAGTGCGGCTCGCGGGTGATGCGCAGGTTGGATTGGCCGGAAAGGTGGTGGGCGGGCAGGTGTGTGGAGTCGTCGAGAAGCAAGGTGTCGGGCTCCAACGTGACGCCGGCGCCGATTTCGCAGCGCTCACCGAGGTTGATGCCGATCACGCCCGCCGACGGGTGCAGCGTGCAGCCGGCGCCGACGACCGCCGCGGAGATTGTGCCCTCCACGCGCGCGGGTCCCAAGGTGCCGGCGTTGTGGGAGACGTAGCCTTCGCGCACGACGGAGGTGCCTTCGGCCAGGTAGGCGCCGAGGCGGACGCGTTCGGCCTCGGCGATGGTCACCCCGGTGGGCACGACATAGTCGACCATGCGCGGCAGCCGGTCGATGCTGTAGACGTGGATGAGCCCGCGGGCGCGCAGATTGGTGCGCACAGTTTCGAAGTTGTCGGCCAAGCACGGCCCCTTGTTGGTCCACACCACCGGCACAAGCAGGTCCATCGCGCCGTCCATGTTGATAGTCTGCGGCTTCACCAGCCGGTGCGACAGTAGGTGCAGGCGCAAAAACACGTCGTGGGCGTCCACCGGCGGGGCCGACAGGTCCGCGATGACCGTGCGCACCGGCACGAGTTCCACCAGGCGGTCGCGGTCCGCGCCGATGAGCCGCAGAAACTGCGGTGAGAGTTCGTGGGCGGAGACGCGGGTGGTGGAGGAGGTGGTGTCGTCGTCAAGCAAAAGCTCAGGGGCGGGGAACCAGGTGTCCAGCACGGTGCCGTCCATGGCGATGTTGGCGATCCCGACGCCGCGTGCTGACCAAGACATGCGCGCAATTGTAAACGTAGGATCGCCGTGTGACTTCCTTAGATCTATTTGCGGACCCTGTCGATCTCACCGCGGCGCTCGTGGACATCGAGTCGCCGTCGCACCACGAGGAGGCGATCGCCGACGCCATCGAGCAAGCACTGCGTGAACTCGAGCACGCCGAGGTGCAGCGCTTCGGCAACACCGTGGTGGCGCGCACGAACTTCGGGCTGGATTCGCGGGTGGTGCTTGCCGGGCACATCGATACGGTGCCGCTGGCCGACAACACCCCGCATCGGCTCACAAGTTCGCCGACGGGTGAGACGATTTTGCACGGCTGCGGCTCCGTGGACATGAAATCCGGCATGGCCTGCTACCTGGGCGCGTTCGCACGCCTCGCGCAGCCAGGCAAGGCCGCGCACGACCTGACCGTCATCGCCTACGAGGGCGAGGAAGTGGCGACGAAGTACAACGGCCTCTACCACCTCGAGCGCGACCGTCCGGAGCTGCTGGAAGGCGATATCGCGCTGCTCGGCGAGCCGTCCGGCGCGATGATCGAGGCCGGGTGCCAGGGCACGATCCGCGTGTTCGTCGACGCGCACGGCACCCGCGCCCACTCCGCGCGCGCGTGGCTCGGGCACAACGCCGCGCACGACCTGGCCGGGGTGCTCTCGCGCATCGCCGCCTACGAGCCGCGCAGTGTGCTTATCGACGATTGCGAGTACCGCGAAGGCTTAAACGTCGTCGGCCTCGAAGGCTTCGTGGCCACGAACACGCTGCCGGACCACGCGCGGTTGATCGTGAACTTCCGCTTCGCGCCGGACCGCTCGGTGGAGGATGCGAAGGCGCACCTGGAGGAGGTGCTCGCGCTGGAGGATGGACTGGAGCTCATTTACGACGACGTCGCCGCCGGCGCGCTGCCCGGCCTGGGCAACCCGGTCGCGGCCGGTTTGGTCAAGGCTGTCGGCGGGAACTTCCGCGCCAAGTTCGGGTGGACCGACGTGGCGCGCTTTTCCAGCCTCGGGGTGCCCGCGGTCAATTTCGGCCCCGGCGACCCCGGATACGCCCACAAGCCCGAGGAGCAGTGCCCGGTCGACGAGATCCGCCAGGTCTCCGCGCAGCTGCTCGAGTACTTGAGCGCAGAAAGCGAGTAAACAATGGCACCGTTGAATTTCCCCCGCCCCGACCGCGACAGGAAGTTGCGCGGCCCGCTCGCGTTGCGCGGCCAGGACTACCAGTCGTCCACCCACGACCAGCGGCTTTTGGAGTCGCTGGGGCACTCCGACGGGCAGTGGAAGCACGAGGACCCGTGGCGTGTGATGCGTATCCAGTCGGAGTTCGTCGCCGGTTTCGACGCACTGTCCGAGATGCCCAAGGCCGTCACCGTCTTCGGATCTGCGCGCCTCGGGGAGGGCACGCCGGAGTACCAGCAGGCCTACGAGCTCGGTCAAGCGCTCGCCGAGGCCGGCTACGCGGTGATCACCGGCGGCGGGCCTGGGCTGATGGAGGGGCCGAACCGCGGCGCGCACAACGCCGGCGGCCTGTCGGTGGGCCTGGGCATCGAGTTGCCGTTCGAGCAGGGCTTGAACGATTGGGTCGACCTGGGCCTGAACTTCCGCTACTTCTTCGCCCGCAAGACCATGTTTTTGAAGTACTCGCAGGCGTTTGTGACGCTGCCGGGCGGCTTCGGCACCATGGACGAGGTCTTCGAGGTGCTGTGCATGGTACAAACCGGCAAGGTGACCAATTTCCCGATCGTGCTCATCGGCACCGAGTTCTGGTCCGGCCTGGTGGATTGGATCGAGCAGCAGTTGCTTGGCCGCGGGCTCATTTCGCCTGGCGACGAGCGCCTGTTTTTGGTCACCGACTCGGTGGAGGAGGCGGTGGCGCATATCGTCGAGAAGCATGAGGTGATGACGGATCAGCGTCTCCAAGATGAGTGAGGTCATGGCGATCGTGAACCGCACGCCCGACTCGTTCTACGACAAGGGCGCGACGTTCGCGATTGAGAAAGCTGTTGCGCGTGCCGACGACGCCATCGCCGCCGGCGCCACCATCATCGACATCGGCGGTGTGAAGGCCGGCCCGGGCGACGACGTGTCGGTCGCCGAGGAGATCGACCGCGTCGTGCCGGTCATCGCCGCGGTGCGCAAGCGCCACCCGGACGTGACGGTGAGCGTGGACACGTGGCGCGCCGCTGTTGCCGACGACGCCATCGCCGCGGGCGCCGACCTGATCAACGACACCTGGGCCGGTTTCGACCCGGAACTCGTCGAGGTCGCGGGCGCGCACCGCGTGGGTTACGTCTGCTCGCACACCGGCGGCGTCACCCCGCGCACGCGCCCGCACCGCGTGCACTACGACGACGTGGTGGCCGACGTCATCGCGGAGACCACCGCGTTGGCCGAGCGCGCCGTTGCGCTCGGCGTGCCGGCGTCGGGTGTGTTCATCGACCCGACGCACGACTTCGGCAAAAACACCTACCACGGTCTGGAGATCCTGCGGCGTATCGACGAGATCGTCGCAACCGGCTGGCCCGTGCTCATGGCGCTGTCGAACAAGGACTTCGTCGGCGAGACCGTCGGCCGCGGGGTGGGCGAGCGCGTCGCGGGCACGCTCGCCGCGACCGCCTGGGCCGCCGCGCGCGGGGTGGCGGCGTTTCGCGTCCACGAGGTTGCGGAGACCGTCGACGTGATCCGCATGACCGCCGCCATCCAGGGCACCGCGGCGCCGCTGCATACCGTGCGGGGGCTCGCGTGAAGGTCAGCGTGGTCATTCCGGCGCTAAATGAGGAGGCGACGGTGGCTGGGGTCGTCGCTAAGTGCCTCGCGTCGCGCGCGGACGAGGTGATCGTGATCGATTCCGACTCCACCGACGCGACCGCCGTGCGCGCCGCCGACGCTGGGGCGCGGGTGGTCAACTGGCGCGACGTGGACCCGCGCGAGCCGTGGCCCGGCAAGGGCGAGGCGCTGTGGCGCGGGGTGAAAGCTGCGCGCGGCGACGTCGTGGTGTTTATCGACGCCGACGTCACCTCGCTCGAGCCCTGGTGGGTCGACGCGCTCGCAGCCCCGCTTGACGACGACACCGTCCACCTCGTCAAGGCCTCCTACACGCGCCAAGGCGCCGGTGGGCGAGTCACCGAACTGACCGCGAAGCCGCTGCTGCGCGCGCTGTTTCCGGGCATCAGGGTGGACCAGCCGCTCGCCGGGGAGTACGCGATCCGGCGCTCGACTGCGCTGTCGCTGCCGTTTGTTGCAGGTTATGGGGTTGAGGCGGGGCTGCTCATTGACGTCGCTACGCAATTCGGCCCGCACGCCGTCGTGCAGGCGGAGTTGAGCCCGCGCACCCACCGCAACCGCCCGCTCGACGAACTGGCCGGCATGGCGGACGTGGTCACGCGCACGATCCTCGCGCGCGCGGGTGCGGTGGCCGACGAGGTCGCCGAGCGCCCCGCCTGGACGGACAGCTAAACTAGGCGCCATGCTTTCCTGGATCATCCTCATCCTCGTGCTCATCTTGCTGAGCATCATCGGCGTGAAACTGTTCGCCACCGTCTTCGGCCGCGGCGAGGCGCTGCCGCCCATGCCGCCGACCGCGGAGGTCAAAGAAGCGAACCGCCGCGCGGTGGAAGAGGGCAACTTCGGCGACATCCAGCTCGAGGTCGTGCAGCGCGGCTACCGCATGGATCAGGTCGATGCGCTCATCGAGCAGCTGGCCGGCGGCGCACTGAAGCCGGAAACACGGGTAGAATCGCCCGAAGAAAACGTTTCGAGCACAAACCGATAAGGAGTGTTGACGCATGGCAGCAATGAAGCCGCGTACCGGAAGTGGCCCGATGGAGGCAGTGGAGGAATCGCGCAAGATCGTCATGCGCATCCCGTCCGACGGCGGCGGCCGCCTCGTCGTCGAGCTGACGAAGGAAGAGGCCGGCGAACTCGGCCGCCTGCTCACTGAGGCTGCAGGAGAGTAAATCCGGCCCGACGCGGTAGTATCGCCACATGCTCAACGACATCGTGGACGTACTCGCGGATCCGGTAGACCTGACCCCGCTTCGGGGCGAAGACGACTTTGCGCGTCTCGTCTCCGAATCGGGGCATTCTTATGATGTGGCCAAGCAGGGCTACGTCACGCTGGCCTCGGGCAAGGGGTTGAACCACGAGGGCGACTCGCTGGAGATGATTAACTCGCGCGAGACGTTCCTTTCCAACGGGCATTTCGCCCCGTTTGTGGAGGCGGTGTCCGACCGCGTGGCGGATGCGGTGGAACGCACGTCCGGCGACCGCGACCCGGTGATCCTGGAGGCGGGCGCGGGCACTGGCTACTACCTGGCGCATACGCTGGACCTGATTGAGGGCTCGCGCGGGGTGGGGCTCGACATTTCGGTGCCGGCGGCGAAGCATCTGGCCAAGGCGCACCCGCGCCTGGGGGCCGTTGTGGCGGACGCGTGGGAGCAGTTGCCCGTGCGCACCGGTTCCGTCGATGTGGTCACGGTGGTGTTCGCGCCGCGTAACCCGAAAGAGTTTGCGCGTGTGCTTGTCGACGACGGCGAGGCCGTCATCCTCGTCGCCGACCAAGGCCATCTGGACGAGCTGCGCGACCCGCTGGGCATCCTCGGTGTGGAGGACGGCAAGGTCGAGCGCCTGGTGGATCAGGCGTCGCAGTGGCTGACCCCGGTGTGTGACCCGGAGCTGATTTCCTTCCCGATGCAGCTCGGCCGCGACGCGATCGCCGCCCAGGTGGGCATGAGCCCGTCGGCGCGCCACTTGGACGCTGACGTGTTGAAGCAGCGCCTCGAGGATCTGCCGGAGCAGATGGAGGTCACCGCCCGCGCGCAGCTGATCCGGCTGCGCAAGGCGTAGGCAACAACCGGTTACCAGCGTGCGGCGAAGCCGCGGCGCCACTCGCCGCTGATGGAGGCCTCACCGCGCGCGCGGGAGCGGATGCCCAAGCAGCCGCCTTCGGGCCAGATGCGCGAGGACATCACGACGCTGCCGCCGCCGGCGTAAACCTCGAGGGTGGTGCCGTCGACGATGACGGTGACGTTGTCCTCGTCGTCGTCGTGAAGCGGTGCGGTGGCGGGCGTGCCGTCGAAACGGTCGAGGGTGACGGTTTCGCCGTCGTGGGTGATCACGGCCGCGGGCTCGCCGGCGGCGTCGAGGACCTCGATGGTGACCTCGGAGCCTGTGGGGATCTCGCACACGCCGGCCCACATGCGGGCGCGGTCGGTGGCGCTGACAGCGTCCGGCAGGCCCGGGGCGGGAACCTGGTAGAGGCGGCCGCCCTGCAGGGTGACACGGCGCGGCAGGGTCAGCGCGTTGGCCCAGCCTTCGGCGTCCCAGTTCGGCTCGCGGGTGGGGTCGCCGGCGCGGTCGGTGTTGGTCATGAACCCGTAGAGGTAGGCGCGCTCGTAGAGTTTTGCGGTCTCGGCAAGCGTGTAGGTGGTGTTGCGCGGGCGGGTGAAGTCGTGGCCGTAGTCCAGCAGGGTAAACGGAGTCTCGACGCGGAAGACGTTGCCCTTGAGCTCGCCGACGGCGTAGACGGCGGTGTCTTTGCCGTCGCGCTCTAAGGTGACGAAGAGGACGTCGCGGATGTCGCCGCTGACTTCGTCGCGAAGCCGCAGGATGCGCGGGGCGACGAGCGAGGCATCCAGGTCGATGCCGGTGTCGCCGTCGAACTCGAGCGGGCCGATCAGTGTCCACGCGCGGCCGTCGTCGGAGGTGAGCACAACCGGCTTTGGGTCGGTGACGGGCCCGGTGACGGCGAGCATGAGCCAGCCGGCGTGGCCTTGGTCGCGGTCGGATTCGCTGTCCCAGCCGGGCATGACGCACGGGGAGCGGAAGTTGGTGTCGCCGGCGGAGTCGTCGACAACCGCGCCGATGCGTTTGGCGACGGGGGAGACGTCGAGGTCGTCCTCGTCGGCGCAGAGGTCGTCGGTAAGCGGGACGTGCGCGATCTGGATGGTGTTGCCGGCGTCGGTTTCGGAGGAGAAGAACAGGTCGATGCCGTCGCCGACGGGGATGACGGAGCCGGCGCGCACGTTGGTTTCGTCGCCGACCGGGGCAATGACGTCGTTGCACTCCAGCCAGTTAAACGGGTCCGATTCGCTGAGTTGGTGCCCCCAGCGGCTCGGCGCGTCGGGGGTGGGGCGGAACTGGTAGAACATGTGCCACACGCGCTCGTCGCGGTCGCCGGTGCGGAACACGCCCGCCGGGCCTTCGAGGATGCCGCGCTCGGCGGTTACGTGCAGTTCGGGACGGTACACCGTCATCAGATCAACCCCTTGTAAATATCCACTGTTTGCTGTGCAATTTTGCGCCAGGAAAATTCGTTCTTCGCGCGCTCCAGCCCGGCGCGGCCCATCGCGGCGGCTCGGTCGGTGTCGCCGGCGACGGCGTTGACGGCTGCGGCGAGGCGGTGCTCGAAGCCCGCTGCGTCGCCCGCGTCGTAGTCGACGAGCACGCCCGTTTCGCCGTCGACGACGACCTCGGGGATGCCGCCGACGCGCGAGGCTACCACCGCGGTGCCACACGCCATCGCCTCCAGGTTCACGATGCCGAGGGGCTCGTAGACGGACGGGCAGCAGAATACGTCGGCAAGCGAGTAGACCTCACGCACTTTCTCCGCCGGCATCATGTCCTGGACCCAGAACACCCCGTCGCGCTGGGCTTTGAGCTTATCGACGAGCCCACGGGTCTCCGCAGCAATCTCCTCAGTGTCGGGCGCGCCGGCGCACAAGATGAGCTGGATGTCGTCGTCGAAAAGCTGTGCTGCCTTGAGCAGGTGGGCGACGCCTTTTTGGCGGGTGATGCGGCCGACGAAGGCGACGACGGGTTTGGTGGTGTCCACCCCGAGCTCGTCGGCGATGGTGCCGGTTGTGGGGTACCAGTTGGCCGGGTCGATGCCGTTGAGGACGACGTGGACGCGGGAGTCGTCGATACGCGGGTACGCGTTGAGGATCGACTCTTTCATGCCGGACGAGACCGCGATGACGGCGTCGGCGTTTTCCATCGCGTTTTTCTCCGACCAGGAAGAGACGTTGTAGCCGCCGCCGAGTTGCTCGCGCTTCCACGGCCGGTCCGGCTCGAGCGAGTGGGCGGTGACCACATGGGGGATCTCGTGCAGGAGGCCCGAAAGGTGGCCGCCGAGGCCGGCGTACCAGGTGTGGGAGTGCACCACGTCCAGCCCCGCGGTCGCGTCCGCCATGCGCAGACCGGTGGATAGGGTCTTGATCGCGCCGTTGGCGTCGTCCAGCGCCGGGTCGACGCCGTGGACGTAGACGCCGGCGGCGTCGCGCGGGGCGCCCATGCAGTGCACGTCGACGTCGGCAAACTCGCGCATGAAGCGCGTCAGTTCCGTGACGTGGACTCCGGCGCCACCGTAAACTTCCGGCGGGTACTCGCGCGTGAGCATTCCTACTTTCATGCCCGCCGAGCCTACTGACGTTGCCGAATCCCTGCACGGGCCCGAAAATCCCATTAGCCTTGCGGTTATGAAAAGCCAGCCTCGTGTTCTCGCCATCGTCCTGGCCGGCGGGGAAGGCAAGCGCCTCTACCCCCTGACCGCCGACCGAGCCAAGCCTGCCGTGCCGTTCGCCGGAAACTACCGCCTGATCGATTTCGTCCTATCCAACCTTGTCAACGCCGGCTACATGCGCATTGCGGTGCTGACGCAGTACAAGTCCCACTCGCTGGACCGGCACGTGGCCACGGCGTGGAACGTCTCTGGGCCGACGCAGCAGTACATCGCGTCGGTGCCCGCGCAGCAGCGCCGCGGCAAGCGCTGGTACTCGGGCTCGGCGGACGCGATTGTGCAGTCGCTGAACCTCATTTACGACGACATGCCCGACTACGTCCTCGTCTTCGGCGCCGACCACGTCTACCGGATGGACCCGTCGCAGATGGTGGAGGACCACATCGCCTCCGGCAAGGCCGCCACGGTGGCGGGTATCCGTGTGCCGCGCGCGGAGGCGAGCGCGTTCGGCTGCATCCAGGCCGACGACGACGGCACGATCACCGAGTTTTTGGAAAAACCCGACAACCCGCCGGGCACCCCGGACGATCCGGAGATGACGTACGCGTCGATGGGCAACTACTGCTTTTCCACCGAGGCGCTCATCCAGGCGCTGCTTGAAGACGAGCAGAACGAGGACTCAGCCCACGACATGGGCGGCGACATCATTCCGTACTTCGTGGCGCAGGGGGAGGCGAACGTGTACGACTTCTCGCGCAACGACGTGCCCGGCGCGACCGACCGCGACCACGGCTACTGGCGCGATGTGGGCACGGTGGACTCGTTCTACGAGGCGCACATGGATCTCATCTCCTCGCACCCGGTGTTCAACCTGTACAACAAGGCGTGGCCGATCCACGCCACGGACGAGGACAACCTGCCGCCCGCGAAGTTCGTGCTCGGCGGGATCGCGCAGGAGTCCATCGTGGCGTCCGGCTCGATCATCTCGGGTGCGACGGTGCGCAACTCGGTGCTGTCGACGGACGTGCGTGTTTCCGAAGGTGCGACCGTGGAGGGCTCGGTGCTCATGCCAGGCGTGCGCGTGGGCAAGGGCGCGGTGGTGCGCCACTGCATCCTGGACAAAAACGTCTACGTTTCGGACGGGGCAACCGTCGGCGTCGACGCCGCGCGCGACGCGGAGCGGTTCACGGTCTCGGATGCGGGAGTTGTGGTCGTCGGCAAGAGCGAAGTGGTTTAACCGATCTTCGTCACCAGGGTCAGCCCGCCGTCGAGCGGCAGGCGGGCCACGGCGGCGCCGCGCTCGAGCGTGAGCGTATCGACGAACACGTCAGCTTCCCGTGCGGCTTCCGTTTCGCGGTCGCGGCGTGTGGTGTCGGCGACCGTGCCGTCGAGAAGCGAACCTGCGAGGACCAGCGTGCCGCCGGGGGCGAGCAGCGGCCAGGCGGCCTCGATGAGCTGGCGCAGTTCGACGGGGGAGACGTCCGCGTAGACGAGCTGGTAGGCCTCGGTGGCGAGGCGGCCCATGACTTCGAGCGGGCGCGCGGTGAGAAAGCGCACGCGCGACGGGGTGAAGCCGGCGCTGCGCACGGCCTCTTTCGCGCCGGCCTGCAGCGCGGCCTCCGGCTCGATGCAGGTCAGCGTCGCCTTCTCCGGAAGTCCCGCGAGCAGGTGCAGGCCGACCACGCCGGCGGCCGGGGTGACGGCAACCGCGCCCTGGCTTGCCGACGTCGCGCCCGCAGCAAGCACAGTCAACAGATCGCCGACCACGCGGCTCGGGGCGGGCGTGCCGTTCTCGGCGGCGTCCTCGCGCGCGGTGCGCAGCGCCTCGAGCACCGCTTCCGACAGGTGGCCGCCGTCTGCGGCGCGGGCGTCGAGGTAGGAGTTCATCTGGGTAAATGCGGTCTCACTCACACGGGTTATCATAGCGGCGTTGCGCTCACAGGAGACTGTTAGCTCATCGGCTGGTCTTAGGCAGGCTGGTCTGCAAAACTGACCGCCATGAGTCTTGATGTTTCCCTCACCGGCACCGCGGCGTTCGACGCAGGCCAGGCAGCGATGCCCACTTGGGCGGAGCTGGTGGAGGAACATGCCGACAGCGTTTACCGTCTGGCGTTTCGCCTCGCGGGCAACCAGCACGACGCGGAGGATCTCACGCAGGAGACGTTCATGCGTGTGTTCCGCAACCTGAAGAACTACCAGCCGGGCACGTTCGAGGGCTGGCTGCACCGCATTACCACGAACCTGTTTTTGGACATGGTGCGCCGCCGCGCGAAGATCCGCATGGAGGCGCTGCCGGAGGACTACGAGCGCGTGCCGGGCACGGACATGACCCCGGAGGACGCGTACTCGGTGGCGAACCTGGATCCGGCGCTGCAGCACGCGTTGGACGAGTTGAAGCCGGAGTTCCGCGTCGCCGTGGTGCTGTGTGATGTCGTCGGCATGACCTACGAGGAGATCGCGGAAACGCTCGGCGTGAAGATGGGTACGGTACGCTCGCGTATCCACCGCGGTCGCGCGCAGATGCGCGAATCCCTCGAGGCGCAGGCGCTTCACGACGCCGCCGCGAAGGAACTCATCCGCGCCCGGTAAGTGAAAAGGAGTTGACGCTGTGACAAGGTTTAACTCCACGGACCACCTCAACCCGGAGGCCGTGGTCGCCTACGTGGACGGCGAGCTGACGCCTGCTGCGGCCGCGCGCGCGGAGCGCCATTTGGGCCAATGCCCGGAGTGCTGCGAGGAGGTGCGGGCGCAGCAGGGGACGTCGGAACGCTTGCGCGTGTGCGACACCTCAGGCGTGCACGCGCCGGCGTCGCTGGTGGAGCGGCTGGCGCGGATGCGCGCGGAGGACATCCAGGACACCGAGGAGGAGCGGTTAGGCATCCGCAGCCGCGTGGAGTCCGCGCTTCGCTCGCTGACCCAGCGCGGGTAAGGTGATGTAGGTGTTTTCATCCATCGGCTGGGGCGAGATTTTCTTCATCCTGATCATCGGGTTAATCGTGATCGGGCCGGAGCGTCTACCGTCGGTTGTGGAAGATGTGCGCGCCGCCATCTATGCCGCGAAGAAGGCGATTAACAACGCCAAGGCGGAGCTCAACGGCGAGCTCGAGGAGTTCGACGAGTTTAAAAAGCCGATCGACACCGTGTCGCGCTACGCGGCGATGGGTCCGAAGCGCGCGATGGCGAAGGTGCTGTTCGAAGACGACACCCCCGCCGCCCAGCAGCAGGACGAGCAGGTGCGCTCGGGCCCGCGCAAGCCCCCCGAGCGCAAGGGGTTCTCCTGGGAGGACGTTACTTAACCTGCGGGTTTAAGCTCTTGCCTTTGAGGGATTCGGGGCGCACTTTCAGCTTATCGACGATCGCCAGCACCGCCTTCGCAGCCGGCGACTCCGGATCAGAGATGACCACAGGGGTGCCGCTGTCGCCGGACTCGCGCAGATTCGGGTCGAGCGGGACGGAACCGAGCAGTTCCACATCCGAGTCGGTCAGTTGCGTCAGGCGCTCGGCGACCTGTTCGCCGCCGCCTTCGCCGAAGACGTTGAGTACCGTGCCGTCGGGCATGCTCATGCCGGACATGTTCTCCACCACGCCGGCGATCTTCTGGTCGGTCTGCTGGGCGATGGTGCCGGCGCGCTCAGCGACCTCCGCGGCCGCGGCCTGCGGGGTGGTCACGATGAGCAACTCCGCGTTGGGCACCAGTTGTGCGACGGTGATGGCAACGTCGCCGGTGCCCGGCGGCAGGTCCATGAACAGCACGTCCAGATCGCCCCAGTAGACGTCGGCCAAGAACTGCTGGATTGCGCGGGTGAGCATCGGGCCGCGCCAGACCACAGGGGCGTTACCCTCGACGAACTGGCCGACGGAGATGTGGCGGACGCCGTGGGCGATTGGGGGCATGAGCATTTCGTCGACAAGCGTGGGCCCCTTGTCGTCGGAGCCCATCAGCCCGGGCACGGAGTGGCCGTAAATGTCGGCGTCGACGATGCCGACGGTCAGCCCCTGGGCGGCCATCGCGGTGGCGAGGTTGACGGTCATGGAGGATTTGCCCACGCCGCCCTTGCCGGAGGCGACCGCGATGATGCGGGTGCGGGTTTCCGGGTCGGCGAACGGGATGACCGGGCCGGTCTGCTCGCCGCGCAACTTCTGGGCGAGGGCGCGGCGCTGCTCGTCGCTCATGGTGTGCAAGGTGACGGAGACGTTGCCCACGCCGTCGAGTTCTTCGAGCACCGCGCGGGTGTTGGACTCGATGGTGTCGCGCATCGGGCAGCCGGCGATGGTGAGGTAGATGCCGACGGCCACATCGGCGCCGTCGATGACAATGGATTCCACCATGTCCAGCTCAGTGATCGGCTTGCCGATCTCCGGGTCCTCCACCCGCGAAAGTGCTTCGCGGACGTCGCTTTCCACAAACTTTTCTTCAGTAGCCATTGCCTCCGGATTATAAGCGCGTTCGGGGGTTATCCGGAATCCCGATAGACTTGGCCGTATGACTCAACCCATGAATAAGGGACAGGTGCCAACCGGCTGGCCGGTCGGCTCGTTTAAGACCTACGCGGAAGCGCAGCGGGCCGTCGATGGCCTCTCTGACAAGGAATTCCCGGTGGAAAAGCTCTCCATCGTCGGCGTGGACTTGATGCAGGTGGAAAAGATCACCGGCCGGCTGACGTGGCCGAAGGTGCTCGGTACCGGCGCATTGTCGGGACTGTGGATGGGCCTGTTCTTCGGCCTGTTGCTGTCGCTGCTCACGGTGGAGGGCTCCGGCTTCGCCACCTTCATCTGGGCGCTGTTGATCGGTGCGATCTTCGGCGCGGTGTTTGCGGCGGTGGCCTACGCGTTTACCGGCGGCAAACGCGACTTTTCGTCGGCAACCGCGATCGTGGCGGGGCGTTACGACATCTTGTGCGAGCCCGACGCAGCACCCGAGGCGCGCGACCTGATCGCCGAGGCCGGCGGAACCACCTCGGCGCGCGAGAACGTCATCGGCGAGTAGGCGATGCGGGTGTATCGGACGGTCGCCGCGCTTTCCGCGGCGGCGCTGGTGTTAGCTGGCTGCGCGAGCGAGGACAACATCTATACGCAGCAGCGGCCGGAGAAGGAGGCCATCGCTATTGCGGTGGACGGCGGCTCGACGGAGCAGATCGTGCTCGGCGAGATCTACTCCCAGGTGCTCAACAGCCAGGGCCGGCCGAACAGCGTCACGGCGGTGGAGGGGCTTGCCGCGGCGGCCCCGGTGCCGGTGCTGCGCGAACTGCGCGCTGACTTCGTAGTCACCTGCACGGGCCGCATGCTCGAGCAGACAGACCCGGTGGCGGCTAAGGAGCTGGCGGGCGGCGATATTGCCGACGGTGGTTACACCGACAGCGTCTACGACGCCGCCGTGGCCACGCTGCCGGGCGACATACGCAGCGTCGACCCGTCGCCCGCGCAAGGCTGCGGTAAGGCGGGGGAGTTGCCGCAAAACGTCATCCCGGTGTTTTACAAAGGCACGTTCGACCGCGGCGAGATGAACCGGTTGAACTTCATCACCCGCGTGCTTTCCACCGACAGGCTCGAGGACATGGCGGAAGCAGTCGACGACGGCACCCCGGTCAAGGACGCGATTGCGGACTGGATCATGGAGTTCGCCAACATCGACGTCCACTTCGACGCCCCTAGCGATCCGGACGACGCCGTCGACCCGGATTCCGCCGACTAACCCGGCACAGACACAAAAGCACCGGGCCGGTCCCAAGCGGGGCCGGCCCGGTGCTTTGCGTTAGGTCGCGGGGCTAGTCGGCGAAGGCTTCGTCGAGAAGCTGCTTCTCCTCCTGCTGGTGGACCTTAGCCACGCCGGTGGCGGTGGTGGACTGGGCGCGGCGGGACACGCGGACCATCTCCGGCATGTCCGGGATCAGGGTGCGCAGGTGCTCGTTGTAGAACGGCCATGCGCCCTGGTTGGCCGGCTCCTCCTGGACCCAGCGGATCTCCTTGGCGTTCGGGTAGTTTTTGAACGCGTCGGCGATGCGGTTGAACGGGATCGGGTGGAGCATTTCCACGCGGACGATGGCGACGTCGTCGCGGCCGTCCTTCTGGCGCTTCTTGTCCAGCTCCCAGTAGATCTTGCCGGAGCACAGCAGGATCGTTGTCACCTTATCGGTGTCGCCGACAACTTTGTTGCCGCGCTCGACGAAGTTCGGGTCGTCGATGACGGACTGGAAGCGGTCGACCTCGATGAAGTCCGCCGGCTGGGACACGGCCGCCTTGTTGCGCAGCATCGACTTCGGGGTGAAGACGACCAGCGGGCGCTTCATCTCGCCCATGGCCTGGCGGCGCAGCAGGTGGAAGTGGTTGGCCGGGGTGGACGGCTGGGCGATGGTCATCGAGCCTTCGGCGACCAGCTGCAGGTAGCGCTCGATGCGTGCCGACGAGTGGTCCGGGCCCTGGCCCTCGTACCCGTGCGGCAGCAGGGAGATCAGCGACGACATCTCGCCCCACTTGGTCTCGGAGGAGGAGACGTACTCGTCGATAATCGTCTGGGCGCCGTTGGCGAAGTCGCCGAACTGCGCCTCCCACGCCACGACGGCGTCCTTGTTGCCCAGGGTGTAGCCGTATTCGAAGCCCATGCCCGCGAACTCGGTCAGCGCGGAGTTGAAAACCTGGAAGTGGCCGCCGTTGCCGGCCTCCTGCGCGTTGTGGTCGAGCGGGTTGTAGGCCTCGGCGTTGTCCGGGTTGTACAGCACCGCGTGGCGCTGGGTGAAGGTGCCGCGC
>ERZ1029854.353-NODE-353-length-19946-cov-7.073450_pt1 | contig 19946 bp, 14 predicted proteins | sample MGYA00519239_ERZ1029854 | MGnify/ENA primary metagenome ERZ1029854 (study PRJEB33666, sample SAMEA4610917) | skin metagenome | biome: Human-associated habitat; feature: Malodor aspect; material: skin | place: Philippines | collected 2015-08 ... | reverse complement strand
CGCTCTACGGTTTCGGTGCCTAAACTCCGAACAACTAGCCTGCTTTGCCCTGCATGTTTCTTCTTTGTATTATTATATCTAGTTCTACCTCAATGTCATGCCCTAGTTTGGTATAGCTTTATGAACATCTGATGGCATTGTTGCACGCAACGTCGACGTCCTTCACCGCCCCTTGACACGCCTACTGACAGCCACGTGCACATAGCACCTGGACGTCTACTTGTCGGCCGAACATGACCGGCGGCGGTGGTCTGGCTACCGGCCCATAGCCGGTGGTTGGTTTTGTCGTGCGTGGCCCCGGATTCTGGACAGCTATCGATCAAACTATGAGCTTTGCTACCTACACTGGAAAGTCGCAGATTATCGAAAAGCACAACGACGATGTTGTGATCTGTGGCGCTTACCGCTCGCCATTGACGCGCGCTCGCAAGGGCGGCCTTGCTCAGTGCACGCCTGAAGAGATGCTCGGTAACGTGCTCAAGGGTCTTATTGCCAAGACAGGTGTCGACCCCAAGCTCATCGAGGACGTTTCCGTAGGTAACGTGCTGCCCCCTGGTGGTGGTGCTACAGGTGCTCGCCAGGCTGCCCTGTGGGCTGGCATCCCTAACACGGCTGCAGTGAACACCGTGAACCGTCAGTGCTCGTCGGGCCTCGCTTCCGTCACACAGATCGCTAACGAGATCATCACAGGTCAAATTGATCTGGGTATCGGTGCGGGTACCGAGTCGATGACTCTCAACTACGGTGCGGGTGTTATGCCTGTCAAGATGTCGGACGAAATTATGAGCAACGAGGAGGCTGCTGACTGCATGCTTCCTATGGGCATCACATCCGAGAACGTGGCGAAGAAGTACAACGTCACTCGTGAAAAGCAAGATGCCTTTGCTGCCGAGTCCTACAAGCGCGCTGCTGCAGCCAAGGCTGCAGGTAAGTTCAAGGACGAGATCATCCCTATCAAGTACATCGACGACGACGGCAACGAGCGCTACATTGCTGAAGATGACGGCATTCGTCAGGGTGTAACGAAGGAATCCCTCTCGAAGCTCAAGCCAGCCTTTGAGAAGGACGGTTGCACGCACGCCGGCAACGCTTCGCAGGTCACGGATGGCGCCGCCGCTGTGCTCCTCGCCCGCCGCAGCGTGGCCCAGAAGCTCGGCCTCCCTATTGTCGGCAAGTTTGCTGGTGCCGTGGTGGTGGGTGTCCCACCGAACCTGATGGGTATTGGTCCCGCCTTTGCTATTCCCAAGCTGTTCGAAAAGGCTCACATCACAAAGGACGACGTGGACATCTACGAAATCAACGAGGCCTTTGCCTCCCAGGCTCTCTTCTCCGTGGAGCATGTCGGTCTGCCTCTCGCCAAGGTGAACCCTGTGGGCGGTGCCATTGCCATGGGTCACCCTCTGGGTGCGACGGGCTCGCGCCAAATTGCTACCGCTCTTGCCGAGGCCAAGCGCACAGGCGCCAAGCTCATCGTCACGTCAATGTGCATTGGTACCGGTATGGGCATGGCTTCGCTCATTGTGAACGAGCAGTAAACGCCGCAGGCTTCCCTCTTCTCTACATAGCACGTATCCGATCAACCTCGACCGTTGGGGAGCGGTGCTCTGTTGCCTGATCACGTGCGCACGACGAGCTGTGTGGCTCTGGCGCTTGGCCTTGGCTGATCGTTCGGCGACACGTGCGCTTTGCTTAGCAAGCCGTGCAGCGGACGCTCGACCATTACTCGGAACGCTGTTTTCGTATCTACTCTTGCACTCGGTTGTCACCTCTGCTACGTGTGTTGACGCACTGTGGGCCATTTGGGAGATCCGGAGGGGTATCAGTGATTCAGGCATTGGATCGAGGTGCTTGCAGATAAAGGGCTCCCGACTGCCTACTATACCCTCGGCCCTTTTTCCACGCAACGATTGTCACGAGTGGCTCTTACTGGCGTAGTACGCATGTCACTTTCCACGCCATCGACAGACCAGCTCCATCGAGCGAGCCAGGACGTGTCCATGCTAGAAGACACAGAGGGCCGTGCCTACAAAACGCGCCGGACGTCTGTTACTTCGCCGGAGCACAGGCACAAAGAATCGAGTACATCGCCTGCGCTCTCGGCGTCTACCTCGCCGGGGTCGCGTGGCAGTTCTTCTTCGCGCGGTCCGCGTGTACCCCAGCTGGACATTGTCAACTTTCCATCCACAGAGCTGCTTCGCATGCTAGCTGTCCTGCTGCAGCACATCGCCTCGTCGAACGACCAGTTACGACCACTACATCAACGACATCAGGCTCAGGACTCTTTTGCCCAAACAACACGGGACATGTCATCTTCCATGCACTTGCCGCTGGCCGACCCAAAGCGGCCAAACATTACGACTGCCGCGCTTGCTACGCTTAATACGTCCAACAGCACACTCTGTTTTCACGCACGACACATACCCAGTATCAGTATTGAGGCATACCTTTTTCGTATCCTGAAATATTGCCCCATGACCAACGATATTTTTCTGAGTCTGCTGGTGTATTTTGATCGACTCAGTCGCGTGGGTGCCCTGGGCCAATTTCCTGGCGAAGGGACAACTAGTGCACCGTCGCACGCATCAGCACCGCCGTCGCCTGTGTCGACGCCATGGGCCGACAAGGAGTCGGGCGATCATGCCCGCCAGGAGGCCGCGAACAGCGGTGGATTCCCCGGTATCAGTGGTTTTGCTATTGATAGCTACAACGTGCACCGTCTTGTTATCGCCGGTGTCACCGTTGCGAGCAAGTTCTTCAGCGATGTATTTTACACTAATGCACGCTATGCGAAGGTGGGCGGATTGGCCGTCCATGAATTGAATCAGCTGGAACTCCACTTTTTGCTGCTCACCGATTTCCGCTTGACCGTTCCCATGGCGGAGATCCAGCAATACGGCAATCAGCTATTGGCGTATGCACACGACCACTCGGCCACCCACAACATTGCACGGCCGCTTTCCCAGGCAGAGAACATCGCAGACTCTGAGTCTACGTCACGACCTCACTAGGTACGCGGGATATTGTCACGTATGATGCCATCTCTTTCGGCCCTGGTTCTTTCTATTGCATTCTGTACGTAATTGTGGCCATAATGTATACCCCGTCCCTGCAATCTTTGTTTCACACGCAACGTGTCGCACTTGCGCATTTTGTTCTCAACGCCGCACACGACCATTGGTCGTGGTCCATTTTGCTGGCCCACCGAGGTTCGCGACCACTCGTTGCATGACGTGGAGGTCGTCGCTTAGGGTGGCAAGTAGGCACTGGACAACGCAAGCGAGCCAATCAAATTCTGATGTGGCTGGCACCCTAGACAAACCATGCGCATGTGCGAAAAAAACGCGTACGCGGCCATGCAGCACATCGTCCTTCATTGGAGCAAGTGTGTGCCAAGTTTTGTGCGCGGATCAAGATCTGCTCAGTGCCTATTTCATTTTCCAAGGTTCTTTGTTGTATCTTGCCAATCAAACGCATGGTCGTAGGTAGGCGAAAAATAGACACATGTGCTGGCTCCAAGCTCTTAAACAAACAAGGATAGCTCTTTCATTTGCCATTAGCCGCCTTTGTTCTGGCTGCTCCGTCACGTATAACTGGCAAGGTGCCTGCTCGCGTTCCTCGAGCAGCGCACCGTTGTGTATGGAGTATCCATGAGTGCCGCGACCGAGACGCCTTCCACGCCCACCCAAGTACAGACACCCTCGCCCACGTCCACCCAAAGCACGTCCGCACAGCAGCCACCACCCGCAGAGCAACAAGACTTGATTGATTTCCTAAGCTCCCATCGCCCCGCCGCCTCTCATGCCCTGTCCCCTCTGCAGCAAGCCGAGTCGCCCGCACAGCCAGAGCCACCCGCACAGCCCGAGGCACAAACTTCTCATCCACGACGCCAGTCAGCACATCATATCAAGCGGCCATGCAATGCCTTTATCCTGTTCCGCTCGCACGCCGTGACGACCAACCTCGTACCAAAAGAAGTCGAACGCGACCATCGCAATATCAGCCGCATTATCTCGCATATGTGGCACAACCTTAATGCGGACGAACGCAAAATGTGGGAGATGCAGGCGGACATAGAAAAGCAGCGGCACAGGCAACAGCACCCCAACTACAAATACCGTCCGTCGTCTCGTCGCCACGTCACCAATCGGCGCAATATTCGCCGCCTGTCCAGCACCGAACGTCAGTGCGAACGTATCGCCGACGCTATTCTGAAATCATGTGGCCGCGAGGGTGTCACACGACACCGGCCACCCAAGCGGTCTCCACGACGACCTGCCGCATTAGAGCGCGTCGAGTCAAATGACAGCGCTTTCACGTCCTCGCCGTCTCTCCCACCTTCGCCCGCATGGGCTATCCAATCGAATGCATCATCTCCCTTCCGTCCCAACATGACCATGTCACCTCAGCGCCCAGCCGGATTGCGTCGGTCCTCGTCAGCGCCTCCCTGCCATACGACACTACTCAAAGCACCATGCCCTGATACACGGGAAATGAACGAGGCTTTCCGGTGGCTATTTGACGCGTCCACTGTTTCGTCTCACCAGAGCCAAGTATCCACACCGTCTGATCTGGTAGCTTCGTCGGCTGCCACGACACCTCATTTCGATCCCTGCTGGCACTCATCTGTGTCACCGGCAGGGAGCGCACCACCCCCATTGAGGGACAGGCAGGTCGAATCGCCCGCATCGACGCCATCGCAGACACCCTCGTCCAGCACGACATTTGCGCCCTCTGCTGTAGAACAGCTGGAGCACTTTTCGTTGGGCCCCTCAGCTCTCTTGCTGACGTCAGGGATCGAAGACACGCCCTTTTCCATGGCTCCCACTCCGCCTCAGGCCACGGCACCGACACCAGGCTCTGTGGTCGTGTCCGAGACGCCGGCCATTCCGCCCCTGTTTCTTCCACCTGTCTCACCCAAAACACGACTTCCAGCAGATGGTCATCTTTTGCCAACGTCAATCATGCCATCCATGGCAGAATTTGACCACCCTCCAAGCTCACCCTGGGCAGAAATGGATACGGCAGCGCTCTCGGCGCCATGGAACCCCGAATCTGACCAAGAGCGTTGGCTCTCCGTCGTGCCTGAAACACGCGACTGGATGCTTCCCCCCCCTCTCCTCATGGAGGGAGACTTTTTCCACATGACGTAATGATCCTGGGGCACGAAAGCCTGGATTCGGCAGCGTCGCCCCCACTCGACGCGCGTTCAAGTCATCTCAGGCTTACGTGGGTCGCGTTCATAGAAGGGTGGCCCCCTGCTACACGCGTGCCAGCTGCATACCTTGTGGAATGCAACACGCTGGCTTGCATGGACCTGAATCAATGTTAGGAAATTAGAGTACGAACAAATCAAGAAGCGCGCTGTTGGGGGCACAACTGTCCTTGTCGCCGACAACAGGGGTGGCGTCGCCTGTTTGATCCCCTCCGTGGAGCCAATGCTCATTTTTGGTTGGTTCTCTGACTTTTAGATCTTCTTTCATCCTGCACATACCCTCAAAAAGTTACTAAGCATGCACGGAACACCGCCACTACATGCATATCCTTGCATCGTATGATGAGCACCAATCAGATCATCGTTTCGCTGCGCCTATGTACCTCATGTGGCTCTGTGATTCGACAGATGGGCTGTACGCACAGTGGAATCTCACCTGACTGAGAGTGGATCGCATGGCGTACACCAGCGCCCCAAAACTGCCCATACCTATAAAATCTATTTTGAGCACCGCGACGCGCTTGTATAAACCCCACTTTGGCCCGTCTAACTCTTCGAGTTTCGTCAGGCCTTTTCCTCTCACTATGATGTACGCTAGCTTGGTCCACTGGCTGGCCCTGGCTGTTGCATTGGTTGTGCCATTTGTGACGGCACTTGGAAGTGTTCCTTACCCTCAAGACGATCCTTTCTACTACCCCTCTGAAAATGGCTGGCAAAACGAAGCCCCAGGTACGATCCTTCGTCAGCGCAAGATCCAAGCCGCCTCGCTCGGTATCTTTGAGTGGAAGCTCGACGCCTGGCAAGTGCTCTACCGCACTGCCGGTGCTCGGCCCGACAAGCCCTCGTACACGGTGACGACGTTCCTCGTGCCAAGTCATGCCCATCGCGACCGTGTGGTGACGATCTCGTCGCCCGAAAACTCGAACTTTATTCAGTGCGCCCCTAGCTATGCTTTCCGCAAGACAGGTGTCCTTGAAATTGCCAACTTTGAGCCTCGTTGGGAGCAAATGCTGTACACGCTTTTCCTGGCGGAAGGCTGGATTGTGAACGCCCCTGACCACGAAGGTCCCGAGAGTGCCTTCTCGGCTGGCCGCTTTGGTGGTCACATGGTTCTGGACTCGATGCGCGCTGCGAACAACTTTAAGCCGCTTCAGCTCTCGAGCAACCCTATGCACATTGGTCACGGCTACTCGGGTGGCTCGACACCCAACGGCTGGGCTGCGAGTCTGCACGAGTCGTACGCCAATGAGCTGAACGTGGTGGGTTGGTCGCTGGGTGGTTCGATGACGGACCCACTGTACACGCTCAACTCGCTCGACGGTAAGCCTACTTCGTCGCTGGTGGTGGCCGGTGCCATTGGCCTGATGGACGCCTACAGGGACGAAGTCGGAAACCTGCTCGACGACGAGGTCTGGACTGAAGAAGGTAAGATTGCCGAGAAGGTTATGCGGAACTCGTGTGTCTACGAATCTGTGATCCGCTACTTTGGTACCACGTTCCAGTCGGAGCGCTACATCAAGGGCGGTCGCAACCTGTCCTCGTGGCCACAGATGCGGAAGATCTCGAACATGAACACGATGGGTCACAACCCTCGCTTCACGCCTCGCAAGCCTATCTTTATGTTCCACGCTCTGTACGATGAGGAAATCAATTGGCACCAGGCCAACAAGACGGCTGTGGAATGGTGCAACAACGGTGCCAACGTTCGTTTCCTGACGTACAGCTCCACGTCGCTGGTGCACGTGACGACGTACCTGCTGAACTTGCCTTACATTGTCCAGTACATGCGCGACCGTTTCAACGGCAAGGACTGGTATGGCGGTGCCTGCCAGTTTGATGTCGAGAGCCAGAACCCTGCTCTGGACGTGAACGTGCTGGGTGAGCGTTTCCGTGGCATTTTGGAAGCTGCGCTCGACATGCTCGGTAAGGAAATTGGTCCGAACGACTCGATTCTGAAGAACCGCCTCAAGGCTGGTCAGAACCCGAACACGCACCACAAGACCAAGCTTCACGTGCTCAAGAAGGGTGACATCTCGCCAGGTGAGGGTGGTGACCACACGAAGGAAAGCAAGAAGGCCGCTGCCAAGTTCAAGGCCGAGAAGAAGCACGGCAAGCACCACTAGGCGCGTGCCCGTCGATCAGAATTCACTTTCTCGAACGCATGGCGCGCCATGAATCCGTCGTAGGAATAACTCTATAGCACGCGATGTAAATTAGGGGGAATGTAAAACGGCTTTATTGGAAGGAGGTGTGTATCTAGTACAAAAAGGCCATGCAGAGCTCTTCGAGACAGCAGCAGGCGAGCATCGCGGCCAGGCAGGCACAGCAGCCCTGTGCTGCATCACCACCGCCTTGTTGCGGACGCTGGATATACACTGGTTGAGGAGGCGCATTGCCATAGTAGCCACCGCCGCCTGGCGGCATGCCACCGTACGCCTGCTGCGGGGGCGGTGGGTAGTAGCCTCCTTGCGGAGGGTATCCACCCTGCGGAGGGTACCCGCCACCAGGCGCACCGCCCATGGGGTAGCCGCCACCCTGACCGGGTGGGGGGCCTGCAGGTGGCTTGTAAGCTCCCCCTCCGGCACCGCCAGAAGTTCCATTGTAATAATCTTTCGCCGACATGGTGGGCGTCCGTGGGGCAATGAACAGAGAGCGGAACCTCGAAGAGCGCGTGGCTCTCCCGCGGGCGAGCCTTGCCTTCACGTGACACCTTGGTGGCTTGGCGCCCAGCGCCCCCTCTAGGGGCGCTCGACGCGCCATGGCCTCCCTTCGAGCGCGGAATGTGGCGTTCGACCTCCAAGACACGCATGCCTCCGGTTCTGCTGCCGCGGCGCCCCATGCGGCGCCCAAGTCCGTGCTGAAGCAAAAGCAAAATGCCACGCTACCGCCTCCCGCCCGATACCGGCATCCGGATCCGTTGCTTCGGCGGCTGCGCATGATTGATGGACATGGCCAGGGTGTGGACCTCAAGCAAGCATTTCGCGACACCAAGCTAGTCGTATTCTACTTCGGGAGCCATTGGAACGCGACCGATGGCCGAGGATGCCAACAGCTTGTATCGAACCTGTGCCGACAATACCCCCACGAGGTCAAAGTTGTGTATGTCAGCGTCGATACCGACGCTCGGCACTATAAGGCTGCGACGCGCAATCGGCCATGGCTCGCGCTCGAGTGGCATGATGGATCCTCGATCGACCCGGACAAAGAAGAGGAGGAAGAAGACGCCTTGCCCGAGCAGTTCCTCCTCGCTGACGATGCCGATCCGGACGACTCTGTCGTGCAGTCCGATGCCGCAGGCACGTCGTACGTCCGTCCTTTTAGTCGCGTGCACATGGCGTACAAGTTTGACGTGCTGATGACTCCGACGCTAGTCGTGTATCACGTCCCCACCCGGCGCGTCCTCGACAAAAACGTGCGGCTCCAGCGCCTGCGCTCCGAGCGCTTGCACCAGAGTGTCTCGGTATGGCTGCGTGGCGAAACGTCGCCGCCGATCAACTGGATCGACGTCATGTACATGACGCCCTGGACCTTTATCTCAGCGGCCCTCCTACTTCTCTACCTGGGCCTCCGTCTCGTCCTGGGCGACCAAATCAGCCTCTCACATATATGGAAACAGTTCACGTAGCGCTACGTGCGGTAATCGCCATTGATCGTGATATACTCCTTGCTAAAGTCACAGGTCCAGTACACGGCCTCGGCCACCGCCTCCTCACGACGCCATGTCCCACCCTGCAAATCCACATCCACGTAAATGTCCTCGTGCTGAAGGAGCCGTGCCGCATGTGCCTCGTCCACCACTTGTGGCACGCCATCGATCAGCGTCGGAAGAGGTGCTTCCTGCACGCCCGGAGGCGGCTCAAACGTCACATGCACCTTACTGGGATCCACGGCCCACGCCGGCGCCGGCAGCGCCGCATAGCCAGCCGCACACAGAATGCGGCCCCAGTTCGCATCCTCACCGTGCATCGCGCACTTGACGAGGGCGGACGTACTGATCGAAGCAGCGATAGCATGCGCCTGTTCATACGTGCCGGCATGTCGGACACGCACTTGCACAAACTTCTCTGCCCCTTCGCCGTCGCGCACGAGGAGTTGGGCCATCTCGGTACACAGCGCCGTAAGCTCAGCCTGAAAGGCGCGTACCAAATCAGGGTGCGACTTTTCGGTCCACCACTCGTCCGGCACCGATCCATCCTCGGCCGTCGCCTGGCCGTTCGCCAGCGCCACGACCGTATCATTCGTGCTCATATCGCCGTCAACGCTGACGCAGTTGAACGATACGCGCACCGCCTCATTCAGGCACCGCTGCAGGTCTGGCGTAGCGATCGGGGCATCCGTGGCGAAGAGGCCCAGCATCGTCGCATGCAGCGCTGATGACGCCGATGCCATACGCGGATGAATCATACCTGCACCCTTGTCAATGCCGGCTATACGGCATTGACGCCCGCCTAACGAAAAGGACCGCGTACGAAGCTTGGGAAACGTGTCTGTCGTCATGAAAGCACGCGCGACATCCAGCCATGCCTCCGGATGATTCTGGAGGAGGCGACCTGAGACCAGGTCCTCGATGGCCCGCTGCATCGGTGGGACGGGCAGACGGACGCCAATGACGCCCGTCGACATCATAAGCACATCCGTAGGCGTGCACTCCGACGAGGGAGCAAGAGAGGCACGCACCTGCTCCACGAGGGCGCGCGTATCATCCAAACCCGCTTCACCCGTCACCGCATTGGCACACCCACTGTTCGTTAGGACGGCTCGCACCCGCGCATCGGGTCCCGCCTGCTGCAGCGCCGTCGTGGCATGCACGACCGGCGCTGCGCGGAACGCATTCGTCGTAAACACACCAGCCACAGAGGCAGGCACGCTAGATACTACCAGCGCCATATCCGGCTTGGACATAGGCACCGACGACGTGCCTGGACTGATGGCTTTCTTGACGCCCGCGTACGTGCTGGCTACGAGGTAGCCGCGCGGTAGTGTCTCAGGCGAAATAGGCTGTACGAAACGCTCGGCTTTGCTTGCGTACGTCCGACACCATCGCACCACTAGACCAGGTGATCGAGTCATGCCAAGCAGTCTCGTCTGGCGGCGCTTCCAAGGCTTCGTACCTCCACTTATTACATCCTTTCCTATTGGGGGGCCTACAACAGGGGGGACCACAACGAATGATTATGCCCAGCGACCGAGGAGGGCCATCACGCCCACACCGGCACACAGTTCGAAAATGTTGAGCAGGACTTTCCAGGTGGGAGCCGCGTGCATCTCCTTATTAAAGATAAAGTCGTGGGCCATCAGCTCCACCAGACCGGTGTAAATCAGGATACCCGCCGACACCGAGTCAAACACACCCGTGGTGTAATAGTATGTGGGCGTATCTGCCGAAAAGGTGTTGCGGATGCCCAAACCAATGGCCATGCCGACCGGCGTGCACAGCGCATAGAGCAAGGCAAGCAGACACAAGAACCACATGCTAAAGAACTCGGGCATATAGGCCAGACGAGAGCCCAAACCAAGACCTTCAAACAGCTGATGGAACACAATCACAGGGAACAGCACGTAGAACTTATCGTCATCACCTTCCCACTCCGTCGTAGCGAGCGTCAGACCAATAATAACCGAGTGGAACACGACACCCAATTCCAGTACAAACACACCAATCACTTCGGCGGTGCCCGACGTGTTCTTCTGCAGCACCATTTCTCCACCAAAGCTGTCGCTCTCGAGGTCAGCCTCCTTGGGATTCGCCAGATTGTGCTCGACCTCATTGGGATTCACCAGATTGTGCTCGACCTCATTCTGCGGTAGCTGTTCCGACGTGTGCACAGCGTTCGCCACCATACCATGTTGATGGTGATTATGCGCAAAGTCGCCCATACCACGACTTTCGAGAATGTGCGAACCGTATCGGTATGCAAAGAACTCACCGATGAACATGAGCATCATCGAAATGAGCGCAAAGGCGTACGCCATAGGGTAATTCTGGAAACTCTCCGTCAAACACTCCTGCCCAAGCTCATCCGTAGCAGGTTCCAACAAGTGGACAAATGCCGTGGCAATAATGACACCGCTACCAAAGTACTTGGCAAAGTCGTAAATCACGCCCGGGATGCGGAGATTGGGAATCCGGCGCGTGAGGATCGGGAAGATGGTGAAAATCGCCGAGGTGACGAGAATGACGAATAGGGCGCCAATTCTGGTGCCCATGTGGTCATTCGAAATATCAGTCCTCTCACCCTTGCATTCTCCCATGATGTCTGGAACGGCGACCGGGGCGGTGATATGCGACGCGGAAGGATGGATTTATACCCTTAGCGCCTTTCTATTTTCTGGTGCTGCGAGACCGACAGGGTCGCTTTTTTTTTTTCTTTGCAGGCGTATGCGTACGAGAGCCGACAAGGTACTCCTATCCGCAAGTGGAGTGAGTGGTCGGTTATTCCATGGTTTGATTGGCGCATCCTCACCTACGGACCATTTTTTGAGACGCACGTTGCGTCGTCCTGCATAAGATGAATCCCATGCTGCCGCACCACTTGCCTGGTCCCTGCATTCTCTTGTTCAAACGCGTGTACCTTCGCGCTGGCCAGTATGAATATGCCAAGACGCATACAAATCAAGTGGGACTCGTCAAATGAGCTTGGCGCTTGCTCTGCGTGTCTGTCAGGTACACAGGCACCTCTATGCCCAGCGACCGATGAGGGCCATGACACCTGTGCCGGCCCACAACTCCAAGATGTTCAGTGTCGCCTTCCATAGCGGCTTTTGATACATGTCTTTATTAAAAATAAAGTCATGGGCCATGAGTTCGACCAGACTGGAGTAAATGAGAATGCCAGCCGAGACGGCGTCAAACACACCGGACACGTAGTAAAACGTAGGCGTGTCTGGCGAATAAGTGCGGCGAATTCCCAAACCCAGCGCCATACCGATGGGCGTGCACAACGCATACAACATGCCCAAGAAGCAGAGGAACCAGACTGAGTACGTAGACGGCATTAACGCGAGGCGCGCACCCAGACCCAGACCCTCGAAGAGCTGGTGAAAGATGATGGCAGGGTATAAGACGAAAAAACTTTCGGCACCACTGTTCCACTCCGTCGTAGAGAGCGTGATGCCAATGATCACTGAATGAAACAGGATGCCCAGTTCAAGCACAAACACGCCAATCACCTCGACAGTGCCTGACGACTGCTTCTTTATCACCACATCTTCCGTGCCCATAGGCTCGTTTTCAGGATCGGCATACTTAGCTTCCAGCCGTGCTTCCTCTGACGTGGGGCTGGCCATCTCATGGGTCGCCGACGGCTGCTCGGACGCGATATCCTCGTTAAAGACCCTCGCGTTCGGCGGTCCACACGTGTGCTGCTCAGACACACGTCCTAGTCCATGGCGCTCAAGAATCTCTGCGCCAAACCGGTAGGCGTAAAATTCTCCAAGGAACATGATCATCATAGAAATCAAGGCAAAAGCGTACGCCATAGGATAGTCTTGGAAGCTCTTAAGCAAACATTTCTGACCCAATTCTTCTTGCGCTGGCTGTAGCAAGTGTACAAACGCTGTGGCAATAATGACACCGCTTCCAAAGTACTTGGCGAAATCGTAAAAATGCTCTGAGATCTTGACACGAGCGAGACGCCTTGTCACGATGGGAAAGAGAGTAGCGGCCGCCGACGTCACCAAAACGACAAACACAGCGCTGATTCGCACTCCCATGTGGTCGTCATTGTTAGGCACCCGTCCCGTGCACGAGGTCTCGCTCGACATGCCGTCTTACCTGGGGTATGCAAAAACACGATACAATGGACTTGCGCGCACGCAGGCAGAAAGGGTCAGCGTTTCAAGATTCGAGTCCCGCAATCGATAGATCGATCGACGCCCCTCGGTCGACAAATAGGAAGCAACGATCTGTCTTGCCCCGATCTAGGCAGGCCGACACACAGGGATTGGCCCAATCACCTGGACGGCAAGCACATCCGGGCCGCTGCCAAGATCTCTCCGCCACGTGCTACTCCTCGTCCTCCGCGCGCGGCTCACTCCCAGCCGCCTTACCTCCACTCGTCCTATGCCGTCGTCGTCGTACGACGGCACACGACCGCCTCGGCGAGAACGCTCACCTCCCGCGCAACGCGACACAGATCACACGTATGCATCTCATCCCCATCGCGCTGTGCGCAATGATTGGATGCTGTCTCCCGGTGACGGCGGTCGCGACGTGATGGACCGCCGCCCAGAGCCTCAGCCACGCGTAAGCTCTCGCGAGCTCAATCCATACTTGGTGGGAACCGCTCCGTCTGCGCCAGCGCCAGCTGCAAAGGGTGCACCTGGCTACAAATGGCGCATGATGAAGCTGGAACGCACCTACGATATGGCTAAACAGCGGGGTGTACCTGTTGAGGAGGTAGCTGTAGAGCGCTACGGCAGTATGGATGCTTTTCACGAGGCGTGCGCTGAGCGGCAGTTTCTGCATGCACAGCATCACGAACCAACGAAAAAAGCCGCGTCACGACCTTCTTCGTCAGGCTTTCAACGGCCTGGGACTGTCCAGCAGCCGCCTCCCCGGGCCCCGCCTGCGTCCACTTCGTCGCCCCTACCCCGTGTGACCCCTTCTATGGACGTGAGTCAACTGAACCAGCTCGAGGCGCAAGTACTCCGTGCTGAGCTTCTGCAAAAGCCGGAGGCTGCTTCACTTCGTGAAAAGTGGGAGGCAGCACGGCAAGGCACGTCGGAGGACCGCGTGGAAATTGTCCCCGTCATGGATGGGCATGGTCGTTTGTACGACCTGGGCTCGTCCTCGTCGGATCAAGATAAGTCTCTTGCTGAGCTTGTTCGTCAGGAGCGATATGGTACTGGACGTGCGGATGAAAGAGACGCCGATGCTATGCTGGCTCAGCAAATTGCCGGTGATCGTGCCTTTGTCAATGACACAGAGTATATGGACGACGAGGCCCAGCGCTTTGCACGCAAACGCATGCGCGACGATGCAATGAAGAGACAGTTTGCCATGGAGGATTTCGCGCGCACCAAGCGTGCCCTGGACCAGTGTCCGTTTTGCTGGCAAAACGACGGACGAACGCCGCCGCAAGCCACGATCGTCTCGAGCGGCTCCTGCGTATACCTAGCTCTTCCTGATCGGGAGCCTCTCGCAGACGGACACTGCTGGATCGTCCCCATGCATCACCACGTGAGCTCGTTAGATGTGGACGAGGATGGATGGACCGAAATCCGCAATTTTATGAAGTGTCTGTTGCGCATGGCCATATCTCGGAACCAATCGATGGTGTTTTTTGAGACGGTCATGTCTGTGCGTGATCAAAAGCACACGTACATTGAAGCGGTGCCGATTCCGAACGACATTTTTGCTCAAGTGCCCGCGTACTTTTACTCAGGGCTCTCGGAGGTCGAGTCCGAGTGGTCGGACCACAAGCAGGTGATTACGTTCACCGAACAGCGCCCATTTCAGCACAGCATGGTCTCCCGCCTGCCGTACTTCATGGTGCAATGGGACTATAAGGGCCAGCGCGGGTACGGCCATGTGATTGAGGAGCGGTATGGCGATCGACACCGCACGCGTCGGCACCGCCAGTACGCGTCGGACTACGAAGCACCTACCTACGATGACGGTGATCACGTCGGTGGCACAGGATTCCCTGCGTACGTATGCACTACTCACACTCAGCAATTTCGCACACGAGATTCTAGGCACGATGCTGGACCTCGAGCCGCATCGATGGCGGCGACCCAAGCGCGTGGCAGGATCGTCTCAGCGGGTGGAGGCGTTTCGCGTCGCGTGGGAGCCGTTTGACTGGACGCGCGCGCTGTGACCACGCAGGATCCACGTGACGATCAAATTTTCCCACCGTGCGAGGTAAAACTACACAGCGGTTCGAATGTCGGCCGAAAGTAAGCGAGCGACGGCGCTGCGTCGTTTTCTTCGGTGTGGACAGCGTCGACTCCAGTCCTTCCACCTTTTCCCTGTAGCCATGGTTCGCGGACCCAAGCACCACCTCAAGCACCTTGCTGCTCCCAGCTCGTGGATGCTGGACAAGGTATGTGAGCGCACAAAGCGCGCAGACTAACAATGACAGCTGTCCGGCACGTACGCCCCTCGCCCTAGCACGGGTCCTCACAAGCTCCGCGAGGCTCTCCCTCTGGTGGTATGTACCGATGACGGCCATGGACGCTGCCCACTCGAGTCTTTGCATGGACGATGATCCATACTCTACACATGCATGGCTTTCCTAGCGCTCACCAGCGCTGCGGACAACTCACGTTAGCGTCTGACTACATGCATGCTTCTTACCCTGTCAGGACGGCAGCGTCTATGTGCCTCTCTGCATGAACATCTACTAACCTGACAGATTCTGCTTCGTAACCGCTTGAAGTACGCTCTCACGGGCCGTGAGGTCCTGTCGATCACGATGCAGCGCATCATCAAGGTCGACAACAAGGTGCGCACCGACCCGACGTACCCTACTGGTTTCCAGGATGTGGTGTCGATTGAGAAGTCGGGTGAGCACTTCCGCATTCTGTACGACGTCAAGGGTCGCTTTGTCGTGCACCGCATCACGCCTGAGGAGGCGAAGTACAAGCTCCTCAAGGTCAAGCGTGTTCAGCTCGGTGCCAAGGGTGTGCCTTTGATCGTGACGCACGACGGCCGCACGCTCCGTTACCCTGACCCGCTCGTGCGCGTCAACGACACGGTCAAGTTTGACCTCGAGAACAACAAGATGGTCGACTTTATCAAGTTCGACACGGGTGCGCACGTCATGATCACGGGTGGACGTAACGTTGGCCGTGCCGGTCAGATTATTCATGTCGAGCGTCACCACGGTGGCTTTGACATTGTGCACGTTCGCGATGCCGCCGGCCGTGAGTTCTCGACGCGTCTGAACAATGTGTTTGTCATTGGTGACTCTGAAAAGCGCTGGATCTCGATGCCTCGTGGCGGTGGTGTCAAGCTCACGATCACCGAGGAGCGCGACCTGCGCTTGAGGAAGCAGAGCGAGGCTTAAACCTCGAGCGGAGTTGTGGGGCGCGTGCTGAGCTTATGTATTCCACATGCGCCCCTCGTAGCATGTGCTACATTGAGTATAGTGCGTCTAGCGGCCGCATGCCGCCTAGGCATTGGGCTTTGTGTATTCCTTAGTCCTCCAAAACCAATCGATGGCTTCGAACTGTGTCGTAGAGAGATCGCTGCCACGTGGCTAGAAAAAGGCACAGGGGCGACGCGTGGTGCGTGCCGCGAAATTGTTTTCTTGCCACTGATGAGTAGCGAAGCAGGCGAGGCGAGCCGACCCGCCAACATCAGCCGCGATGGCGAAAAGATTGTCGATATGGAATACTATGAGCTACTGGGCGTGCGTGGCGACGCGACGGAGCTTGAACTGAAGAAAGCGTATCGCAAAGCCGCCATCAAGAATCACCCAGACAAGGGTGGTGACGAAGAGACGTTCAAGGTGATTGGTGAGGCGTACCGTGTGCTGAGCGACTCGAATGAGCGTGCGACGTACGACAAGTACGGCAAGAAGAAGCCGACCGACGAAGTAGGCCTGAAGGAGGCCACAGAGATGTTTGGCAACCTGTTTGGTGGTGAGCGCTTTGTCGACCTGATTGGCGAAATTAGCCTGATTCGGGACTTTGGTCGCGCCTCGGAAATTATGATGACAGACGAGGAGCGCGAAGAGATGGAGCGCCAGATGAACGAGCACCTCAAAAAGTCGCCCGAGACGGTCACCGGTGCTGCGGCGCCGGAGGACGAGTCGGCTGCTGCAGCCGCCACCACGTCGACCAAGCATGAGCGCCACAAGCACAAGCTCACAGCCGAGCAGCGCGAGAAGCTCGAGGCGTTTGAGCACGAAAAAGCGGAAAAGGAACAGAAGCGCATTGCAGACTTGACCGAGAAGCTCAAAGACCGCATTCGACCGTATGTCGATGCGCGTCATCCCGGCGCGGACGATGACTCGGAGACGCAGTTGTTTATCAAGCGCATGAGCGAGGAGGCCGAAGACTTGAAGCTCGAGTCGTTCGGTGTCGAGTTGCTGCACACGATCGGCAGTGTGTACCTGACCAAGAGCCATACGTGGCTCAAGACGAAGCGCGGCAACTTTTTGGGCGTGCCGGGCTTTTGGAGCCGCCTCAAGGAGCGCGGTGGTATGATCAAGGAGACGTGGAATGTGATGGGCAGTGCCGTGAATGTACAGATTGGTATGGAAGAACTCGCCCGTCGACAGGAAAAGGGTGATCTATCGGAGGCCGAGCTGCAGCAGCTTGAGCAGGACGTGAATGGCAAGATGCTGCTGGCCACATGGCGCGGCACGCGTTGGGAGGTCACGGGCGTCCTGCGCCGTGTGTGCGACAATGTGCTGAACGAAAAGGGCGTGAGCGACAAGGTGCTCATCCAGCGCGCCCGCGCTGTTGCTCTGCTTGGATCGATTTACAGCCGCGTCGAGCCCGACGAGTCGGACGATGAGCGTCGCGAGCTGGAGCATCTCGTGGCTCAGGCCGCGCAGAAGAAGAAGAAGAAGAGCAAGCGCAGCGTGAGTGGCGGCGGCATCCACCGGTCCTAGCTGCGCCATCGATTGCCACACGCGGGGCAGGAGCTCCATGATGTGTGGGCCGAGGCCTGCCGCTCGCACCCCGTGCATGTGAGGGTATCGGTGCCATCCAGCAGCGCCCACGTCGCGACGCATCGATCCAAGACGTGCTGCGCCGTGCACCGCGCGTACGGCGCGAGCTCAAACGCCATCGACGCGCCGCATGCTGGGCATGCCTCGTCCAGCTGCGGCGCACCTGCACGGACCCAGTCTGCATAGGTATCAGGAGGTAATAGACGATGACTGTAATGCTCCAAGCAGGTTCTTTCGCGGACGCCCGCTTGTTGTGCCATGCAAAAGAGCGCCGCTGCGACGCGTCGCGCGTACGCCTCGTCCTTCGCGTCGCTCTCCAGCAGAGCCGCCGCGCGGCACACGCCGCCGAGCCACGTCACGGTCCACGGCAGGCCCTGCAGGCCATGCGCCGCTGCTTCGTCGGCGGAGGTGAGGTGAATCCACCATGCCCACCTGTGGGCGTGGCGCAGCTCCTCGAGCCACGCCGCGGCGGCAGGCCGCGTTGTGAGCAGTGCATCGACACGGGCGTCCAGCTCCGTGACGCGGGTGCGCAGCTCGGTCCACAGCGCCTCGCACGCCTCCTGGCCCCGCTCCTGACGCCACAGGGCCCATGCCCGCCAGGCCGAGGCAGGCGCGCCGTCCGTCGGCACGGGCGGCGGCGTCGGTGGCATGTGCAGCGTGAATGCGAGCTTGTGGGTGATGACGTACCGCCAGGGCGCATCCTCGTCTGCCTCTTGCAGCATGGCACACCATCCGGATGCATCGGTGGCGTAGCCCCAAAGACGAGGCGGCGCGCACGCCTCGAGCGAGTCGCCGTCCCAGGCGGTGCCGTCCGACAGGATGAGGCGCGTGGCGTCGTGTCCGGCCGCATGCGATGCGCGCGTATCCGCGCTGCGCACCTGGCCGTCTGCATCCCACGCCCAGCATGCGTGTGGCGTCGCCCACAGCCACCGGCCACGCAGCTGCACCAGCCCCGAGATGTGAGCTGCGCCCACGCGGCGCGTCGCCACGACGCTCATGCGGGGCATGTGCAGCTGTACGAGGTGCTCGCCCGCATGCACCATGACGTGCGTGCCCCACGATATAGCCCGCACACACCCAGGCACGACGCTGTGGGCGACATACTCCCACGTGTCCTGTACGCGGAACAGCACCACATGGCCGCTGCGTGTGCCGACCAGGAGCCAGGCCGGCGCAGCCGCGTGTGGCTGCCATGCGAGACACGTGCAGTGCCGCGCCATGTCGTCGTCGTCACGCAGGCGGGGCATGTCGACGTCGCCCAGACACGTCGGGCCCGCATACAAACGCACGCTGCGTCGTGTATCGATCGTCGCTAACAGGCAGCTCCGCGCCGCGCTCGACGGCGACCATGCTGCTGCGTACCACGCCGGCCCGCCCAGCACCATGCTCGGCACGACGGAGGCCGTCGGGTCCTCGTGGACGGGGTCGGGCGCACACGCTCCGGCGCACTCTCTTTCTCGGGGCGCATCTAGGACCTCGTGCTCGAGGGCGGCGCCGACGCGCGGCGTCAGGATGTGCAGGGCCTCCTTCGTCGCCACGACCACCTGGCCATCGTCCGACCACTGCAGGCACGCGCTCGGCGCACACGCGCGCCCCGTGGCCAGCGTCTGCGACGCGACGATGCTCGGCATACGGAGCGAGAGAGGATGACGCGTCGCTCCACATGCGCCGGGCCCTTTTTCTATGCACACTACACATCCGACACGATGCCCTTGTCGTGCTGGGCCGTGTCCCATGCGGCATCGACGCGGTCGAGGTACGCCTGGATTTCCTTGACTGTCGCTTTTCGGGCGGTGCGGATATCGTCCTTGTCAGTGGGAATGCCGTCGAGTCGTAGGAGTTCACGTAGGAGCAGTTCCGACAGCTTTCGCTGCGCATACGGGATGCGCTGGCAGGGAATGGCGTCGGGCGTCGTCATCGTATCTTCCGGGGGGGCGGACTGGTGCGTGCCGGGTGGGGCGTCGGGCAGCGCACGGATCGTGTCTTCGAAGCGCGCGAGCTCCGGCACGAGCTCGGCGCGGCACGTGTGGGCGACCTGCTCGATCGTCTGCCAGTGCTGGGCCTCCTCGGCGGGGCCGGGCGTCGGCGGCGCGGCCTCCTCGTGCGGC
>ERZ1029854.350-NODE-350-length-20106-cov-9.912423_pt1 | contig 20106 bp, 16 predicted proteins | sample MGYA00519239_ERZ1029854 | MGnify/ENA primary metagenome ERZ1029854 (study PRJEB33666, sample SAMEA4610917) | skin metagenome | biome: Human-associated habitat; feature: Malodor aspect; material: skin | place: Philippines | collected 2015-08 ... | reverse complement strand
CGGCGACGTTGTCTTTGGCGAACGCAAGGTGGTCGTCGCGGATCTCATAAGAGTAGACGTGGCCCTCCGGACCGACAGCGCGCAGCAGCGACATGGTCAGCGCGCCGGAGCCGGCGCCGGCCTCGAGCACGCGTGCGCCCATGAAGATGTCGCCCTCGACGAGGATCTGCGCGGCGTCCTTCGGATAGATCACCGCGGCACCGCGCGGCATGGACAGCACGTGATCCACCAACAGGTGGCGGAAGCAGAGGTAGTCCGAGCCGAGCGTCGACTTGACCACTGTGCCCTCGTCGGCACCGATGATGTCGTCGTGGTTGACAATGCCCTTGTGCGAGTGGAACTGCCCGCCCTCCTTGAGCTCGATGGTGAAGTGTCGGCGCTTTGCGTCAGTGAGCTGCACCTTGTCGCCTGGCTGGAACGGTCCCGAATACATGGCGGTAAGTATGCCTTACTGCGCGGCCGCGTAAAAAGCGGAAAGCGCGCGCACGAAGAAATCCAAATCGTCCACACCGCACAATTCCCGCGCGGAGTGCATGGACAAAAGGGGCACGCCGACGTCGACCGTGGGCAGGCCCAAGCGTGTCGACGAAATCGGCCCAATCGTCGAGCCACACGGCACCGCGTTGTTGCCCACAAAGGTTTGGTGCGGCACGTCGGCGGCTCGGCAGGCGAGGATCCATTCGGTCTCAGTCGCCGCGTTGGATGCGTAGCGCTGGTTCGCGTTGATCTTCAGCACAGGGCCGCGATTGATCAGCGGGTGGTGGGTCGGGTCGTGCTTGCCCGGGTAATTCGGGTGCACCGCGTGCGCGGCATCCGCGGAGACCTGGATGGAATTCGCGATGATCTCCGCCGGATCGCCGAAGCCAGCCGCGACCTTGGTCAGCACACGCTCCAAAAGCGGCCCACCCGCGCCAGCGGTGGACGCCGAACCGACCTCTTCGTGGTTGAACGCGGCGAGCACGAGGATGTCCTCGGCCTCGTCCTTGGCGGAGAGCATCGCCTCCAGCGACGCCCACACGCTGGTGAGGTTGTCCAGCCGGCCGGCTGCAAGAAGATCGCCGATGACCTCGCCGCGCTGCGAGTCTGCGGTGATGAGTTCGTGGGCCACGATGTCGTCGGCGTTGACGCCAGCCGATTCCGCCGCCAGCTCGAGCAGCGGACGGTCCACACCCAGAATCGGCTGCGTGTGCACCTGGCGGTCGATCTCCGGCACATCGCCGCGGTAGAGGTGGATGGCCAAGTTAGGCACGCGCGCGACCGGACCGGTGTTCACCAAATGCTCGGTGCGGTCGGCGGTGACCACGCGCCCGGCGAACGTGAGGTCGCGGTCGAACCAGCTCGCCAGAATCGGCCCGCCGTAGACCTCTACCGCCGCCTGACGGAACCCCTCGCGCACGATATCCGGGTCCGGCTTCGCCATCAGCCCCGGCGAATCGGTGTGCGAGCCGACGACGCGGAACCGCGCGTTAGGCTTCTCCGGCACCCACCACGCGACTACGGCGCCGTCGCGGACGAGGCAGTGGCCGCCGGGGGCGGTGGCGTCGTCGTCAAGCGAGCTGCTCCGCGAAACACCCGCCGCCTGAAGACGATTAGCCACGGACTCGGCGGCGTGAAAGGCGGACGGGCTCTGTGCGATGAAATCGATGAACGGCTGTGTCATACCCCCACTCTAAGATGTTGGGCACCATGACTCCCAGCACTGCCCCACGCCCCATCGCCATCTCGCCGTCGCGAGCCTCCGACTACAAGCGCTGCCCGCTGCAATACCGCCTGCGCGCGATCGACCGCATCCCGGAACCGAAGACGGAAGCGCAGGTCAAAGGCACACTCGTCCACGCGGTACTCGAGGAGATGTTCACCTGGCCGCGCGAGGAGCGCACCTACCCTGCCGCCGTGAAGCGACTCAAGCCGACGTGGGAGCAGATGCGTGACGACGACCCCACGTGCGCCGACCCCGTCAAAGACGACTACCAGCTGCTCGTCGATTCGCGCACCCTGCTGCGCGGGTACTTCACCATGGAAAACCCGCTCGGCTTCGACGCGCATGCGCAGGAAATGCCGGTGGATTTCACGCTGCCGAACGGGGTGCCGGTGCGCGGGTTCATCGACCGGGTGGACGTCGCGCCGACCGGAGAGGTGCGCGTGGTCGACTACAAAACCGGCAAGAAGCCGCTGCTGCGCTACTCGCAGGACGCGCAGTTCCAGATGCGGTTTTACGCGCTGGTGTACTGGCGGCTGTTCGGGGTTGTGCCGACGCAGCTGAAGCTGATGTATCTCAAGGTGATGGACTCGATGATCCTTACCCCGTCGAAGGAGGAACTCGAATACTTTGAACGCGACTTAGCCGAGCTGTGGTGGAAGATCGAAGCCGACGGCAAATCTGGCTCCTTCCGCCCCCAGCAGTCGAAGTTGTGCGGGTGGTGCGCCTTCCAATCGATGTGCCCGATCTTCGGCGGCACCCCGCCCGAATACCCCGGCTGGCCGGGATCCCGAGCGGACGATACGGCCTAGAACAGGCCGGAAAAAGATGCTACGTCGTCGCTCGGCAAAGCCACTTGCATTTTCCGAATTACGGACTAAGCGGAGCATAACGTTGAAAAAATCTAAATGCGGGAACGCTCCAGCATTCACCTGTGATGTTGCAGACTAATAGATCGCCACGCTCTGCGTTTACGACACCTTCACGTGACTGGACGTTATCGGGGTGTGCCAGCTTCGCTGCGAGAACTGGCGTGACTTTGCGGTAAACATCCGCTTCTAAGTGTTCGTATGTCCTCTGGAAGACTTCTCCGTCAACGGTCCACCTTTCGCCGTCTGTTTCGACAAGCCAATCGCCAGGTTGTCCCCAAAGAGTAGAGCCGTGATCAGTGTTCCAGCTGAGACTTCTGTCTAGCTGAGTTGCATGAACGTCAACGGTTGAAATGTAGACTTTCCCGAAATTCTGTAGGAGTTCTTTCTGTTGCCTACTGAGTCGCTGATTTTCGTCAACTACTGACTGGAGCACCCTCATCGGCCCCTCGTCTCTCTCCCCCTTAATCAATATCGAGCTCCGGCTCGGAGGCGGGCAGTTTAGGATCCGCTAGGCTTTCCGGATCCAGCGGCTCTAAATCGGACGCTAAAATCAATTTCGAATTCAACACCCGTTCGAGTAACTGGGCACCTTCTGGTTCACTATCGATGAAAAACTCAATTAGATGAATAAGACGAAGCAGCTCTTCATCGAATTCCCAACGTTCAGGTCGAATGAGTGCAAGTTCCTCATCATCGTTCACTTTGGGATACGGGGCACCACGCGTTTCGAAAAAGCGCCCAATCAAGTGCATGTCTGATAGTTCATACCAGTAGACTTCTGGACTAACATCGCGAATTTCACCTGCGGGTCCAATCCGTAAGGTGTTAGTCTGCGCATCGTATTCGCCACCGTTGACCGGATAATCTTCTGGAGCAGAAGAGCTACCACTAGCAATGTACGCGCGTCCCCCGAGTATTGCTGGCTCGGGCACACCATACCGGTTTCGTTTTGCAGCGCGTTTACCATAAGTTGACGCCTCCACCCAGCGTCTTCCGAATTCTGCAACTTCAGCGAACAACACCGGCTCCCGTGTAATCGGAACTCGTGCGTTTAATTCCAAAAGCTCATCAGAGAATCTCTTCGCGAACGCTGCTGGCCCCAGGATGCCAACCAAGTAATAGAACACATCTTCGGGCGCTAGAGCGTCGTGTTGAGCAGTAAGTTGTTCGAGCAGGTCTTTGTTTAGATTAGGTTCCGTTGCATCAGCATCACGCCAGAGTGGGGCAACTCGACTCCCCCGCCCCGAAAACGCGTTGAAATCAACCATATAAGCCGATGCGAATGCCGTAGAGCCACTGCCCGTCTCTGACTTTGACTGCGTCACGAGAAAGAGCTGACGATCAGAGGACGTCGCCCAGAGCGGGGCTTTTGGTTCCACACAAATCCTCCGGTCGGGGATACACCAGATTGGGTCAAAAGCGCGGAATATAAAGCGTGAATATGCAACCGGTTCAGTAGTTTTGTTAATTTCCGATATCGATTGTCGCAGCTCGCCCTTGGCCGGGGAGGTACGCGTGAAATCGATAGACGGCAGATTCTTGCTCGTCACGGAATTTGCGGTTGAACCGCGCTTTTCCTGTAACAGGCGTTTCCTATCCTGTGGTCCTGCGCTACGCAAAATATCCCAACGACGGTCAAGGACCGACTTCGATGCACTGTAACCCCATTTTCGCTTCCACAGAGAACCTGCTTTAGCCCAGGGCATAATTTCTTCAATTGCTGGCCAGCTATGAAATGGTGAGTCGGAGTTCGGAACAAAGGTCTCCGACCAAGCACGACTATCTTCGAATTGGGAGATCTTCTCACCCCATGCGGGGTCGTCCGGATCGGCAGTCGAAACCTTGGCTACCTCATTGAGTTTTTCCGCTGCCTTTCCAAAAATCCGTCGGTAAAACACCCTCGCCGGAGCCTGAGACCTCAAATCATCGGAATTTTTTGCCCCGCTATCTAAGGTCGGCCGTCGAACAGCCATCACGATTGCAACTGGAGTTCCAATCGAGAAAACATTTTCCTCTTTAACTGCGCCGTAGACGCCACCACCAAGGTCAATGACCCAAATTTCGTCGAATAGCTTTCGCAGATACGCGCGAGCGCCAAGGAACGAATCTCCTCTGATAAATGCTGAAGGAGCGATGAATGAGACGATTCCCCGCTCCGTGGGCACCTGCTCTGCAACTTTCCATATGGCCCAGCGCCAGAAGAAAACGTAAGGATTAACGAGATCCTTCTGCCTTTGACGGAGTTTAGGATCATCAACTGCGTCCTTGAAATCATCTAACAAAGTCCGCTTGGGATCCGCGACGTTGTTCGGATCTGGGTGGTAGATCAGGTTACGGTCCCCGCCGTCTAAAGAAGCCTTGCTCATTTTGTATTTGTTGTTGTACGGCGGGTTTCCGATGACTATTTGGATGCGGGTATCACTCCGTTTGACCCGATCAGATGCTGCACGTTGCTCGGTTAGCTCTGCCTGCAAATCCGAGAATAAAGTCACAGGTTCGTCATCGGTCTTTGGAGAAATCAGAGTATTGGTGAGGTAGATGTTTGGATTAACTTCATTAGGATCGAGCCCGAAGTCTCTCAGGCGCTGCACAAATCGCAAGTTCGCTACGGCGTACGGCCCAACCATGAGTTCAAAAGCGAAAAGCTGCTTCGCCAACCGATTAGCAACCGAACGGTAAGTAGCCGGTTCGGACTCCGCCATGACATGCTCGATGATCCCCAAAGGATATGTTCCCGTCCCCACCGCCGGGTCCAAAATAGTCGTGGACTCAGAACCTAAGGTTTGTCCCGAACCAAACCTTGTGCGAATGATGTGGTCTGCCAAACTAACCTGACATTTGACTATTTCGGCTGGAGTGTAGTAAACGCCTGCTGCTTTTCGTTGCTCAGGATCATAAGCGGACAGAAAATGTTCATAGAAATACAGCCACGGGTCGCCTTTAGTGCTTAGCCTCTGCGGATCTACTCGGCTAATTACGCGCTCCAACATCTGGACTAGCCCTTCGACAGGCTTCCGTGACGATCGTTGATTCATCAAGCCAAGTACCGCAGCGAGGAGATCATGTCCATTCGATTCCAGAACTGATGGAGTATGGTCGTTAAATTCCTTGACACCTTCGAATCGGGCCAGCAGTAGCGCGTACGTAAAAGTTTGAGCAAAAGCGTCTGCGAACTGACGTTCTTTGGCACCTGGAATTAGAGTCTGCCGCCAGTTTTCGTACTGTGCGAGCAAGCCTCGTTTGTTTCTTAGCTTCAACTTGTTGCCTGTTTGAACGTATTCCTCAACGGTGTCACGTACCATCCGGGTAATCGGCGCAAGCTGCTCTGCAAGGCGTTTCGGAGTACGCGAAATCGCGGGCACCCAGGACATGAAAAGCGTAATTAGCTGAATCAGTTCTGATACTTCGGTGTCGGAGATATCAGCTTGGGAAAGCGAAGCTCGTTTGAGCAATTCGCCATCACGAAAGAGGGCCCAATCCAAGCCGTTCGTGTAGATGAGGTTTGGGTGGTTCTGAAGCTTCTTCCACTGCCTTAAATCATGGGCACTCCAGCCAGCGGCCTTTCGAGTACGCGATTTCGGCAATCCCTTATCCGGTGATTTCAGTTCAATATGCCCTACCGCCTCAGAGGCCCCATCTGTGACAAGCATATCCAGTCTTACGCCAGTGAGTTCGGGGCGCTCTTCAGCCTCAGCAAAATCCGAGGGATTTGCTTCGGTATAGACAGTAGTCTTTTCGCCAACGATGTCCGCAGGTAGAGATTCAATCAGACCCTTAACCAAGGGCTTAAGCTGATCTTCAGGCTGGACAGAAGAAGAAAGACTACGAAAAGTGGCGAGCTCATTAAGCTTTCGTGTGTACCGTTCCACTATCGGGCGTGAAGTTGTCGCTCGGCGGGAGCTGTAGAGATTCAAGCATACTTGGGTAATCGCCTCTACTAATTCGTCTTTAAGCCGCTCCTCACCTTCAAAATCCGCCTCTGCGATCGGGTGTCCGGCATTGAATGCTTGTATTTCGAGCAATTCTGGGCACCACTGTTGGGCCTCCTTAATAAAATTGCTACCTGCGCGAGACGCGGCTACTACTGCGCCTAGCGATCCCCCTGCTAGCGTCGAACGCTGCGCCTTAATTTGCTTGACGATAGCGGGGATCTCGTACTGCGCTATATATCCGTTTGGGTCGAAGTAACCCGGCGAATAAATTGAGACAAAGACGTCAGTGCTCGCCAATTCTGACGCGATGGTCGCATCCCAGTCAGCGCCCGCTTTAATGTTTGCGTCGTACCAAATTTTGAGTGGAACCACGCTCGAACTTTGCTCTCGCAATCGAGAGGCTAAATCACTCACGAACGCAATTCCGTTACCGTCCTGTGCGTCCGGAAGATCGTGCTTTTTGTAAGAGATAAAAACGTTAACTGGGGTTCTTTTATGCACTCGTCAAGTATCGCATAAATAATTACTCTGGCGTCGGGTTTGTATTCTTGAATTGATCGATTGGAGTGATCCCATAACCAAAAATTGCAGCAAGTCCTGGGTACACCGTGCTTATAACTTGGAGGTTATAGTTCCTCGCTTCCTCTGGCAGCTCATTGAACGCGCCGGCGTTGGGACCTTTAACCCACTTTCCGTTGCTGCACTTCAGAGTCACTGGGCGTGATACTCCCTCTTTTGATGTCCATCGGCGGCGGAGCCAATCTTCGTGCTCAGCCTTTGCCATCTCGAGCAGGGTTTTATGCTTCGGGCGACCACAAACCCAGCCGCTCTCTCCTTTCACCATCAGGTATCCGAAATTTTTCAAATTCGTGAGCATGAACTCCGCCGCTTGAATTGAAGACTGCTCGTTCTTGCCGTAAGGATTCCAAGGATTCCGAACTGACGCGGGTTTGAACAATGCTCGGTAAGCCTCATCGAAGGCCATTCCCCACTGGGTGGAGATGCCCTGTCTTACCTCAGCTACTTTCAGGGCATCTGCCAAAGGATCTATTGCTACCGTCTCTCCAGCAGAGAGTTGCTCTACAGCGGCCTCGCGCGAAAAGCGATGAATTCTTCTGTTGGCGGGCAAGTCGACTAAATGAAGTAAATCGTACGCCACTGTGGCAATTGTAGGTGTCACGCGCACGCTACCTGCAAGTTCAGCCAATACAGCTTCGCCATCCCCTACAATCACCCGCAAATCTGGTTCACTGTCCTCACGATCTATCGTTATTGGTTTCGAAGGGTTCAAGTATTGACGCGCGATCGCCATTCTTTTCACCCATCCAACGACGTTCTCACTAAGTGGATCTTGCCCACACGCGGTGATCGAAACGGTAATTCCGTTTTTATGCTTGTTCGCACATGCACTCAATAATCGGGCAACGATTTGTCCTACTTGATCGTTCACGTGGATGACCCGATCTTGTGGAATTTTTTCCAAGCAGCCTGGGTATAGGGCTTTCGCGACAACAGGAGATTTCACTAGCTGGTACTGGATGCATTCATCGTTCTTAGCATTGATTTCGCGACGCAACCGAGCATTCGTACCGTCATCACCCCCAGCTATAAACACTTCGGCCGCGTTCGAAACAATTCGGGTAAGCGCCGCGTCGTCGTGAATTGAGTTGCTCAGCACAAGTGAAAACGGGCCTGTTTTGCTGTCGGACTCCTCACCGATCCTGATCAGACGGTTCCTCTCATCATCGCTTAAGGAGTCCACAATCGCCGCTGCTTCAGGAGTATCGCCAAAAACTACCAGATCCCTCTTAGCTCTAGCCGCCTCGATACGAGTCAGTTGACCGCGAGTAAGATTTAGCAGTCCAGTGATAGCGGCAGTGAAGGTAGTCGTAAGCGCACAGATTAGAAAGAATGAAGCAGCCGGTGAGGGCACCGAGGGTTGTCCCTCCAATTGGAGGTAGCTACCCACGAACGCCGAGATAATTGCGTATCCCACCCGCAAGAAGTCTGGGGAAGTCGATTCGTGCCAAGCGACGCAACCGTAGCCCAGAGCTGATAAGGCAACGCCAAAAACTAAAAACCACGATCTACTATTCTTTTGCAAAATCTATTGGCTTTCTGCTGTACAACGGTGGTCACGATGCTCTACGTGTTAAGAGGTTAATTCATAACCGCAGTCAGGCCATCCCGCTGATCCCGGAACGACGAAACTAACAAATTCGAAGAAACACAATTGCCTACTTGCTACTCGGCGTAAGAGGCCTAGAACAGACCGGAGACCACGCCGTTTTCGTCGACGTCGATGTTGTTGGCGGCTGGCTTCTTCGGCAGGCCCGGCATAGTCATCACGTCACCGGTCAGCGCGAGTACGAAGCCTGCACCGGTGCGCGGGATCAGGTTGCGCACGTGCAGGGTGTGGCCCTCCGGCGCACCGAGCTCGGTCGGGTCGTCGGAGAAGGAGTACTGCGTCTTGGACACGCACACAGGCAAAGTGTCGAAGCCGTTTTCCTTCAGCGTCTTCAGGTCCTTCTGCGCCGCCGCCGAGTACTGCACGTTATCTGCGCGGTAGATCTCCTTGGCGATGGTCTCAATCGACGCCTCTACCCCATCAGCCGGGTCGTAAAGCGGTTTCGAGGAGCCCTCGGTGAGGTTGTCCAGCAGTGTCTCCGCGAGCTCAGTGGCGCCGTCGCCGCCTTCGGCCCACACGTTGGCGTCGGCAAGCGCGATGCCCTTCGCGTCAGCCCAGTTGCGCAGGAACTCCAGCTCGGCGTCGGTGTCGGTGACGAAGCGGTTCAGCGCGACCACCGGGGTGACGCCGAACTTGCGCACGTTTTCCACGTGGCGCTCGAGGTTGACGATGCCCTGCTCCAGCGCTTCGACGTTCTCCGTCGCCAGATCGTCCTTGGCCACGCCGGCGTTGTGCTTGATGGAGCGCACCGTGGCGACGATCACCGCACCCGCGACGTCGAGGTCACCGTAGCGTGCCTTAATGTCGAAGAACTTCTCGGCGCCCAGGTCGGAACCAAAACCGGCCTCGGTGAGCACGATGTCGGCGTAGTCGAGCGCGGTACGGGTCGCGATGAGCGTGTTGCAACCATGGGCGATGTTGGCGAACGGACCGCCGTGGATGAATGCGGGGGTGCCACCCAGGGTCTGCACCAGGTTCGGGTTGATCGCGTCTTTGAGCAGCGCCGTCATCGCGCCCTGGGCGTTGAGATCGCCTGCGGTCACCGGCTTGCCGTCGTAGGTCAGGCCGATGGTGATGGCGGCGAGGCGCGACTTGAGGTCCTCCAGGTCGGTGGCCAGGCCGATGATCGCCATAATCTCGGAGGCAGCCGTGATGGTGAAGCCGGTTTCCGCAGGCACACCCGAGGTCGGGCCGCCCAGGCCGGTGACCACGTTGCGAAGAACGCGGTCGTTGACATCCACGCAACGCTGCCACGTCACGCGACGCGGGTCGATGTTCAACTCGTTGCCTTGGTGGATGTGGTTGTCGATCAACGCCGCGAGCGTGTTGTTGGCGCTGGTGATGGCGTGGAAATCGCCGGTGAAGTGCAGGTTGATCTGCTCCATCGGCACGACTTGAGAGTAGCCGCCGCCTGCAGCGCCGCCCTTGATCCCCATGACGGGGCCGAGCGACGGCTCGCGCAGCGCAACCATGGCGTTGTGGCCGAGCTTGGACAGCGCGTCGGTGAGGCCGATGAGCATGGTCGATTTGCCCTCGCCCGCAGGTGTCGGCGAAACGCCGGTGACAAGCACGAGCTTGCCCTGCTCGCCGTTCGGCGACTTGGTGATGTCCACCTTGGCCATGTGCTTGCCGTATGGGATCAGCGCGTCGTCGGCCACCCCCGCCTTCTCGGCGATCGCGGTGATGGGTTGGAGTTCGTGCGCTTGGGCAATTTCGACGTCAGTCAACGGTTGTGCAGTCATGCACATCACACTACAGCGGCCCCGATGACATAACCCAGAATTACGCTGACAAAGATGCAGACCACGCCCGGAACGAGGAACGGGTGGTTAAAGACGTACTTGCCGATGCGCGTCGATCCGGTGTCGTCCATCTCCACCGCTGCCAGCAGCGTCGGGTAGGTCGGCAGGACGAACAGGGCGGACACTGCCGGGAACGCGGCGAGCGCCGTCAGCGGGCTGACCCCGATCGCCAGCGCAGCGGGGATGAGCGCCTTCGCCGTCGCTGCCTGCGAGTACAGCAGCGAGGCAGCGAAGAACAGCACGACGGCGAGCAGCCACGGCTTGGCGGTGAGCACGTCGCCGGCAATGGCCTGGATGTCGTCGATGTAGTGGTTGATGTACGTCGTGCCCAACCACGCGACGCCGAGCACGCAGACACACGCCGACATGCCGGAGCGGAACACCTGGGTGTTCAAAATCTCCGCCGCCGTCGTACGGGTGGCGAGCACAATGGCGGCAGCGGCGGCGAGCATGATCGCCATGATCGCTTCGTTGCGCGGCACCGTCGGATTCGGAATCAGGCCGACCTGGTCCGAAATGATCGTCGCGTACACCATGACAATCACGATCGCGGCGAGGAAGATTGCCACCGACGCCTTCGCGCCGCGCGGTGCAACGTAGTCCGCGCGCTCACCAGGCTTGGCGACGAGCCCCTCCTCTACTCGCTGGTGGTAGACGGGGTCGTCGTCAAGCTCAGGGCCCACCTTGTTGGCCACCCACGCCATCGGGAAGATCGCCAGGAACGTCGCCGGCAGCATGACCGCGAGCAACTGCAGATACCCCACGCCGAGCGGCTCAAGCGCGGACGCCATGAACACCACCGCAGCCGAGATTGGCGAGGCAACGATCGCCATTTGCGACGCGATTACCGCAGCCGACAGCGGACGCGACGGGCGGACTTTCCCCTCCTTGGCCACCTCGACGATGACCGGCATGGTGGAAAATGCCGTGTGGCCGGTACCTGCGAGGACCGTCATCAGCCAGGTGACAATCGGCGCGTAGACGGTGATGCGCTTCGGGTTGCGCCGCAGGAACCGCTCCGCCAGGTCGACGAGATACTCCATGCCGCCAGCTAGTTGCATCGCGGAGATCGCCGCGATGACACACATGATGATGCCGATAACATCGAACGGGATCGCCTCAGCCGACACCGGTACGCCGGTTGCTCCGAGCAGCAGGACGCCCAGCCCGCCGGCGAAACCGATGGCAATTGATCCCATCCGCGCGCCCAAAACGATCGCCCCGAGCAGAATGACGGTGTGGACGGCGACCAACATGGCAGGGCTCCTTGTCTGTTACGGCGTTATTGACCGAACCATTATCAGCCATTGGTCACATCAAACGAAAAACGGGCGGGTGTGATGTTCACTACCCGCTCCGTCGCTGCCCGGGGTGGAAAAAGTTCCCAGGCGGGGAACTTTCTTCGATTTGCGCCGTGCCCCGGCCGCGTTTCCCCTGGCCGCCTCTTCCCCGCAACAAAATAGTTCCACGGCGGCCGCAAAACCCGGGAACTATTTTGCGGCCGTCTGACAACACGCGCCGGGATCTGTCAGGGTCCTGGGGTTTTAGGGCCAGCCTGACAGATTCCGCCGGCATGTGTCAGAACCGCACCGGCGCCTCGGCTACTGCTCGCCGGCGCCATCCTCGTCGACGTAGAGCTTGCCCCGGTACTCGGGGTGCATGAGGTTTTCCTTGCTCAGCAGCTGCTTGAGTTCGTCCTCCTCGATCAGGCCCTTTTCCAGCACCAAGTCGTAGACGCTCTTCCCGGTCTCCGCTGCCTCGCGGCCGATCAGGTCACCGTTGTGGTGGCCGATGACTGGGTTGAGGTAGGTCACGATGCCGATCGAGTTGGTCACATACGCCTCGCAGACGTCCTTGTTTGCGGTGATGCCGGTGACGCACTTCTCGCGCAGGGTCTTCGCCGCGTTGGCCAGCAGGCGAATCGACTCGAACAGCGACTGCGCCATGACCGGCTCCATGACGTTGAGCTGGAGCTGGCCGGCCTCGGAGGCCATGGACACGGCCGCATCGTTGCCGAAGACCTTGAAGCAAACCTGGTTGACCACCTCAGGGATGACCGGGTTGACCTTCGCCGGCATGATCGAGGAGCCGGCTTGGCGCTCCGGCAGGTTGATCTCGTTCAGACCGGTGCGCGGGCCAGACGACAGCAGACGCAGGTCGTTGGAGATCTTCGACAGCTTCATCGCCGCGCGCTTGAGTGCGCCGTGCATCGTCACGTAGTCGCCGGTGTCGGACGTCGCCTCGATGAGGTCCGGGGAGCTCTTCACGTCCAGGCCGGTGACCTCGCGCAGCGCCGAGACCACCTGGTCCTTGTAGCCGTTCGGGGTGTTGATGCCGGTGCCGATCGCAGTAGCACCCAGGTTGACCTCGAGCAGCGATTCGGCAGCGCCGCTGATGGTGCGCTGTTCCTCGTTCAGGTTCGCGCCGAAGGCGGTGAACTCCTGCCCCAGCGTCATCGGCACAGCGTCCTGGAGCTGGGTGCGGCCCATCTTGATGATGTCGGAAAACTCGTCGCCCTTCGCGCGCAACGCTTTTTGCAGCGCGTCGAGCTCGTCCAAAAGCCCTTGCACCGCGTAGTACACGCCGAGGCGCAAACCCGTCGGGTAGGCGTCGTTGGTCGACTGGGACTTGTTCACGTCGTCGTTCGGGTTGATGACGTCGTAGGCGCCCTTTTCCTCACCGACGTACTCAAGCGCGAGATTGGCCACGACCTCGTTGGTGTTCATGTTCGCGGAGGTACCCGCGCCGCCTTGGAACGCGTCGATCGGGAACTGGTCCATGCAGCGGCCCTCGTCGAGGATCTGGTCGCACGCCCAGACAATCGCTTCGGCTTTCTCACGCGGCAGCACGTGCAAACGGCGGTTCGCAATTGCGGTCGCCTTCTTCACCTGCGCCATGCCACGGATGAACTCCGGGAAGTCATTGATGGTGGTGGCGGAGATCTGGAAGTTGTCCACCGCGCGCTGCGTGTGGATGCCGTAGTACGCGTCCGCGGGAACCTCGGCCTTTCCGAGGAGGTCTTCTTCAGTTCGAGTGCTCATGGCTCTCACTATACGTAGCGCATTGCTTGACGACGACGCCTTCCCCGCCCCGGCTCACCCCTATCGAGCAGCAGAAAACCAACGGTAAACGTCACCGGCGTCAGCGCCGACAAAGTTCGCCGGGTCGAAGCGATAGACCCCTGCGGGGACGTCGTCGGCAAGCCCGAGCACCGCGCACCCGGCAGCCGCGCCGGCTGACATCCCGGTAAAGGAGTCCTCCACCACAACGCAGTCCCCCGGTTCTGCGCCCGCGCGCCGGGCGGCCTCGAGGTACATGTCCGGTGCCGGCTTCGGGTGCGCCACCTCGTCGCCGGTGATCGACCCAGTGAAGAAGCCGCGGCCGATAGCGTCGATGCAAGGATCCGCAAGCACGCGTTCGGTGTTGGTGGTGACAAACATCGGCACCCCGTCAGACTTCAGGGAGGCGAGCACTCCCGGGATGCCGGGGTTGCACTCGATGCCGGCGGAGAACAGTTCCGCCATGCGGGTAAACATCCAGTCGCGGTAGCGATCCACGTCGCCGTCGACAAGTGTGTGGCCCGCCCAGTCGGCGACGATGCGCAGCGTATTCGGGAAACTCCCGCCGATCGTGCGCCCGCGCACCTCAGGAGTTGGCCTGCGACCCAGCAGCTCGCCCAGTTCGTAGGTGGCCTGCGCCCACAGCGGTTCAGTATCGATTAGCGTGCCGTCCATGTCCCAAAAGACGGCCGCGGGTTTTCGACTACTCAAATTCCGGCAGGGCCTGCAGAGCCTCGTCGGTGGCGCCGGTGGCGGCGGATGCGCGGAACACCAGCGTTTCAATGTCCGCCTTTTCTTCCGGCTCGAGCACCGCATAGGCGTGCTTCTCGTTGAAGGATTCCAGGCGCTGGTAGAACGGGGCGACTGCACCGACGAGGGCGTCGGCCTCCGGGTCGTCGCCAAGCGCGTCGAGTCCGTCGAGGAACTGCTCGAGGAAGCCGCGCAGCTCCGGCAAGACGGACGGGTCGAACGGCTCCTCCCAGAGGTCCTTGTCGTCCTCGGAGAGGTAGGAGCCGGATGCGAAGGTGGTCAGATCGTCGATGAACTCGTCAACCTCGGGCTGGAATTGGGCCCGGATGCTGTTTGCTGCTGCGCTCATGTGCCCCATTGTGCTGGATTCGCCCTAAACCCGCACGCCCAGTAGCCCGTCCAGTGCCCTGGCGATGATGCCGTCGTGGTCGCCGCGGGCCTCGTCGATGACGCGCAGGGCCGCGGGGGTGTCCAGGTCGTCCGCCAACGCAGCGCGCAACTTCTCGACGACCTGCTCCGCCTCGGCCTTATCAACCTGGTTGGAAAGCGCCTCGCGCCAACGGGCCAGACGGTCTTCCGCCTCAGCGAGGATGGCGTCGGAGAAATCGCGGTCCTGTCGGTAGTGCTGCGAGAACACTGACAGGCGGATCGCCGACGGCTCGTGGCCCTGCTCGCTCAACTTGTGCACAAAGACGAGGTTGCCCAGGGATTTGGACATCTTCACGCCGTCGAGCGCGATCATGCCGGCGTGCACGTAATGGCCCGCCATGCGATCGACGTGATGCGCCGCTTCGGCGTGCGCGGCAGAGAACTCGTGGTGTGGAAACGCCAGGTCGGAGCCGCCGCCCTGGATCGCGAACTGCGCGCCGAGCCGGTTCGTCGCAATCGCGGAGCATTCCACGTGCCAGCCCGGGCGTCCTGCTCCGAACGGGGCGTCCCACGCGGGTTCGCCCTCGCGGTGGCCACGCCAGATCAGTGCGTCAAGTGTGTCGCGCTTGCCTTCACGGTCCGGGTCGCCGCCGCGCTCCGCGAAGTACTCCTCCATCGTGGCGCGGTCGAGGTTCGACTCATAGCCGAACTGTTTGGTCGCGTGGATCGAGGCGTAGATGTCGCCGTGGTCGAGTTGGTAGGCGGCGCCTTCTTCGAGAAGCTTCTGCACCATCTCCACAACCTCGTCGACCGATTCCATCGCACCGATGTAATCGCGTGGCGGGATGACCGAGAGGATCTCCATGTCGCTGCGGAACAGGTCAATCTGGCTGGCGCCGAGCTCGCGCCAATCCACACCGTCGCGTTCGGCGCGCTCGAACAACGGGTCGTCCACGTCGGTGATGTTCTGCACGTAGTGGACTTTGTGGCCGTTGGCAAGCAGCTGGCGCTGCACCAGGTCGAACGTGAGATAGGTTGCGGCGTGACCGAGGTGGGTCGAGTCGTACGGGGTGATACCACAGACGTAGAGACCCACCTCGCCGTTGCTGTCCGGAGTGGTGTCGACTGCTTTAACCTGCTGGTCAGCGGTGTCGTAGAGCTTCAGCGGAACCGGATTGCCGGCGACCGCGGGAACAGACGGTGTGGGCCAAGAATGCATGGCGACCACCCTACACAGGCTGCATGACACCGGTTGCAAGCAGAATCATCACGATCACGCCAAGCGGGATGCGGTACGCCGCAAACCAGGCGAAGGAGTGGTTGGAGACGAACTTGAGCAGCCAGGCAATGGAGATGTAGCCGACCACGAAACCGATGCCGGAGCCCACAAGCAGTTGCAAGCCCGATGCGGCCTGGCCGGCGTGGGGGTTAAACGCGTCCGGCAGCGAGAACAGTCCGGAGGCGAGCACCGCGGGGATCGCCAGCAGGAAGCTGAACCGGGTGGCCACCTCGCGGTCGAGGTTGCGCAGCAGACCTCCCGAGATCGTGCCGCCGGAACGCGACACACCCGGGATAAGGGCCAGGCACTGCCACAAGCCCATGACGATGGCGTCCTTCATGGTCAACTCATCGAAACCGCGCTGCTTCTTGCCGTAGCGCTCGGCGAGGATGAATACGAAGGAAAACAGGATGAGCACAGTGGCGGTGATCCACAGGTTGCGGAAATTTTCCCGGATGAGGTCCTTCAGCAGCACGCCCGCGATGCCGACCGGAATCGTGCCGACGATGACCATCCAGCCCATGCGGTAGTCGAAACCGCGCTTCGCCTTGTCAAATAGCCCGGCGAACCAGGCGGTGAGGATGCGCCAAATGTCTTTGGCGAAGAAAACGAGCACCGCCAACTCCGTGCCCAGCTGGATTACTGCGGTAAAGCTTGCGCCCGCGTCTTCGCCCCAGAACAGTTCGGACACGATTCGCAGGTGGCCCGAGGAGGACACCGGGAGAAACTCCGTTAAGCCCTGCACAATCGAGAGGACAATCACCTGTAGCCACGACATCATGGCGTCACACCCTACCCTGCAGGCCGGACGATCACGGAACGCCCGCGCCGGATTGCTAGGCTTTCGAGCGTGATTGCTCGTCGTTCAACTCCCCGTTTTACCGCTTCTGCGGCGCTTGCCGTGGCACTTCCACTTTCACTCGCCGCGTGCGGAGCCTCCCCGAACGCAAAGATCGAGGAAGCCGGCGGTGAGGCGGCGGCCAATATGGGCAGCGCGGAGCCCGCACAATCCCCCGCCGCTTCTGATCCGGCCGGCCAGGTGGTGGCCTTCGAGGCTGTGCGCGACCTCGACACCACCGACGGTGTAGTCGGTGTGCGCACCGACGACTCGCTCATCCTCGGCTCGCTGGAGGAGGTCGTCGACGGCAAGGGCGAGACGCACCAGCTCGACGCTTCGTGCGGAGATGTTTCGGCGAACGCGGGTTCCTTCGCGGTGGCGTGCGACGGCGAGATCCGCGTCTTCGGTCAGGCAGAGCAGACGATTACTACCGAGGAGCCGGTCACCTCTGCCACCGTGGTCTCCAGCGGCCAGGTGCTCGCAGGCAGCGACTCCGAACGCAAGGTGTGGGTCTTCGACAACGGTGAGGTTGCAGAGACCATCGACGTCGCGCGCGAGACCGACCAGCTCCAGGCAGTCCCCGAGGAGGGCCAGGACGACGCGGTGGTGCGCACCAATAGCTTCGACACCACCATCCAGGACATTGACTGGCACGGCTCCCGCCAGGGCGGCACGCTGCGCGTCGGACTCGGAGTGGGGAAAGTTGCCGCTGGCGAGCACGGCCTCGTCCTCGCCGCCGATTCCACCGGTAACCAGATTCTCGTCTACACCACCGACGACATCATCCGACTGCAGCAGAGCGCTCCCGTGCCGGAGGGGCCGTGGGACGTGGCGTGGGATTCGTCGCAACGCCTGGCGTGGGTGAGCTCGCTTGCCGAAAACACCGCGACCGGCTGGGACATCTCCCAGGGCATACCGCTGGAGCGCAAGCGCTTTGCGACGATCGCCAACGCGCAGAGCATGATCACGCTTGACGACGGCACCGTCGTCCTCGCCTCCGCCACCGGAGACGGCATCCAAATTGTCCGCCCGGACGAGCAGCAGAACTAGGAGCCACCAATGAGTCTGTACGACGCCCTCTACTCCCGCGCGCTGAAGCTGATGTTCCTGCTTCCGCCGGAGCGCATCCACGGCATCATCATGGTCGGCCTGCGCGCCCTTGACGCGGCTCGACCGGTCAATCGCGTGATGGAAAAGGTCGTGCGCGTGCACGACCCGGTGCTGCGGCAGAAGGTTTTCGGCGTCGACTTTCCTGCCCCGCTGGGGCTGGCAGCCGGTTTCGACAAAAACGCCGAGGCCATCGACGCCTGGGGTGCGGTCGGGTTCGGCTACACCGAGCTGGGCACTGTGACGCCGAAGCCGCAGCCGGGCAACCCGGCCCCGCGCCTGTACCGTCTCCCCGCGGACAAGGCGATCTTGAACCGCATGGGATTTAACAACAAGGGCGCACTCGTCGTCGCCGACAACCTGCGCTCGCGCAAGTCGGACGATGTGGTGGGCATCAACATCGGCAAGAACAAGACCTCTGAGGACGCCGTTGCGGACTACCGCGCTACCGCGACCACACTCGGCCCGTTGGCCGATTACTTGGTGGTCAACGTCTCGTCGCCGAACACCCCGGGCCTTCGCGACCTGCAGGCGGTCGGGGAATTGCGCCCGATCCTGAAAGTGGTCAAGGAATCGACCACTACCCCAGTGTTGGTGAAAATCGCACCGGATCTTTCCGACGACGACATCGACGCCGTGGCCGACCTATCTGTTGAGCTTGGCCTCGACGGCATCGTGGCCACCAACACGACCATCTCTCGCGACGGCCTGAAGACTGACGCCGCCGAGGTGAAGGAGATGGGTGCCGGCGGCATCTCCGGCGCACCGCTCAACGAACGCGCCCTCGAGGTGCTCAAGCGCTTGAACGAGCGGGTGGGCGACAAGCAGGTGCTCATTAGCGTCGGCGGCATCACGACTCCCGAGCAGGCCTGGGAACGCATCGCTGCGGGCGCGTCGCTGCTCCAGGGCTACACCCCGTTCATCTATGGCGGCCCAGGCTGGATTTACAAGATCCACCGTGGCATTGCCAAGCAGATCAAGGCCCACGGCCTGGATTCGATCGAGCAGGCCGTGGGCAGCGGTCTGGAGTGGAAAGCGCTTTAGCGCTTCGCCTGCACGCTGCGCCGTAGAATCACGGCGCAGAATCCGGCGGCGATTGCCCAGGCGACGAGCCACACGGGAGTCGTGGTCAAGAGCACGCTGTCCGGCAAAATCACTCCAAGACCAATGAGCAGCACTGCGCCGAAGAGCACTACCACTTGAGTACGCGAGCCTTGCTGCTCTGTGCTCGTGGTGGCGAATGCGCCAACGAGCGCAACCGCCACTAGCACGGTGAGCACCTGCGGGGTAATAGCGAAAGCCGCCTCGCCGCGGAAAAACGCCACCACGGCGTAGAGGATTAACGCGGCGGCGAGGCCCAAAAATGCGCCGCCGACACGAAGTTGCACAGGAACCATGCCGGAACCTACTGGTTTTCGTACCAGCCCCAGGTGATCGCCCGGCCAAGCGCGTGGAAGTTCAGGTTGAAGCCGAGCTGGGTGGGGTTAGCGATCTCATCGGCGGGCAGCTCGGTGTCCACCGCATGCACGACGTAGAGGTAGCGGTGCGGGCCGTGTCCGGCCGGAGGGTTTGCACCGTAGTAGCCCTGAATACCGGAATCGCCGGTGAGCACCACTGCCCCAACGCCCAGGTCCTCCTTCGCGCCCGCGCCCGCGGGGAGCTCGGTGACGTCAGCGGGGATGTTGAACGCGGACCAGTGCCAGAAGCCGGAGGCAGTCGGGGCATCGGGGTCGAAGCAGGTCACCGCGTAGGTCTTCGTGCCCTCAGGCCCGCCGAACCACGCGAGTTGCGGGCTGATGGCGTTGTCACCGGCAAGTTTGTCGTCGAGACGCTCGCCCTCCACGATGTCCTCAGAGGTCAACTCGAACGACGGGACATCCGCGAGTGGTGCGTAAGGATCGGGGCCGGGGAAGCGATCGGAATCGTATGAAGCAGTCATGCACTCATTCCTACCTGACTTCCCGTGATGGTCGCCACTACTCCGCAGATATAGTTGCGTACATCTCTCGCCACGAGGCCAGCGTGGCAAACGAACCCGATCTTCAGAATGCCAACGGTGAGATTATCCATCAGCAAATCACCCGTTAAGCTGGCGATTTGGCACTGTCAGAGACCACCCCTATAGTTAAGCGAGTGCCCAGCCGAGAGGCTGAACAAACACCCAAAGCCCGGGTGGCGGAATGGCAGACGCGCTAGCTTGAGGTGCTAGTG
>ERZ1029854.347-NODE-347-length-20146-cov-80.936439_pt1 | contig 20146 bp, 24 predicted proteins | sample MGYA00519239_ERZ1029854 | MGnify/ENA primary metagenome ERZ1029854 (study PRJEB33666, sample SAMEA4610917) | skin metagenome | biome: Human-associated habitat; feature: Malodor aspect; material: skin | place: Philippines | collected 2015-08 ... | reverse complement strand
TGGTCGGGATAACAGGATTTGAACCTGCGACCTCTTCGTCCCGAACGAAGCGCGCTACCAAGCTGCGCCATATCCCGGTTGTATCTCGGGCGCTTGCCCTCGGTACTCGGAACACAATACCCCCGGCTGGCGCGTGGGACAAAACAGCTGGCCAGGGGCGGCAAGCTCCCAGCCGATTACCGCTTTTCCACTACGCGGAGCAGCGTGGCGGACGGCGGGCAGAACAGTCGCACGGGCGCGTATTTGGACTGTCCCAGGCCGTTGGAGACCTCCATCCACATCCTGCCGTACGGGTGCAGTCCGGAGGCCCGTTCCCGGTCGATGTCCGCGTTGGTCACAATGGCACGGCCACCAGGCAGGCAGATTTGCCCGCCGTGGGTGTGGCCGGCGAGGGCAAGCTGGTAGCCGTCCGCCTCGAACGCGTCCAGCACCCGTCGGTACGGCGCGTGCAGCAGCCCGATAGACAGGTCTGCGTCAACGTTGGGCGCTCCTGCAACACGCGAGTAGTCGTCTAGCTCGTGGTGCGGGTCGTCCACGCCGGTGAGCGCGAGGCGGACGTCGGAAGCCTTGAACTCGAGGCGCTGGTGGGTGGCGTCGCGCCAGCCGCGCTCGATGAATGCGGCGCGCATGCCCTCCCACGGCAGGTCCTCATAGGACGGCTCGCGCTTCGCGCCGGTGAGGTACTTCGCCGGGTTCACCGGCCGTGGGGCCCAGTAATCGTTGGTGCCGAAGACGAATGCGCCCGGACGGTTGAGCAGCGGCCCCAGCGCGTCTATCACCCACGGCACCCCGCCCTTGTCGGAGAGGTTGTCCCCGGTGTTGACCACAAGGTCCGGCTCCAGTGTGTCGAGGCCGGAGACGAACTCCACCTTCTTGCGCTGCCCCGGAATCATGTGCAGATCGGAGACGTGGAGCACGCGGAACTCGTCTCGGCCCCGCAGCACGCCCGGCTCCAGCAGCGGCAGTTCGTACTCGCGCAGCTGAAAGTTGTCGCGCTGCGCGAACCCCCACGCGAGCGCGGATGCGCCTGCGGAAATGCCTAGTGCCCCAATTCCTGTCAACTTCTTCATCGGCACCACTGTAACCTCGCTGCCATGAGTGCATTGAAAGACCAGATCCGCGCAGACCTCAAAGAAGCCATGAAGGCGAAGGAAAAGGATCGCACCGGCACTATCCGTATGCTGCTGGCCGCGATCCAGACCGCTGAGACCGAGGGCTCCAAGCACGAGGTGGACGACGCGGAGATTCAGAAAATCATCGCCCGCGAGATCAAGAAGCGCCGCGAGTCCGCGGAAATCTACACCACCAACGGCCGCGAGGACCTCGCCGAGACTGAGCTCGCCGAAGCGAAGGTCCTCGAGGCGTACCAGCCCAAGCAGCTCGATGACGCCGAGCTCGCGCAGCTTATCGACGAAGCTATCGCCGAGACAGGCGCCGACTCCATGGCCCAAATGGGGCAGGTGATGAAAGCTGCCACGGCCAAGGCCGAGGGCCGCGCCGACGGCAAGCGCATCTCGGAAGCAGTGAAATCCCGCTTGGGTTAGGGGTTGGAGAAGACGTCGGCGATCGCATCGCGGGCGTCGGTAAGCGATTGCTCGATCCCGCCGAAGTCGAGCGGGGCGGCGGGACTCGGTGAGGGCGGGGCAGCCGGCGGTGAGGGCGCGGCGGGCGCGGCCGGAGGTGCTGCCGTGTTGGCGCTGGGCGGGGTGCCGTTACCGTCGGAAATGTTCAACGTGACGGTATTGCCTGGCCCGTCCTGGATCGCCGACACCACCGTGCCAGCGGGGGAGCCGCTGCCGTAGACGGTGTTCACCACAACGGTGTAGCCCTGCGACTCCAACTGGGATTTCGCCGCCGAGGAGTACTGTCCCACCACCGCGTCGAGGGCCGTGCGCATCGTCCCGCGCTCGTAGACCGCATTGGTCGGGGGGAGGCCCCCTGTTGCCGCTCCTGGGACTCCCGCCGCGGCCTGGAACCACGTGTCCGCCGCCTCGTTTCCCCCGAACAGGGTGCCGTACGGGCACTGTCGCACCGGGGCGGTGCACAGCGGGGTGGACTGGGTGCCGTCGTTGTAGATGTACGGCGCGGCCGCCATGCCGCGGGTGAAACCCAAAAACGCCGTGGACTGGTGGGACTCCGTCGTACCCGTCTTCGCTGCGGTCAGAGCGGACCAGCCGTTGTTGCGGGCGGAGGCTGCCGCAGTGCCTTCCGTGACGTCCTTGGACATGCCCTGCGACAGTGCGCCGGCGACCTCGGGGCTGATGGCTTGCTCGCAGGCGGGGCGGTTGATGAAGACCTGTTTGCCGTGCTCGTCCAACACCTCCTTGATCGGGTTGGGTTCGCACCAGCGCCCGCCGGAAGCCAGGGTCGCGCCCACGTTGGACAGCTCGAGGGCATTGACCGCTAGCGGGCCCAAGGTGAACGCACCCATGTTTTCTTCTTTCGCGGCCTGCGCGATGGATCGCCCGTCGCCGAACGAGTTCTCGTCCGCGTACGAGCGCAGCCCCAGGCGCACGGCGGTGTCCACCACAGGCGCCACACCGGTTTTCTGAATCAGCTCGATGAAGGTCGTGTTCGGCGACTGGGCCAACGCGTCCTGCAACGTCATGCGGGGCGCGTACACGCCCGCATTTTCCACGCAGTACGCGTCAGGCGGGCAGTTCTCCGCGCCGCCGTCGCCCATCCCGTAGACCACCGAACGCACCGGGGTGTCCAGCATGGTGTTTAGGCCGTAGCCCTGCTCCAGGGCGGTGGCGGCGGTGAAGATCTTGAACACCGAGCCGGCGCCCGCACCCACCAGGGAGGTGGGCTGGGGTAGGACGGTCTGGCTTTGATCCAGGTCCAACCCGTAGAAGCGGGAAGACGCCATGGCCAGGATGTCGCGGGAATCGACGCCGGGGCGGACGATGTTCATGACTTCCGCCACGCCCGGGGTGTACGGGCTGACGTTGCGGCGCACCGCACCGGTGGCCACCTCCTGCACCGCTGGGTCGAGGGTGGTGGTGATGGTGTAGGACCCGGACTGGATGGTGTCCAAGTCGAGCCCTTTGTCCGCCAGGTAGCGCAGGGCGTAGTCGCACATGAACCCCTTGTCGCCGGCGGTGATGCAGCCCTGTGGCAGGGTGCGCGGCTTGTCCAGGATGCCGAGCGGCGCGCCCGCAAAACGGTCGGCCTCCGCCTGATCCAGGTACCCCTCCGCGGCCATGTTGTTCAGGACGGTGTTGCGGCGTTGCATTGCACCCTCCGGGTTGGTGTAGGGGTTCAAACCCTCCACGGATTGCAGGAGGCCAACGAGCAGGGCCGCCTGCGCCGGGTTGAGCTCGTGTGCGGAGACGTCGAAGTACGTGCGGGCTGCCGCCTCGATGCCGAACGCATGGTTGCCAAAGGAAACGAGGTTGAGGTACCTCGTGAGGATTTCGTCCTTCTCCAGCGTCTTGTCTAAATCGGACGCCATGCGCATCTCCCGCAACTTGCGGGGGATGGACTGCTCGGTGGCTGCGCTGGCTTCCTCCTCGTTCTCTGCATCGACAAGCCACAGGTAGTTCTTCACGTACTGCTGGTTGATTGTGGACGCGCCCTGTTCCACGCCGCCGGCCAGCACGTTGGTCACCATCGCGCGGGCGAATCCCTGCATGTCCACGCCCTCGTGCTGGTAGAAGCGACGGTCCTCTGTGGACACGAGGGCGTCCTTGGCGTACTGGGAGATCCCGGTGCTTGGGACCTCGTAGCGGCGTTGCTTGTAAATCCAGGCCATGGGCTCGCCGTAGGCGTCGTTAATCGTGGTAACGCCGGGAACTTCGCCGTGGGTGAGGTCGGAGAGATTGGATTGCATCGTCTCGTCGGTGCGCGCGATTGCGGCACCGCCTAAACCTGCAATGGGCGCAAGGCAGAGCGCGATGGCCAGCGCGGCCGCAACGAGGGCGGCCAACAGACTTCCAAGGGATTTCAGTGCGGACACGCCAATACCTTAAATGACGCAACGCGCGCGGGGGAATACAAAAGACCCCCCAAAATTGTGACCCATTCGACAGGAAGATTTTAGCTGTGATTATATTTACATGGGATCGCGGTTATGCGATCGAATGAATAAACCGCGCACCGTGATGGCGCGGAGACTCGGGCAAAGGAGCACGGCTATGACCACAGCTTTGGCAAACACCGCGCAGCGCAACGCTCAGCGAGTGACGTCCCGCAAGTTCGACGCATCCGGGCATCTCGTCTTTGACCGCGAGGATTGGGTAACGCACGCGCAGTGCCGCGGCAAGGATCCGGACGCCCTCTTCGTTCGGGGCGCTGAGCAGCGTAAAGCCGCGGCCATCTGCCGTTCCTGCCCGGTGCTCACTGAGTGCCGCGCAGATGCCCTGGATAACAAGGTTGAGTTCGGCGTGTGGGGCGGGCTGACCGAGCGGCAGCGGCGCGCCGTTTTGCGCAAGAACCCGCACGTGACGGATTGGGCCGAGCACCTGGCCGCCGGCGGCGAAGTTGTCGGGCTCTAGGTAGTCTTGGGCGCCATGACGAAATGGGAGTACGCAACGGTTCCGTTGCTCACGCACGCAACCAAGCAGATTCTGGATACCTGGGGCGAGGACGGTTGGGAACTTGTCACCGTCACCCCGGGGCCGACCCAGGACAACGTGATCGCCTACATGAAGCGGGAGGCCGAGTAGATGTGGACTGAGCGCCTGCAGGAACTCGGCCTCGAGCTGCCCGCTGTCGCCGCGCCGGTTGCGGCCTACGTCCCCGCGGTCCAGGCAGGCAACCAGGTCTGGACGTCCGGGCAGCTCCCGTTCGTAGACGGCGCGCTGCCCGCCACCGGCAAGGTCGGCGCGGAAGTATCGGCGGAGGACGCCTACGGTTACGCCCGCCAGAGCGCGCTCAACGCAATCGCTGCGGTGGACGCGCTGGTGGGCATCGACAACGTCGCCCGCGTGCTCAAGGTCGTGGGTTTTGTGGCGTCCGATCCGGCGTTCACCGGCCAACCGGCCGTCATCAACGGCGCGTCCGAGCTCATGCAGGAAGTTTTCGGCGAGGCAGGCGCTCACGCACGCTCCGCGGTGGGCGTTGCCGTGCTGCCGATGGACTCGCCGGTTGAGGTCGAGCTCGTCGTTGAGCTGAAGAGCTAGTTCGCTTTAATTCGGCTGCTAAGCGGGTACGCTGGGGCGTATGGAACATCCCGCTTACAGCCAACTGCGCCCTGTGACCGCCAACGCCGCGGTGGTCTTGGCGCCGAACCCCAGCTACGCGGCGCTCGAGGGGACCAACTCCTGGGTGATCAAGGGGGAGGGGGATCAGCGCAGCATCGTCGTCGATCCGGGCCCGGAGGATGAAGGCCACCTCAACGTGCTCCACTCGAAGGCGGGGGAGGTCGCGCTTATCCTCCTCACCCACCGCCACCACGACCACGCGGACGGCGCTGAGCGTTTCCGTCAGCTCACCGGTGCTCCTGTTCGCGCGTTTGACCCGCAGTACAGCTCTGGCGCTGATCCGCTTAGCGACGGCGAGGTGGTTACCGTCGACGGCGTCACCCCGCAGCTGAAGGTGGTTGCTACACCGGGGCACACCAGCGATTCGGTGTGCTTCTTTGTCTATCCGGGCGATCCCGCCTCCACCGAGCTGGAAGCCATCATCACCGGCGACACCATCGCCGGTCGCCACACCACCATGATCTCTGAGACGGATGGAGACTTGGGCGCGTACCTGGATTCCCTGGAGTTGCTCGAGGAGCAGGGCAAAGACATTACCCTGCTCCCGGGCCACGGCCCCGAGGGCGCGGACTTGTCGGCCTACGCCCGCAAGTACATCGACCGGCGCAACCAGCGCCTGGACCAGATCCGCGAGGCGTTGAAGACCCACGGGGAGAACGCCGACATCAATACCCTCGTGGATGCGATCTACGACGACGTGGATCCTGTGCTCCGCGGCGCCGCCGAGCAGTCCACCCGGGTGGCGCTGCGCTACCTCAAGGCAACATCGTAGGCGACGGTAGAAAAAGCTAGCGCGCCGCTTGTCCATCCCGGACGGCGGCGCGTGTTGTAGAAAACCGCAAAACGGTGGCTGGTGCTACCGGGCGCGGCGGGCGAGATGCTCGGTGTCCACAATAAGCACGCTCTTGCCCTCTAGGCGGATCCACCCGCGGTGGGCGAACGTGGCCAGCGCCTTGTTCACAGTTTCGCGGGAGGCGCCGACGAGCTGGGCGATTTCCTCCTGGGTCAGGTCGTGGTTGACGCGCAGCGCGCCACCCTCGTGGGTGCCGAAGCGGTTGGCAAGCTGCAGCAGCGTCTTGGCAACACGGCCCGGCACGTCGGTGAAGATGAGGTCTGCCAGGGATGCGTTGGTGCGGCGCAGGCGGCGAGCCAGGACTCGCAGGAGCTGCTGGGAAATCTCCGGGTGGGTATCAATCCAGGTCCGCAGCATCTTGGAGTCCATGGATGCGCAGGTGACCTCGGTGACGCACACGGCGGAGGAGGTGCGCGGGCCGGGGTCGAAGATGGACAGCTCCCCGAACATGTCGGACGGGCCCATCACGGAAAGCAGGTTCTCGCGGCCGTCCGGGGCGTGGCGGGCGAGCTTAATCTTGCCTTCGATGATGATGTAGAGGCGGTCGCCCGGCTCACCCTCGTCGAAGATGGTGGTGCCTTTGGGGAAGGTCACCGTGTCCATCTCGCTAATCAGCTCGGCAACTGCTTCCGGGTCTACGCCCTGGAAAATGCCGGCGCGAGCCAGGGTGTCCTGTACGCCTTCCATGTGTCCTCCTCGGTTCGGGCAGCTGCGATCCGTGGAAGTGGTCACTCTCCACCCGGTTTTTCGCGGCCGTCACATTGCCTCCCGCACTCTACCACTGCCATCGTCTGGCGGGCAGGTGTTTGGGAAGCTCGTCTAATCCACCACTCGCGTCTCAAGCCGCTCCATCGCCAGCGGGAACGCTCCGAGTACCACCGGGATCAGCAACACGAGAATGAGTTTCATGGGTGTCATTCTACGAGACCGATTAGTAGCATGTTCCCCATGCCGCCGACCACCCCGAAGAAGCACCGCCGACCCGGAGCGCACCCGGCGGCGAAAGGTACAGAGACGGAGATCGGCCGCACCCGTCGCGCCCGCCGCGTCAACCGCACGTTGGCGCTGACGTTCCCGGACGCGCACGCGGAGCTGGATTTTTCCAATCCACTTGAGTTGCTGGTGGCCACGGTGCTGTCTGCTCAAACCACGGACGCGCGGGTCAACATGGTCACACCTGCGTTGTTTGCCGCGTATCCCACTGCCCACGCCTACGCAGAAGCGAACCAGGCCGAGGTGGAGGAGATCATCCGCTCGACCGGTTTCTTCCGGTCCAAGGCGAAAAACCTCATCGGCTTGGGGCAAACGTTGGTGGCGGACTTCGGCGGGGAGGTACCTACCGCGCTCGAGGACCTGGTCACTTTGCCGGGGGTGGGCCGTAAGACGGCGCACGTGGTGCGGGGCAACGCGTTCGGTCTGCCGGGGCTGACGGTGGACACTCACTTTCAGCGTTTGGTCAAACGGCTCATGCTCACCGAGGAGACGGATCCGGTGAAGATCGAGCACGCCGTCGCGGACCTGATCGAGCGCCGTGAGTGGACCATGTTCTCCCACCGCATCATCTTCCACGGCCGCCGCATCTGCCACGCCCGCAAGCCGGCCTGCGGCGTGTGCCCGATCGCCTTCGATTGCCCGAGCTTCGGCGCTGGCCCCACCGCGCCTGAGGAGGCGGCGGACCTGGTCACCGGGCCGGAGCGCGACCACATTCTGGGGATGGCATGAAGCGCTCGATCTGGATCAGCGTCATCGTCGTCGTGGCTGTGACCGCCCTGGTGATCGTGGGGGCGCGCAGTTTGCTTATGGACGATCCTTCGGCGGATCCCGCAGCCGAACACAGCGCCGCCGAGATGGTGGTGCCTGACAGGCCCGACTGCCCGGCCGGCATCGACTTGCCGTGCTTGGGGGGAGAGGTGGCCGGGGCGGCGAAGGAGGTCACGGTAGTCAACGTGTGGGCGTGGTGGTGCCAGCCGTGCCGCGCGGAGCTGCCGGCGGTGCAGGAGTTTGCCCGCACCCACCCGGAATACTCCGTGGTGGGTGTGCACGCCGATGGCAACGCGGCTAACGGCGCGGCGCTGCTCGACGATCTGGGGGTGGATCTGCCCAGCTACCAGGACGGCTCTGGCGCCTTCGCCGCGGCTCAGGGCTTGCCCCCGGTGGTTCCCGTGACTGTGGTGCTGCGGGGCGGGGAACAGGTGGCGGTATTCGCCCGCGAGTTCACGTCCGCGGACGAGCTCGCGGAGGCCGTCGAGGGGGCGCTCTAGATGGACGCGCAGCTGCGGCCGGACCGTGCGCCTGTGTGGCTGAGGCAGCTGGTGGATGCCATCGAGGCAGGGGGAAGTGCAATCCCGCGCAGGTTGCTGTCGCCGCGGGTTCACCAGCGCGGAGGGGACGATCAGGCAGCGGTGTTGATCCTGTTTGCGGGTGATCCGCGGGCCACGCAGCTGCCGGAGGACGCGCGGGTGCTGATCACGCATCGCACTCCGCACATGCGCAGCCACTCCGGGCAGATGGCGTTCCCGGGCGGGCACATCGACGCCGCAGACGGCGGGCCGGTGAACGCCGCGTTGCGGGAGGCGGAAGAGGAAACCGGCCTGGACCCGGATAGGGTAATCCCGCTGGCTCTGCTCGACGCCGCGACGACCGGGGGCAGCAACCGCCGGGTACGCCCGGTGGTGGCCTTCACACCTGAGCCGGGGAACGTGTACCCGGCAAGCGAGGAGGAGACGGACGCGGTCTTTTTCGTCCCGGTGCGCGCGTTGGTGGACCCGGCGAATCGGGCGATGCTGGGGATCAAGGAGTGGGCGGGCCCGGCGTTTTGGGCCGGGGAGTACCTGGTGTGGGGTTTTACCGGCGTTCTGCTAGCGGTGGTGCTGGATCTGGGCGGTTGGGTGCGGCCGTGGGACGAGAAGCCGGGCGACTTGCGGGCTGCGCTGGCGCGTTCCGCTAACCGCGAGCGGTAACATCTCCGGAATGCACCTGGTTATCGACGTCCTGCTCGTGCTCGCCGTCATCGCCGCCTTCATCAGCGGGTGGCGCCAGGGAGCCTTCTCGGCGGTGGTTTCCGCCGTCGGGATCGTCGCCGGTCTGGTCATCGGTCTGGCACTGGCCCCGTTCGCCCTCGACCTCGCCGAATCCCAGATCGCACGCATTGTGCTGCTCATCGCCGTTATCGTCCTGTTCGTTGGTGTGGGCAACCTCGTTGGCGCAACGGTGGGCGGCAGCGTCCGGAGTCGCATGCGGTCACAGAGTCGCCGGACTGTGGACTCCGTGCTCGGGGCCGTGTTCCAGTCGGTGGCGGTGGCGGCCGTGCTGTGGTTCATCTCCATCCCGCTCGCCGCCTCGGTACCGGGCGAGCTGGGCGAGGGGATCCGCTCCTCCCGCGTCTTCGGCGGTATCAATGCCGTTGCGCCTGAGAGCGCCTCCAAGCTGCCCGCGAGGTTCGCCGCGCTTCTCGACGAATCCGGGCTGCCGCCCTTGGTGTCCCCCTTCGAATCGCCGCGCGGGGCCCAGGTGGCGGCGCCGAGTGAAGAAGCGGTGAGGCCGGAGGTCGTCGAGAAGCTGCGCCCGAGCGTCGTGCACGTGATGGGCGATGCGGAAAGCTGCCGCCGCAGGTTGATGGGCTCCGGGTTTGTCATCGAGGACGGTTACGTCCTCACCAACGCGCACGTGGTGGCCGGTACGCAGCGCGTTGCGCTAGACACCGTGTTGGGGGTCAAGCCTGCGGAAGTGGTGCTCTACGACCCCGACACCGACATCGCAGTGCTGCGCGCGGACCAGCTCGGTCTGCCCGCGCTGCGTTGGGCCGGCGGCGAGCTCACGCCGGGCGGCGACGCGATGATCATGGGGTATCCGAAGTCCGGGCCTTTCGAGGCGGCCCCGGTGCGCATCCGAGGGAAGCTGGAGATTGCCGGGCCAGACATTTACACCACCGGGCGGGTGGAGCGCGAGGCGTACACGATCCGCGGCAACATCCGGCAGGGCAACTCCGGCGGCCCGCTGCTCACCCCGGATGGCGAGGTGGCCGGCATGATTTTCGGGGCGTCCCTGGATACCTCTGAAACGGGATACGCGCTGACTGCACACCAGGTGCAGCAGCGCGTAGGGGATGTGCGGAGCCTGCGCGGCCCCGCGGACACTCAGGCCTGCGTTAGCGGTTAACGGCAGTGGAGCCGGAGCGCGGGACGGAAGAACCGGTGCCCGTGGAGGTGTAGAGACCGGCCTCGTCCTTGGCCAGGTTCTTCTGGGCCTGGCCCGGCTTGAGGTTCTTCAGCTCGTTGACGGACTCGATGGTCTTCTCCGGCGCCTTGATCTTCTTGATCTTTTTGAAGCCGATGAAAGCGATCAGGCCGGACAGCGCCAGCATGAGCAGGAAGACGATGAGGAACGCCCAGCCGCGGTGCATCCAGGAAGCGAGCATCTCAGCCAGCGCGAAGAAGAGGAAGAAGGTGGAGTACAGGGCGATAACGCCAGCCACGGCGAACATGCCGCCGCCCACAGCGCCCTTCTTCACCTCGCCGACTACTTCAGCCTTGGCCAGCTCGATCTCGCCGCGGACCAGGGTGGAGACCTGCTGGGAAGCGTTGGAGATCAGGGTGCCGATAGAGTCGTTGCCCGGCTGGGTGGCGTAGGTGTCGCGCAGCGGAATGGAATCCACCTTGGCGTTCACGGCGGTGGAGCCGCTGGTGTAGAGGCCTTCGTTGCTCACTGTTGTTCACCTTCCTGGGTGGCAATCACGTGGCACCCGGGAAGGTGCCTGGAAATTCTTCACACGATGTTAGCGATACGCGGGGGTGTTTGCCCGAATCGGGGTGAAACTAGGCGGAACGGCGCTTCTCGCCTGCACCCTTGCCGGAGCCTGAAACGGCGCGCGCAATGAGTACGCCCGCCACCGCCAGAGCGGTCACGCCCGCGATCACCCCGGCGCCGATGCCTACCTCGCGCGCGTTGGGCATCTGGATCAGCGGCTCCGGGTTTTTGAAAGTGCGGGCCTGCCAGCCGTTTGCCAGCGCGTGCTTTTTCAGCGCCCGGTCGGGGTTGACCGCCACCGGGTTGCCCACCAACTCCAGCATGGGGATGTCGGTGGCGGAGTCCGAGTAGGCGAAGCTGGCGTCTAGGTCGAAGTTGTGATCGGCGGCGAACTGGCGTACCGCCTCCGCCTTCGCCTCGCCCTTGAGGTAGCGGGTGATCTCGCCGGTGAGCTTGCCGTTTTCAATCGCCATCTCGGTGGCGACGACGGTGTCCACGCCCAACTCCTGGGCAATCGGCTCGACCAGTATTTTCGCCGAAGCGGAGATGATGATGATGTGGTGGCCTTTGGCCCTGTGGGCGTCGATAAGCTCGCGCGCTTCGGCGTAGATGGCCGGCGCCACCACTTCGCGCAGAGTGTCACGAGTGATGCGCTGGATGTCATCTACCTCCCACCCGGCGACCATCTGCGCGAGCGCGTCGCGGGTGGAGTCCATCTTCTCGCTGGATTGGCCCACCAGCATGTACTGCGCCTTGCTCAGGTAGAGGTCCCATGCTTCTTGGCGGGTAATCATCCCGTTGTGCAGGAACTCTTTGCCGAAGGCGAACGCGGATGACGTAGCAATGATCGTCTTATCCAGGTCGAAGAAGGCCGCCACCGGCGTGTTAGCAGACATGGTGAGGAGTGTAGACCTCCGACCCTACGGGTGCGTAGCTACTGCCTGTGAAACGGGTGTGTCTCGTGTTGCGACTTATCCACAGCGCGTTTGTTGTGGTGTCCGCGAACTGGGCGGGTTATCCACAGAAAATCTCAGGCCTATTGTTTCGCTTGTGCCGGAGTTGCACGCTACGGGCATGAAACAGACGAATTCCGGCACCATCGTTGTCGCGGTGGCCGACCCGACCCTGCACGCGGAAGCCATCCACATTGCCGCCGCCACCGGCCGCCAGGTCATCGACGCTGCGGACGACACCCAGCTCACGCGCTACGCTTCCAAGGCGCTCGCCGTGCTTATCGACGACCTCCGGGCCCCCACCCTCGGCCCCATCGCCCGCGCCCCGAACGTCTTTGCCGTGGCGGCGGATACCACCCCAGCCGCGCTGCGCGATGACGTCTACGCCCTGCCGGCCCAGGCCGCGGATGTCCTGCGGGGCATCGGGGCGCTGTCGCTCGCGCCGCCTTCGGGGGCGGAGGACGGGAAGGTGATCGCAGTGCTCGGGGCCTGTGGCGGGGCCGGCGCATCGGTGCTTTCCGCGGCGCTGTGCCGCGTGGCGGGCGACGCCACGTTGATCGACGCCCACCAGTTCTCCGGCGGACTGGACCTGCTGCTGGGCCTGGAGGCCACGCCCGGCGCGCGCTGGGGCGAAATCGATTTCACCGCCGGCGGGGCGGTCTCGCGCGCGGAGCTGCGCGGCGCGCTGCCCGCCACCGAGGACGACACCGCCTTGCTGACGTTTCCGCGCACAACGGTGGCGGATCCGTTCCGGCTCTCGCCAGAGGAGCTCAACGCAGTGGTGCATGCCGCCGGCACCGAGGGCCTGACTGTGGTGGATACGCCGCTTGCGCTGCTGCCGGACCGGTGCGACCTCGCAGTGATAATGCTGCGGCCTGAGTTGCGCGCTGCCGCCGCAGCTGCGCGGATGGTGGCCGAGTGCAAAGCAGCCGGGGTGGCCGGCGTGCTCGTGCTGCGGCAGGGCGCGTGGGCGTCGCTGGAGCCCGGCCAGGTAGAAGACACCGCAAAGGCCACGGTGGTCGGGCAGCTCCAGGACGTTCGGGGTCTGACCAAGCAGCTGGACCAGTCGGGGTTGCCGGTGAAGCTGCCGCGCACGATCGCCCGTGCCGCTGAGGCTGTGCTCGGGGAGGTGGCCTAGATGGACGACGTGCTCGCCCGTGTGAAGCGCCGCCTGGCCGACGAGCCCGCTCAACCCGACCCGGCTCGAGTTGCCGCAATTATCCGCGAGGAGGCGGTGGTGATCAGCGATATCGGGGTGCTGGACATCATGCGCAAGCTGCGCGACGACACTACCGGGGCCGGCCCATTGGAGGCCTTGCTGGCGGATCCGGCCGTGACCGATATCTGTGTCAACGGACCCAACGAAGTGTATGTGGATACCGGCGAAGGCCTACAGCGCTCGGAGATGGCATTCGATTCCGAGGCGTCCGTGCGTCGCCTGGCCACCCGGTTGGCTGTGAGCTGCGGGCGCCGGCTCGACGATGCGCAGCCGTTCTGTGACGGCCACGTCACCCGCGACAACGGCACCCTGCTTCGATTCCACGCCGTATTGGCACCCACCGCTCAAGCGGGCACCTGCATCTCTCTCCGCGTGTTGCGCACCGCCTCGGCCACGCTGGATCAGCTGGTGGCGCGCGGGGCGATGGATGCGCAGCGGGCTGCGCTGCTGCGCAGGATCGTGGCGCAACGTAAGGCGTTCGTGGTGGTCGGCGGCACAGGTTCCGGCAAGACCACGCTGCTGTCGGCATTACTGGCGGAGGTGGATCCCGCCGAGCGCATCGTGGCCATCGAGGACACGCTGGAGCTCACGCCCGCCCATCCGCACATGGTCAACCTGACCAGCCGAGGCGCTAACGCTGAAGGAGCGGGCGCGATCACGATCGCGGACCTCGTGCGCCAATCCCTGCGCATGCGCCCGGACCGGATTGTTGTGGGGGAGATCCGCGGCGGGGAAGTGGTGGACCTGCTGGCGGCGCTCAACACCGGCCACGACGGCGGGGCCGGCACGCTGCACGCCAATTCCATTGAGGAGGTGCCAGCCCGCTTCGAGGCGTTGGCCGCGTTGGGAGGCTTGGACCGCGCCGGGCTGCACTCGCAGCTGGCGGCGGCGATCGACGTAGTCCTCGTAGTCAAGCGCCGTGCCGACGGAACCCGCTTTCTCCAGCAGGTTGGCGTGCTCGAGGGCGAGCCGGTGCGAGCGCGGGTGGTGTGGGACGCCGAGCGCGGGGAGCTCGCCGGATACGCGGAGCTGCTCCCATGATCGCAGCACTCCTCATCGCCGGAGCAGCCGCAGTAGCGGGACCGGCCCCGGTTGCCCGCATGACCCATGGTGCCAACTGGTCCGCGCCCCGGCTCATCCCCGTCACCGTGGTCTGCGCTACCGCATGCGCCGTCGCAGTCGGCCGCGTCAGCGTCGTGGCCGCCGCCGCGATGGCCGGTGCAACCGCCGTGCACGTGATGCGCACGCGGCGTGCCACCAAGGTTGCGCGCCGCAGGAGTGCCGCAGCTGCCTCCTACCTCGGCGCGGTCTCGGCGAACTTGGAAGCGGGCGCGACTCTTCCGGACGCGTTGGCTAGGGCCGGGGAACAGGTGGAAGAGACACAGCTGCGCGGGGATGCGAGACGAATCGCACACCAGGCGCGCACCGGGACCCAGTTGGACCCGCGGACCCCGGAGCTGCGGCGCCTCGGTGCGTTGTGGGCGATCTCCACGTCACGCGGGGTGCCGCTGGCCCGGCTCGTGGCGGCGCTTCGGGACGACATCGATCACGCCAACCGGCACCGCGACGCCACCCGGGCCGCGCTTGCCGGACCGCAGACCACCGCAGCCGTGCTCGCCGCGCTCCCCGTGGCCGGTGTGCTTATGGGGGCCGCGATGGGAGCGTCGCCGCTCGCGTTTCTCACCGGGGGCGGGATTGGGGGCGTGCTGCTGGTGGTGGGGACAGCAATGGTGTGTGCCGGGGTGCTGGTCTCCGGCTGGATAATTCAGGGGGCGAGTACATGATCGGCCTGCTTCCCGCACTACTTGTCGCCGGTGCGCTGGTGATTGCTCCGGCTGGGCCCAAAGGCAGAGTGGCCGCACACACCCCGAAGGCTCCGCGCGACGGCCCCTCCGCGGCCGACCCGGAGCGCTGCGCAAGCGACATCGAGCTCTTCGCAGCATGTGTGTCAGCAGGCCTGCCCGCCACCGCAGCCGCCGCGGCCGTCGCCGAGACGTACGCGGACGGCCGGAGCCCGTGGCACACCGTGGCCTCGCTGACGGCGCTGGGCGTAGAACCTCAGCGCGCCTGGAGCGAGCTGCGCCACCTCCCTGGTGGCGACGAGCTCGCCGGGCTTGTGACCCTGTCCGCCACCTCCGGTACCTCACTTGCCGCCGGCTGCGGGCGCATTGCCGCCCAGCTCCGTGCGGGCGCAGGGGACCGGGCCAAAGCCAAAGCGGAACGCGCGGGCGTGCTCATCGCCATCCCGCTGACCGCATTCTTCCTGCCGGCGTTTTTCGTCCTCGGGCTCGCGCCCGCGGTGATTAGCCTCGGCCAAGCACTCGCCAATTAGAAGGAGTTTTCCCATGCAATACATCAACTCTGCACTTACGCACACGTACCTGTACGCTCTGTCAAAAGCCCGAAAAATGCGATCTGACCAGGGGATGAGTACTATCGAATATGCTTTTGGGTCTCTGGCGGCCGCTGCGCTCGCCGGCGTACTCTACCTCGTGGTCAACGGTGATGCGGTCACCAACGCCATCGAGGGCGTGATCACCGACGCGCTGAGCAACACCCCAGGCTGATGAGCACCGTCGAGACCGCGCTGTCGCTATCGGCCCTCGTGGTGGTCACCGCGGCGATCGTGGGCGGCATCGCCACCGTCGCCGCCTACATCACCGCCGTGGACGTTGCCGGCGCCGCAGCCCGTGCCTACGCCCTGGGCGTGGACTACTCGGCGCCGCGCGGCGAGGTCGCAATCACCGAGCGCGCCGGCTTGGCCACCGCAGCCGCGGCCGTGCCCGCGCCAATCGGCACCATGCGCGCCACCGCGGTGTTCCCCGTGGAGTTCTGATGCGCATGCTTAACGACGAAGGCTCCGCCACCATCACCGCCACCGGCATCATCACCGCCGTGGTGTCCCTGGCGCTGGCGGTGGTGGCGCTCGGAATGCAGGTGGCGGACACCCACCGGGTGCGCGTAGCCGCCGATCTGGCCGCCGTGGCGGGTGCTACCGCTGTCTACCGGGGACTCGACGGCTGCGGCGCGGCGCAGCGCACCGCCGACCTCAACGGGGCACGCGTTGCCTCCTGTGAGTTCGACGCGGGCGACATCGTGGTGAGCGCTACCCGCCGTCGAGCCGAGGCAGCCGCCCGTGCCGGGCCCTAGCCGCGGCCGTCATCCTGGTTGGCACCGTGACTGGCACCGTGACTGGCACCGCCCCAACGCGGCGCCAGCCCCGCCGTCATGGTCACCAGCGCGCCGAGCAGCTTCAGCGCGGCATGTTTATCCAGCGGTTGGTTGCCGTTGCCGCACTTCGGTGATTGCACGCACGAGGGGCAGCCGTCCTCGCAGCCGCAGGAACGCACCGTCTCCCAGGTGGCTTCGATCCACTCGTGGAAGCGGGCGAAGCCCTCGTCGGCGAATCCGGCGCCGCCGGGGTGGCCGTCGTAGACGAACACGGTGGGCAGCATTGTGTCCTGGTGCAAGGCGGTGGATACGCCGCCGATGTCCCAGCGGTCGCATGTGGCTAAAAGCGGGAGCAGCCCGATCGCGGCGTGCTCGGCGGCGTGCAGCGCGCCGGGGGTCTCGCCGGCGGTGATTCCCAGCTCGTCCAGCACCATCGGGTCGATTGTGTACGCCACGGCTCGGGTGACCAGGCGTTGCTCTGGAAGCTCCAAGGGGATGTGCTCGCTGACGGTGCCGTCGGCAAGCCGCACGACGTAGCCGGTGACCCGGTCGATGACTTCCACGTCCACGCTGGCCACCCATAAACCAGGGGAGGGGTTCACCAGCTCGTGCGGTGCGCCCAGGATGGTGATGTCCGTGGTCGAGCGCGCCTGCGTGGAGTAGTCCGGCTGCTCCGGGGCAACCAGCGCGACGTAATCGTCCAGATCCAGGGACTGCACCACGAAGTACTCACCCTGGTGGATGTATACCGCGCCATCGTGCACCTGGCTCATGGCGCGGGCCGCGTCAATGGTGCCCAGCAGGCGGCCGTCGGTGACGTCCACGATCATCACCTGCTCGCCCACCCCGCCGCGCAGCGACACTGAGGCGTGCGCCGACTCCGGGGTGAGCTCGCCGCCCAGCTGAGGCACCGCGAACCACCCCTTGGGCCGGCGCCGCAGCAAACCGGCCGCGGTGAGGTCGTCCACCACGTCGCGGGCACCGAACGCGGCCACGTCCGCCTCGGTGAGCGGACGCTCTACCGCGGCGCAGTACACGTGCCCGCGCAAGATAAACGGATTGGAGGGATCGAACACGCTGTTTTCCACCGGTCTGCCCAGCAGGGCAGCAGGGTGGTGGACCAGGTAGGTGTCCATGGGCTCGTCGCGGGCCACCAGCACCGCCACGGAACCCTGGCCGCGCCTGCCCGCACGCCCCGCCTGTTGGCGAAAGGACGCCACCGTGCCCGGGAAGCCCGCCATCACCACGGCGTCGAGGCCGCCGACGTCGATGCCCAGCTCCAAAGCGTTGGTGGTGGCCACGCCGAGCAGGTCGCCCTCGTCGAGTCGGCGCTCCAGCTCACGGCGGTCCTCCGCCAGGTAGCCCGCCCGGTACGGTGCGACCCGGTCGGCCATGTCGGCGCGGCCTGCCACCACCAGGTGCTCCTGGGTGCGCATGGCCACCGTCTCCGCCGCGCGCCTTGAGCGCACGAACGTCAATGTCCGCGCGCCCTGCAACAACAATTCGGCCGAGATCGAAGCAGCCTCGGTTGTAGCCGGGTAGCGCACCGGCGCCCCGCCCTCGCCCTCGGCGCCCTCGATGAAGCCGGGTTCCCACAGCACGATCGTGCGCTCGCCGGCGGGGGCGGCGTCCTCGGTCACGGCCGCGGCTGCACGCCCACTGAGCCGTTGCGCCTGCCCGGCCGGGTCTGCCGCCGTGGCGGAGGCGTAGATCACGGTGGGGGAGGAGCCGTAGGCGTGCGCGATGCGCAAAAGCCGCCGCAGCACCAGCGCCACGTTTGCGCCGAAGACGCCTCGGTAGGTGTGGCACTCGTCCACCACCACATACTTCAGGTGCCGCAGCAGGCGAGCCCACCGCGCGTGCGAGCCCAACAGGCCAGCATGCAACATGTCGGGGTTGGTGAAGACGTAGCGCGTGTGCTCGCGGATGCCGGCGCGGGACTCCACCGGCGTGTCCCCGTCGTAGGGAGCCGGGTGGATGCCCTCCAGCCCGGCGCCGTTGGTCATGCGCAGCGTCGCCTGCAACTGATCGGAGCCCAGCGCCTTCGTCGGCGTCAGGTAGATCGCGCACGCCGTTGGATCTTGTGCCAGTGCGGTGAGCACCGGCAGCTGGTACCCCAGCGATTTGCCGGAAGAGGTGCCCGTGGCCACCACCACGTCGCGCCCTTGCCATGCCAGCTGCGCGCACTGGGCTTGGTGGAGGTAGGGGGAGGCGAAGCCTGCGTCGATAAGCAACTGCCTCAACCTCGGCTCCACCCACGCGGGCCAATCGGCGTAGCGCGCACGGCGTGCGGGAACGTGCTCGACGTGCGTGATGGTGGCCGACGGGTGGCGGCGTTCGAGCGCGCCGACGAGCTCGGCGCCGAAGGGGGAGACCATGATGACTGGGAAGTATGCCACTTTCCAGTGCTAAAGCACGCAATTCGTGGCACACTGGGTGTCGGTCACAGATTTTGTGTGCGCCCGATGCGGTGCTCGCGAGGATTGTGCACGCGGGCACCAGGACCCGATGAGGCCCTGGTGGACGGCATCATCATCAAGAATTTTTGAAAGGTTTCACCATGGCAACCGGAACTGTTAAGTGGTTCAACGCAGAAAAGGGCTTCGGCTTCATCGCTCCGGACGACGGCTCCTCCGACGTCTTCGTCCACTACTCCGAGATTCAGGGCTCCGGCTTCCGCACCCTGGAAGAAAACCAGCAGGTCGAGTTCGAGGTCGGCGAGGGCGCTAAGGGCCCGCAGGCGCAGCAGGTGCGCGCGATCTAAGCGCGACTGCTTATCGACGGGGCCTTGCGGTAAGGCCCCGTTTTTATATTGCGCTGACACCTTGGCGCACGTCGCGCCACTCCGCCAGCTTGTTCTGGGCCTTTTGAATGAGGTAGCCCACCGACGAACCCAGCACCACGCCCAGCAGCATGGCCAGCAGCGGATAGTCCTGCAGGATGCGGCCGCCGAGATAGCCCACGCCGACGCTGAGCAAGGCCCACAGGATGACGCCAAAGGTGTCGAAGAAAATGAACTTGAACCAGCTGTAGCGCACCGATCCGAGCACGATCGTGGCCACCCAGCGTGCCCAGGGAATAAACCGGGCGACGATAATGGTCGCGCCGGCGCCCCGGTTCATGTTGCGGCGCACCCACTGGATCGCCTGACCAGCCTTGGACTCCGGGTCCAGGGCCTCCACGCGGTGGATGAGCTTGCCGCCAAGCGCGAAGCAGATGTTGTCGCCGATGATGGCGCCGACGATCGCGGCGAAGATGACACCCCACACGTTGGGCACCCCGCGCGAGGCGGAGAACGCCCCGGCGAGGTTGAGCACGGTCTCCGACGGCACCACCGGCGCCAGCGCATCAGCGACGATCAGGAGGGTCACCAGTGGGTAGAACACCGGCATCGCCATGAGCGTGTGCAAGAAATCGATGAGGGAATCGACCACGAAGACGTATCCTTTCCGTCCCCGATGCGAAGACCGTTCCAATCGCCGATGCGGGCCTAGCCGGGGCACCCGAGCAGTGTAGTCGTATTACCCGGGTGCACAATCGTGTGCTAGTTGTCTGTAAGGGAATAACTCTGTGTGAAACGAGGTGTCAGTCAACGTGGCTGCAGGCGGCAAGACTCTGGTTATCGTGGAGTCCGCAACGAAGGCGAAGAAGATACAGAAGTATCTCGGCGACGACTTTATTGTGGAGGCCTCCGTCGGCCACATCCGCGACCTGCCCGGCCGCGCCGCCGATATCCCCGCGAAGTACAAGAAGGAACCGTGGGCGAAACTCGGCGTGAACCCGGAGGACGGCTTCACGCCCATCTACGTCGTGGACGGGGACAAGAAAAAGAAGGTCTCCGACCTCAAAGCCAAGCTCAAGCAAGCCGACAAGCTGCTGCTGGCAACAGACCCGGACCGCGAAGGCGAGGCGATCGCCTGGCACCTTCTAGAAACGCTGAACCCCAAGGTGCCGGTGGAGCGCATGGTGTTCAACGAGATCACCGAGTCCGCCATCCGCG
>ERZ1029854.344-NODE-344-length-20235-cov-9.019475_pt1 | contig 20235 bp, 22 predicted proteins | sample MGYA00519239_ERZ1029854 | MGnify/ENA primary metagenome ERZ1029854 (study PRJEB33666, sample SAMEA4610917) | skin metagenome | biome: Human-associated habitat; feature: Malodor aspect; material: skin | place: Philippines | collected 2015-08 ... | reverse complement strand
ACTCTTCGTTTTTGATATCGTAAAATTATTGAGTTAAAGTTGGTAAGAAATCTTTTAAAAATTCCCACCATATATATAGTAAGGGAAATGCAATTACTAGCACTATATTTAGCCGTATAAAGTCTTTTACATATACATACTAAATATTGACAAACATAACAGGTTTAACGATATTAACGTTATAAATATAAAAATTGCACGTGAGGTCTTGTCAATAATAGGTGCTATAAAACTAAATTTAAAAGTTTTTATAAATTCATTACCACTTAATACCGATGTAATAAAGAAAAACATATAACTTAAAAAATAAGGTGCCGAGATAAACAATATGATCGTAGTAATAATAAATAATATTGAATTATAATCACTCATTTAAAGTACTCCTTTCAGCCGATCATTTTTTAGTTAGTGCTAATAATGAAATTCATCGTGAATATATGGTAACTCTTTATTCTCTCTTTGTTTTTGAATTTTATTTCTAATACGCTTTCTTTTAGGAATACGTCCACGATATTTTTTACTTTCTAAATCTTTCTTTGCATAAATTTTCTCTATCTTCTCTATGTTTTGTACATAATTATAATGTTTCATCTAAATACCCTCTATCTCATTTATATTTTAATTGTCATTAATGAAGTCCTATAATCTATTCATTTTCATCAGTACATTTGCTAACACTGTAGAAGTTTTTACATTTCTATTTTCTATAAATAAAATGACATCGTCTTTTGTGATTAGATAGTCTATAACATCATACTTATTAAAATCTCTATAATTAATTTCTTTAGACTCAAACTTATTTTCAAAATCATTCATCTCTAAATCTTTAAGTAATCGATCCCGAGTTTTATTTGCTAAATTACATTGTGCTAAGCTTACGTCCTCAAATAAAAGTTTTCTAGACATGACTTCCTACCTCTTTTCGCTATATCTAATTCATCGGTTTTTTCTTGAAGAGCCATTTTATATTTAAATCTAACTTTTCTAATATCATCATTATCTAAACGTTCTCTTTCTAGGTCGCTTAATCCTACCATCATTTCTATCCATTCAATATAAGTTTCACGTTGAACATTTTCATTACACATCATAAATGCCTCCTATTGATTAATTAGCATTTATAATTTATTATTTACTTGCGAGTATTTTATAAATGCTTTGTGTAAAAGTCGTAGTTTCTGCCAAGATTACTACGGCTTTGTTTTGCAATAAATTATGCAAGCATACATACTATTCGCATACAATATGCGTGCATACAATTACTTCTGTTTAAGTAAATACTTCTAAATCTTACTTACTAACTTTTCTTGCTTTTTTTATCTTCAATTCATTTTCTTCCATTATCATTTTTTCTATCTTATTTTGCTTTTCTTTAGGAAATTGGGAAATATATAAATTTAGAGCTTCATCTAATAACTCATCTATGGAATCTACCATTTCTAACTTTTTTAATACGCTAATTTTACTGTGTGTTACACCTTTCACTCTTATACTTGTACGAGGTACACTATTAAGTTTTTGTTCCTTATTTATAAATGAATTATCAAGATTACTTTCCATTTTGCTCATTAATGATTCTTTTGCCATGTTTATCACTCACTCTCATATGCGTTAATTTCATCTAATAAATTATTAGTAATATCATAATACATTTTTAATGTTCTTTTATCATGAAAATCATCATCAGTAATGCCTGTTTCGTCCCAAAGTTTAACTCTATCTCTTTGATATATATAGCTATTGAATAAATATTCTCCATATTTTTCTTTTGCATCTTCTAATACAGATTTATCAACTTTGCCGTTACGTTTAAACATAACAGGTAAAATACCAGCAATCTCAAAATCTAACTGATTATTATCCTTAAATATAGTCAAATATTCCACAAATTTTTGTACTGCTTTAAAACTTCTTCTATGAGTTTGCATAACTATTAAACTATAATCACAAGCATAAATTGCATTACTAGAATAATCACTTATTGTTGGGGGAGTATCTATTAAAATATAGTCGTAATTATATTTAATTTCATTAATTAATTTACTCAAAATAGTAGCTCCATTCGTCCTACTATATCCCAAATCATCTAGCAATTGAGGAAAGCCTATCATGTTAAAATCCGATGGTATTAAATCTAAATTCTTACTTAATCCCACTATACAATTTTGAACATTTAGATTATTTTCAAATGTTTCATATAAACTATTTTTTACTTTCCCATTAAATGTCATTAATAAAGTATCAGTAGCGTCAGCTTGTGGATCAATATCTATTACTAACGTTTTAAAATTCATTTTTTCAGATAGTGTATAAGCAATACCGTTAGTAGTCGATGTTTTTGATACGCCACCTTTAAAGTTATTTACTGTTATAACTCTCACCATAAGCTACATTACCTCCTTGTATTTAGTTTACAATTACATCATAGCATACACGCATAATGTATGCAAGCATAACATATGCGTATATACATTATGCTTGCATACATTTTATTTATGCCTTATGATATGTATATAAACAACAACATTATAAGGTGTATTTTACTTATATATACTAAAATTGCATTTTACATTTATTAACAAAGTGTTATTATTAATTTATACAAAAAAGAGCAACTACGGGAATAGTTGCTCGATAGGTAATAAAACGTTTACAGACGTTTGTTTAATATAAATTTGATACTTGTATTATATAATGAATTTCTTCTTAGTGCAAGCACCTAGATTATTAAATAAACGAAATTAATTGTAATCGTTTTATTACCTCTATCCAAACTAACTTATGGAAAGAGGTTTTATTATGTCAGAACAAAGATTTAATATACAACAGCAATATAGAGAAAAGTTTTACCAATTGCCAAAAGTGTTTTTTACCAACGATAAATATATACAGTTAAGTAACGATGCAAAAATTGCCTATGCTTTATTAAAGGATAGATTAGAGCTATCAATAAAAAATAATTGGTTTGATGAAAACGGAGATATATTTTTTATCTATACAAATGAAAAACTAAAAAATATATTAAATTGTCATAATGCTAAACTAATAAAAATTAAAAAGGAATTAACAAAAGCCAATCTTTTAGAACAAATAAGATGTGGGCAAGGTAAACCAAACAAATTATATTTAATGAACCCTGCAATTACTAAAGAAGACATTTACGAAATTAAAAAGCAAGAAGAAAGTATAGATGAACCCCACCATGACGCTGAAGTTCGAAAATCGAATTTCAAGAAGTTCGAAAATCGAAACTCAAGAAGTTCGAAAATCGAATTTCAAGAAGTTCGAAAATCGAACACTAATGATACTGAGTTTAGTGATACTAAGTTTAGTGATACTAAGTTTAGTGATACGAATGATTTGAATGATACTAATACTATTAAGAGTGAGGCTAATGTTGTTTCCCATTCGAGTCATTCGAATCATCAATCACTTACATCAGATATTTTATCTGAACAAGAAGAGAAACAATACGAATTGCAAGAGTTTCCTGAACACCTGTCTAAGTACATAATGAATTATAGTGTACCTGAGGTACGAATAATAAAAAGTGTGTTGCTTAAAGCTAAACGTTCCTTCCACGATGAACGCTCAGCTGAAATTGAGCTTCCTTATACACTTGAAGACATTGAGCAAGAATTGATTGAGGTATTGAAACGATTTAAATTTATACTAAATAAGAAGAATGAGTCTGTTAAATCAATGCAAAGTTATCTACTGCGATGCGTAAAAACTGAATTTGAAGAAATACATGCATTGAATATGCGTCGCCAAAACATGCCTAAAAACAACTTTTTCTAATATCAGGGAGGTGATATGATGGCTAAAAATAATACAAATTCATATAACGAATCAATGTACTCAGATTATATTAACCAAAAGTTAGCGTTTAATCTTTTTGGTGATAAACGAATTGTGGCTACAGTTAAAGAGGTACGTCGCTATGAGTTACTCATTGAACGTAAAGTGAAATACAAGTCTGGAGAACGAGGTGAAATTCAAACATTATTGCCTAAAAGTGCAATCATCTATGCAGACATCATTTAACAGCGATATCGATATGTAAAGATTAAGTTAAGTTTTTATCTTGGCTATTCAAGTGAAATCATCTATATGTTAAAATAAATACGTAAGTTAATATATAAGGTGATAGATATGTACAATAAGCGAACACAGTCTATGTCGATACTTAACTATTATTTAGTGATAGTGACGAGTGGGAAAACACCTTGTCTTTCAGACAAACATTCTTTAGTTCTCAAAAGACATTTTGAGAAGGTGGCTAAATCTTTCGGTATTCATTTGTTGACATGGGACTATCATGATTACTACCTGGAAATAAGTTTCTCTGTTGACAAAGGGAATGCATCAGTGGTTGATTTCATCATGGTTTTCAAATCAACGTCATCGTATAATATCAAAAGGTATTATTCTGAACTTGTCGTCGATGAGTTGAAAGATACTTCTTTTTGGAATCAAGGGTATTTTCTTAAAACTCTAGGAATGATGGAAAGCATGCATGATCAAACGAATTGGTTGGAAAATCTAAAATAAAAGGTGTGTGAAGCAATTGAAAAAGAGAATTATTACAACGGTGTTAGGATGTAGTTTATTATTAGGTGCTTGCCAAGGAGGACATTCAGACCCTTTAGCAAACCATAAATATAAAATTGAAGACACTGATTACAGCATTGCATTCGATGGCAAAGATCGTGCAACACTGTCATGGACAGATGGTGCGCCTAATAATATGGTGAAGGATTCTACACCGTTTAATTATGAAATCAAAAAAGATAATGGGAAACAGTTTTTGGTTCTAGAAAGATCTGATGACGAATTGCCGTCTGGTTATAAAGATGAGTTCCAATTCTATGAAGACAAGAGTGTTGACTACGACCATAATAGAAATTGTGAAGTTTATGAAATAAAGGACCAGAATAAAGATGATCTAATTTTAGTTCAGAAAGCTGTAGCTATGCCTTATAATGACAACGTTAGTAAAAAGGAATTATCCAGAGTGCCTGATGATAAATTAGATAAAGATTTATTCAAACATCCTGATAAGGCTAAAGATAGTCAAGAACTAAAGCTAACTGATGAATAGTAATTTATATCAAAGGTTGTCAATTTTTCTGTTTTACAGTATATTGAAACCATAGTGTGATTCTAAGATTAATGATACACCACCGCTCAAATAATTAAATAAAAAAAGAAGGTGTGCGTACAGCCAGTCGTGTGTATGCTGTGCGCATCAGTGCTACAAAACTTCAACTACTAGCACCTTTCACCTTCTCAGATATTTATAATACATAATTGTTGCACTTGTCAATATTTGAGAAGTATGAAAGGTTACGCTAGTTAGTAGCGTAACCTTCTTTTTGTGTGAAGAGTATTAAACAACCGAAAGATATAAGCCTTTTGAACATGGCAGACATACAGTGCTTTTTTTGCACTTGTATGTGATGTGCTTTTTGTTTTCAAAAATATGAAAAAGGATGGTATGCATGCAACAGATATTCAAAAAAAGTGAGATTAAAAGAGATATTGAGAATAGAGGTATCGACTTCAAGAAATGGAGTGAAGAAATTCTTCAAACAAAGCGATTGGCTATTATCGATAAAAAGAAACCATACTTCGACCAATGGGAACTAGATGTACTCAATGATGCTTACGTAGAGTTTTTAAGAAAATCAGCTAAAAATCAGAAAGGCGAACTACAAAACGAAGAGAAAGGAGGTGAAATTTAACATGGAACTTATGCATATTGCTTTATTTCATTACTTGAATTTAGATGGTCTGTTAGATCAGTTTGTTCAGTATCTTCAAATGCATGACATTTGGAACAACGTAGGAAATACGTTCAGAAAGGTAGTAAGAGGACTCAAAATTATAGCACCACCTGGGGCATTCATTGCCGTTGCTATCGGTGGTTTTTACTATATTTTCGGTGGTGAACAAGGGAAGTATAAAGCGAAAGTATGGTGGTTAAGTGCATTGATTGGTGTTGTTATAGTCTTGGGTGCTGATGCGATTGTTAATTGGGTATCAGACAATGCGAAATTCTAATCAAAGCTTACTTTTGGCATAAAAAAAGTCCCTGCACGCCTGCAGGGACAAACAGGAAAACAACGTCAATGTAAAGATAACACGTAAACGCATATAAAGTAAATCAAATGAGGTGAAACGCTTGCTGACAGGAAAAATAATTAATATTACAAATAAAAGTAAGATTGATTTCCTTAAAATTAAATATCAAAAAGAATACTCGCTTAACGAACTTGATGGGATCATTCAAAAATTACTAAATCTATGTATTCAAAAGAAAAAAGATCAAAATAAAGATATAAACTTTAAAGTTAAATTGATTGTTTTAGATAGCGAAACCAAAGCTATAAGATTCGACATGAATAAAGATGAGACGATTAAAATCAACGCTTCTTTATCTGAAGACACAACCTTGAGATCATTGTTAGAAGAAGAAATTGAGTTACAACGCTATGATTTAGGTGAGGGTCAAGATAACTTTGATAAAGAAAAAGAAAAATTCTTGAAAGACTATGATGAAAGCTATAACGGAAAGGTAACCAAAAAGTTAGATGAAAAAGCAATAGGCAAGCCTTCTTTATATACAAAGGTTAAAAATTTATTATTTAAAGATAAATCGCAACAGGACTCACAAAAGAACACGGCACAGGAAGCTAATTTAACTAAAGCTTTCGACGATGACGAAGAAGAACAAGAAGAGCAAGAAAGCCTTGTTCGATCAAATAATCAAAATAGAACCACAGAATCAACGGCATCTGAACAAGAAAGTGATGAAAGTGCAACAGATGAAAGTGTTGATGCACTTTTTAAAGAGAAAGCAGAAGATGGTGAATCAATAAAAGAAGATAAAGCTGAAAATTCTATTTCTGAAAATATTGAAAATGGGAATGACAAACCAGGCGATGCTGATTTACCTAATAATATTCATGAACATGAAGATATATACGGTTTAACAGAAAAAAAACCTACTATACCCATTGAAGTTCCAAAATACACAGAAAAAGAAATTACTTTAAAACATTCAGATGATCCATTTGAACAAAAGCAAAATGAATATATTTATGATCGGTTGTTAAACAAAGAGGCACATAAATTGGCACTTTATGAAGAACTTAAACATAAGTTAGAGTATCAATTTGTTGTATATGTAAATGATAAACGTAAGCATATCGAAAAAGTGAAAAATGATAATGAAATGTCTCAAGAAGAGTTTGATCATCTCTCAAACAACATAAGTCAACAAGTTCAAAAAGATATAGATCAAAACGTTAAAGAATACGTAAAAGGACAGGAAAATAAACTTAAAAACTTTACTCAGCAGCAAGAAAAAGTGTTAGAAGAGTTTAAAACGAAACAACATCAAGAATTAACTCAACAAAAAGAGATTATGGAGAAAGAAAAGCAAGACTATCTTAAAGATACAGAAGAAGAAAGGGTCATGCGTGTTTATAGTGAACAGATGCAAATAATGGACGAAAATGAACGAAAAATCAATGCCATTGTAGCTGAAGAAAATCAATCGTATGACTTTAAAATTCAAGAAGCACTTAACCAAGATTGTAAGCAGTTGATTGATGAAATCGATGAAAAACTATTTAAATTCGACGATGAAACATATCAACAATTGCTACATAAACGTGAAGCATGGAAAGAAGAATTAAATAAGGCTAAACAGTTAGAAATTCAAGAGGAACAAGCCAAAAATGAACAGCTAAAAATACAACAAAATATCAAAGAACAAGAAGCGATTATAGCTCAACAACAACGAGAGGAACAAGAAATCAGACGTATTAGAGAAGAGAAAGAAAAATTAGCTGAGAAAAATAAAGAGTCAGAACTTCAACTAGAAATGGCTAGAACGAAAAATGAACAAGAACGCTTGGCACAAGAAGACAGACGTATTAGTGATTCTGAAAAACAAACGAATCTCAGAGAACAAGAACTTGTTCAGTCAAAAGAAAAGAACTCTCATATGACTGAAGTATTAATGGCTCAAGTTATGAATAACAACAAAAAGGAAACACCAACAACAGCTCAACTTCCTAAACCTAGAGAAAATACAAAGACAACAAGTGAAAGTAAAACGAATCAAAGTAACATACTGAAGTCAGTAGGAATATTTTTACTATCTGCTGTTGTTCTTATTGGTATTTTTTTAGGTGGTTTCTTTGCTGATCATTATATTCATATCTTAAACTGCTTGCCAATCACAATGAACCACACTCAATTGATTGAACCTCCGTTTCAATTATTGAAATAAATAAGAAAGGATTTTGTCAATGCTATTAAATTTAATTCACTTAAATATTAAAGATGCGACACAATCAATGTATTTAAAAGATAGAGGAACGCTATATTTTACTGATGAACAACAAGCGACCTACTTAGTGAATCAACATATTGATATAATTAAATCCATTTTGCAGAAAATCCAAACAAATCCTTATGTTGAAGTATTTATAGAACAAAATGTCGCTAAAGAAATTAACAATAATTTATTTTTAATAGATAATATCGAGAATTTAAGAGTATATGAGCCTTTTAAGGTCGATGAAAAGAGTCAATCTTACGATGATCATGTACTCGAAGAACATATGATAGAAAAAGATAAAGACGAAGAAAAAACAACTGATAAACCTGAGATAAATAACGCTGACTATCAAAAATCTAATTCAGAAAAATCTATGAATGACCCAAAAGAAGAAGTATTAAACGAAGAAACTGAAAAAGAAAATAAAACAGATGAACAAGAAGCACAAAAAGAAACATCAGATGCTACTAACAATGACAACTTAGAACAAGAACCTGAAAGCGTTGATGAAAATGATGAGTCTAAAGAAACAGTTCAATCAGATATGTCAGATAGTCAAATATACGAAATGATTTCAAGCTTAGATAGTTACGAAAATAAGAATAACATCGAGCAAGTGGGAGAGATGTTAAGTGAACAATATATGATTAGAAACGCCAACAATAATGAATATTTAGCTAAAGCTAAGAGAGAAAGTATTCTTAAAGGATTATTATTATATCTCTTTAATCAAAGACATATTAAAGGTGTTGAAACAGATATGGCACACGCTTTCAACGAAATTAATATTAACGATATTTTAAAAGAAACATTTAAAGAAAAGCTTAATGAATACTTACACCAAATGGATACACAAGACATTACGTATTATATTTGTAATAACTTTTATCGATCAATCAAAGATCTTTCTCTACAAGAGAACGATTTGAAAATCGAGAAAAGAAATTAGGTGGAACAATGGAAAATCAAGTGAAGATTCATAAAGAAGTGAATAAGTCTCAGAAAGAACCTTTAGATATTGCTGAACGATTATTTGGAGATAAATTATATTTTTCTATCATTTGTGGAATTATTGCATTAGCTATTGTATTAGTTGCTAATTATATTACCAACGTTTTTTACAGCAGTTTTTTTCACAAAAAGGGAAACATTCTTGAAAAAGCACAGTATTTTCCAGAGGCATTAAAAAGTATAAAGAATATTTTTATCATTAACTTTTCAATTTTTTGGATACCAGGTTTGATTATTTTGTTATTGTTCTCCTTGATAGGTCGAAAATTGTATTTAGTTTATAGAAAATATCGTAGATTAGATTACGGTCAATATGGAGATTCTGAATTTGTTTCTTTAAAAGAATTAAAAAAGGAATATAAAACAGTATATCAACAAGAAGAGTTTTACGAGGGAGATCCTGGTTTTCCAATTACACATTTCGATAATAAATATTTAATTGATACTCAAACACATAACCAGTTAATTGTTGGGACGTCTAGATCAGGTAAAGGGGAATCGATTGTTTTTCCAGCAATTGATATTGACTCAAGAGCTGAAAACCAACCCTCACTTATTATTGGAGATCCCAAAACAGAACTCTACAGTGGGAGTGCTGATACTTTAATAGAACGAGGATATGAAGTTCATAAACTCGATTTAAGCAGTCCAGATGATGGAATGAGTTATAATCCTTTAGAACTTATTAAGGAATTTTATGAAAAGGGTAATATCTCGAGAGCAGAAAAATACACGAACACATTAACAACGATGATGTTTCACGATCCCAATGCTAGAGACCCATTTTGGAATAACAGTGGGGCGAATTTAGTGAAAGCAATCATTCTAGCATTAATAGATAAATGTTATCACGATCATCAACCAGAAAAAGTAACGATGTATAACGTTGCAAACATGTTAACAGAATTGGGTGGTAAAACCATTCATGAAACAGTATTTCTTGATAATGGTAAAGAAGAAGTTGTTGAAAAAAATGCTCTAGATAGCTACTTTGAAAATTTACCACAAGGACATATGGCAAAAAATGCATATGCACAAAGTAACTTTGCAAAAGGGAATACACGTTCCAGTATTTTTAGTGTTGCTGCAGAAAAATTAAATATATTTACTGAAGAAGAATTAGGAAAAATGACTTCTCATAACGAACTCGATATGCGTAAAGTTGGTTTCAATCGAATTATAGATGTGCAGTACGATACATCGATGAAATATCTCAAAGGTAGTTATTATTTTACAGACACAGAAGGTCAAACTACTAAAAGCAAAGATATTGAGCTTGATAATTTAGGGAATGTTCAAATCTTCTTTGATGCAGAAATTCAAGACGGTTATAGTCTTAACCTTGAAATATACAAAAACGATGAAACATACAGTCAATCTATTTTACACATGATGAATGTTGAAGATGCTGAAAATAGTCATACCGTTTCACTTTTAGAAGAAGGAGAACAACCTGAAACAGTAGATATACATTATTCTAAAAAACCTGTTGCAATCTTTTTAGTGATTCCTGATTACGATACGTCGAATCATATCATTGCAAGTTACTTTATTTCTCAACTTTATACTTTATTAGCAGAAACAGCCTCCTCGAAAGAAGTTAAGAATTCAAAAACCCAACGACGTGTTATTTTTAGACTTGATGAATTCGGGAACTTACCAGCGATTAACGATATGGATAACATCGTAACCGTATGTTTAGGAAGAAACATTATATTTAACCTCTTTGTTCAATCCTTACAACAATTAGAAAATGTATACGGTGAGAATACAGCAAGAATTATCCAAGGAAACTGTCAAAATTTAACGTATATTTTGACACTCGATCATTCTACAGCTAAAACAATTTCTGAACGTTGTGGTTATCATACAGTCACAACAAGACAACAGACAAGCAATGACGGTCATTCCACAATATCACGGTCAAGATCAGCAGAGAAACAGCCATTGATTTCTGAGACAGAATTACTGCAAATGAAATTGGGAAATACGGTTGTTGTTCGTTCAACTTCTAGAACGAAAGTGGAAAAAGGAAAAACCAAAAAAGTTCATCCACATCCCATTTATAATACTGGAAAAACAAGTATGCCGTTCCGTTATCAATTTTTAGCAAATCGTTTTGATCCTGACTTTACACCAAAACAAATTGCACCTTCGAAACATAGAGATCTCGATCTAAAATCGAACATCATTGACTGGGAACGAATTGTTGATCAAACAATTACTGACAAAGAAGAAAAAGAAAACTTTGAGCATAATAATAAATTGAATGAAGTATTAAGCAAAGAGCAGCTTTATAGGTTTAAAAGAGTGTTAAGGAATGAACTCAAACTTACTAATGATCAGGCAAATCTTATATTAGATCAGAAAATAACACAAGCGAAACTATATCTTGAAAATGATAAAAGATATAAAGATAAAAATGAACATTCAAAAGAAATACAAAAACTTTTTGATGATTGGATTGATTACAAAATGAAAGGAGGCGATCACAATGAATCAGTGGGTTAATTATTTATTACTCAATGACACCGATGCTGATAAGAAATTAGAAAATATAAAACAACCAACCCAACAAAAAATTCAAGAAATCTTAAGTAACAATCTTGATTTATTTCAAGCCACTTGGATTGGTAATTTATTTAAAATTATTGGTTGGCTCATTACATGGATGTTTTATTGGATAGCTCAAATGATGTTGAATACCTTAAAAAACATTTTTACCTTAGGTGGTTTGTTAGATAATAAAGATGTAACTCACTTAAGTCATATTCTCACACCTCTTGCTTTATCTATTATGTTAATTACTATAGCTATGTTAGGTCTAATGATGATGACTGGCAAACGCATTCAAATAAGCAATGTGTTTGTTAATTTGATTTTAGCAATTTGCTTTATATCAATCACCCCATACTTATTTCATACATTAAGCACCATGACATTACAATTTCAACAAGACCAAGAAAAGATTCCAGCACAGTTATCATATTCGAAAGAAGATAAAAAACATAATCAAAATATGGACTTGCCATCAAGAGTTGTTCAAACGAATACAGTAGACCTGGCAGAATACGCAAATAAAGATTTCCCATCGAGGAAGAAAGTTAAACCTAAAGATCTCAATCATTTATATGTTCCTAATAATTCAAAATCTATTTTTGATTCCTTTGATTATAGTGAGAAAATGAAGCCATTCTATCAAGGAGAAGATGATGACAAAATAGGCTATCATGATACGTTGAAAATGGAATCTAGAAAAGAAATGTCTAAATCAGGCCATACAGCAACTCCTAATGATTTATTAACGAAAAGTATTGGTGATCACATAATTGATGCTGGTGCAAAAGTATTAGAGAAAGTAGGTATTAAGGGTACTAAGGGAGACTCAAAAACTGCTAAACAAGAAAGAGATATTATACGTAATGGTGTGTTTGCCTATCAAATTAATTATGATCAAGATACTTTGGGTGAATCAAAAAATAAAGAAAAACCCGTATATAGTCGGATGGCACCTTCTGAAGACAGTGGTGCCTTTAAATCAGCAGCAGGCGTATTAAAATTCTTTGATGAGTATCCACTTCGTTATCAAGCCAATTTCTTAGTATTATGGTTATCGCTCGGTGGGTTAGCTGTTGTATATCTCTTTTCAGCATTTAAAGTCGTTAAACTGTTGTTTGATATTGCATTCCAAAAGCTATTAACGCCATTTGTGGCTTTGACAGATTTAACAACAGGACAAAAAATGAAATCTTTGTTTAGCAATATTATTCTGAACTACTCAATTATTCCGATAATATATATTTTATTTATCCTTTATCAAATTTTAGTTACGGCTGTTATGAACTCAAATGCAGGTATGGGAGTTAAAGCTATTGGCTTTATAGCATTATCATTGGCTTGTATTGATGGACCAGATACGGCAAAACGTGTTTTAGGTATTGATACAGGTGTGCAAGATGGTAAAGGTGCTGCTTTAGGCGCTTATGGTGCAGCCAAAGGTGCAGGTAAATTAGCAGGTGCAACAGCTGGTACTACTTTTAAAGGTGGTAACTCACTTTATAATAAAATGACGGGTGGTACAAAAGATGGTGGATCCAATAATAGTATTAATCCGTTGAGTGAGAGTAAATCTCCAAATGGTAATTCATCTTTAGAACCAACTGATTTAAGTAAATATGATGTAGCTGGAAGTCACAATAAATCCGATCAATTTGACGGTGATCAATCAACGCAAGATAACGAACAGAATATTAATGATACATCTGAAGAAAATGAAAATGCTAATAAAAATATTGCTGGAGATCAAAGTAATAATAACGATGATACGAAACTACAAGATATTGAAAATGAGAACGACAAACCAGGGGACACTGAAATATCTAATGAGAACAATGAAAATGACTTGAGTAATCAAGATCATCCAGGAATGAGTAACGATATTGATCATAGCGAAAAAACGGGCATTAATGGAGACCAAAACGAAATGAATGGTTTAGAAAATGATGAAAAACCAGGAGTTAATGAAGAAGGTCAAAATATTAATAGCTTAGAAAATAATGAACAAACAGGAATTAATGATGAAAATCAAGATGTTAAGAATCTCGAAAATAACAATCAACCAGGTATGGACAATGATAGTAAATCTCATGACGGATTAGAAAACAGCAACACAGGCAATCAATTAGAAAATAATCAATTTGATGCTGAATCAAATGAAACCGTTAAAGAAATGAATGAATTAAGTAATGATCAACAGCAAGGTATTTCTAAAGACGTGAATAATGAATACATGCAGGAAAATGCACAAAGTACATCTTATCCAAACTCAAATAGTGTATCAGATGCAGCGTCTAAATCAGATCAAAGTGTACCAGCGTCTATGAATAATGTTTCTCAAGGCACATCAGCACCTAAAGCAGGTAGTATATCTGGATTTGTTCCTAACAAAGGACAAACAGTTTCTGCGCCAACAAACAGAGGTAATAACGGTATAAACAATACAAAAGATATGAAATCAATAAAAGAGTCTCCAAACATCGGACAAAAGGCATCAACGAATAGTGGTATTTCAAAACAAACAACTCCAAATCGACATTCAAATATGCCAAAAAACCGTGCGCCATTATCATACTATCAAGCTAAATCTAACCTTAGAAATAATGGTGCGAGACATACGCCTATGTCAAACAACGCCACTAGACAAACACCTAGAATGAAACAAACCACACCGATGAACAAAGTACCATCCAACATGGAGAAAAAATCATCGATGAATGGTACATCAAAAGTACCTAGACAACAACATAATGCACCACGAACTTCTAATAGAAACGTAGGGTTATCTTATTCAGAGGCAAAATCAAATCTACGGAATGCATTAAATACACATTCTGTACCGCAACAGACATTGCAGAGATCGCCTCAAGTAAAACAACCAAGTACGAATGTTACTTCAAGTAGAGCATCACGACCAAGCTATATGGCACAAAAAGCACCATCGAAGGATAACACGTTAAACAAATCTGAAAATGTAGGTGAAAACAATGACAACTAAACACTTGTCTCATCTAAAAATGCATCGTCCTTACAGCCAAGCATATGCAGAAGAAAATGAAACACAATTTCAGAATCATCAATAATTAAACGATTGTGAGTGTCTGATTAAGGAACGCCCTCCTCAAGACAACGATGATAGTGAATAGGCTAATATTTAAAAAAAGAAGGTGAAACAAATGGCAGAAGAGATGCCCAATCAATATACCGTAACCAAAGGTGTAGATTCGACAATTAATTTTAAAGGTATTTTGAGTGTTCAAACCATTGCACTGTTTGCTGGGATTGTATTTATAGGATTCATTGTGACAGATCAGTTAAATATAACTGGTCTGCCACAGATTATTGTTATACTGCTCCACGTATTTTTGGCAATTTTACTGGTTTCAACACGACCTTCACATCCAGATAGGAGGACTATATATGTGATTATGCATATATTATTTAGAGAAGATACACATCATTATCAAAGTATCGATACCAATAAATATAGGGAAACCCGAGATTATCATTAGAAAAAGGAGGGAAATTTTTTGAGCTTAATTACAGAAGAAGAATTTGAGAAATCACGACGTAGGAAATTAAGAAAAAATCGTAAGGGGCGACATAGTTCAAGAACGACGGCAAGTATTTCGAAAGTAATTGGTTATTCTGAAGATGAGTACTGTATTTTTGACGATGGAAGATATGGTGAAGTGTTTAGAAGTACGACAGCACCTATTGATTTTATTAATCAAAATGAAAATAACAAACACATGTCATTTTTGGCAACACTTTATCGTATGTATGATGACGACATCAAGCAAATCGGCTTAGCGTATCATACGAATACTACAGAGCTACAAAATAACTGGATGGATATCAAAAATAAAGCTACAACAGATGAACAAAAACTTTTAGCCCGCGAACAACAAATGCGTTTTAAACTCATCTCAGAATCTCAATTAAATCAAGAGTATTATTTCATTATTTATGCTGATAGTGAAGAAGAGTTAGTGTCAAAAATTAAAAATTTTAGACGAGCCTCTATTGGTCTAGTTGAAGAAGCACCACAAACAAAAGACCAAAAAATTAAGTTATTCACAAAATTAAATAATCAAAATACATTCATTTAAATGAACTAAATTCAAGTAGCGAACAAATAATAAAAAGTATTGAAAGGTGTGAGAAGATGGGTATTTTATCAAGGTTCAAGAAAGACCCTGAACCCATTCTTGAAGAAGATTTTGTAGATGATGGTTATGATATGGAAAGTATTAGCCTTTCGCAACCACAAGGTGGATTACAGTTTAAGGAAAGAAATATTGTAGGGGGAGATGGTTATACAGCGTGTTTAACCATTCATGATATTCCCTCTAAACTTAATGATAACTGGTTAGATCCAATCGTGAATAGAGAAGGTGTGATTTCTGTTGTCGATGTTGGTGAGGAAGACAGATACAGAACGGTAAAAAAGTTACAGCGTTCAATGGGGGAACAATATGCACGTGTTATAGATCCTAATAGTCAGACACTTTCTAAATTAGAAGCAAGAAATTCTTACGATACGCTTAGAACAATGTTAGAAAAGATTAACCTTCATGGTGAAACGATAAAACGGTTTAACGTACGCTTATATGTATCAAAAGATACAGAAGAACTATTAGAAGAAGAAGTATCTTCTATCAGAAAAGATTTAGAGGCTAAAGGTTTTAAATCTCAACTTATGCAGTTTGAATCTAAAGATAATTATTTATCTATGTTTTTATCACTCAAACAACAAAAGGAAAACTTAAGTAACTATCGACGTGGTTTTCCGATGGAGGCTGGCGTACTCGGTGGTTCATATTACTTTAATCATGAACAAATTATCGATGAACGTGGTGCTTACTATGGTCAAACACTCACTCAAGGTTCAGTCATTCTAGACTTCTTTAAACATGATGCCATTCGTACATATTACAATACAGTAATTTTTGGAAAAATGGGGTCAGGTAAGTCAACGTTACTAAAGATGATAGAAGAAGAACAATATGCAAGAGGGAATTTCATTCGTGGGTTTGATAAAGCAAGAGAATTTGGCGCTATTTTAGAAAGACAAGGTGGACACATCATTGCATTAGATGGCACCGATGGACGAATTAATTTTTTACAAGTTTATCCTACAGCGAGCCGTAAAAATGAAAAAGGCGAACACGTCGTGTCAGAAGTCGGTTCTTTCAAACAACATATTTCTAAATTAAAAATGCAATTTAGTCTAATGAATAATGAATTAACTGATACAGAACTTAAAGAAATCTCAAGTGTTATTTATGACTTTTATATAGAAAAAGGAATATATGATCCTGATAAAGGCGAAAATCAAAATATCGTTAATTTAAAAAATGAAGACTACCCAGTGTTAAGTGAACTTTATAATTATATTGAAACTTACATTAAAAATGCTAAAGAAACGGATATTACATCTGAAAAGGTTCGTTCATTTGAACGTATTCTTACAACGGTTAAAGAGATGGTAACTGAATACGGAGAAATTTTTGATGGTCATACGACGATTAAAGATATGGAAAATGAACAAGTAGTATTCTTCGATATTGAAGGACTTACTTCTTTATCAAAAGAAGTACAAGATACAATGTTATTTACAGCTTTACAATTAATATGGTCTCAAGCATTAAATCAAGGACGTAAATATAAAACGATGATTGAAAATGGAGAGATTAAAGAAGAAGATGCCAAAAGGTTTATGTTCTTCATTGATGAGTGTCAAAACATAATTAATGCCAATAACTTACAAGTTGTTGAATTTGTTGTTAAGTTCCAAAAGGAAATGCGTAAGTTCTTAGCTGGTATTATTTTTGCGACACAATCTCCTAAAGAAATACTTCCCGAAAGTAACGATCAAATTGTAGTGAGTAAGTTAAAACAAATCTTTGCGCTAACGCAATATAAGTTCTTATTTAACCTTGACTCATCTGAAATTGAACAAATGAAACGAGTATTAGGTGATATTTTGACCGAGTCAGAATATCGCATGATACCGAAATTTAAACGTGGAAGAACGCTACTTAGTATACAAGGTTTAAGTAATACAATATTTAATGTCCATCCAACGAAACAACAACTAGATCGATTCAAGGGTGGATTATAATGGATAAAATCAAACACTACATTAATTGGAAAGTCATCTCATGGATTGTCGGTATTATCGGAGGACTTTGGACATTTCTTATAGGTATGATTCTTTTAATTCTTTTATTAGTAGTGGTTGTGATTGGTCTTAATGACTCTGGTCAAAAATCAGGATGTAGTGTTGATGACGCACCCGTAGCAAGTGATGTATCAGATAAAGGAAAGAAAATATTTGAACAAAATGCAAAAGGTGGCGAACTGGAAGGAAAGGTAAATGCAGCTATCAAAATTGCTAAAAAAGAAAAAGTACCACCTTCTTTATTCTTGGCAATTATGGCGAGTGAATCAGGATGGGGTAAATCAGCAAATGCGACAGGACAGCATAATCCTTTATCAATTATGGGTAGTGGACCTTTGAAGCACTATGACACGATAGAAGATGGTATGGAAGCAGGCGCAAAAAATCTTTATGATTTGTACATTTCTAAAGGATTAGATACTCCAGCAAAGATTCAACCTAAATATGCGCCAAATGGTGCAAGCAATGATCCGACTGATTTGAATAGTAACTGGAAACGCTCTGTTGAACATATCCAAAAACAAATGTCTGATGGCTCTAAGTCTAGTGGCTCATCTGATAGTGCTATCGGTTCTGGTGGTGGTTGCTCAATGTCTAGTTCATCAGTAACTGGTGGTGGAAGCCTCAAAGCACTTTCCAAATTTAAAGGTAGTTTACCAACACCTAAGAATAAAACACATTTAATGAAAGCAGCTCAAGGCAATTTGTATACTTATCTTGAGTGTACATGGTACGTCTATAATAGACGTAAAGAACTAGGTATCCCAATATCAACATTTTGGGGAGATGCAGGACGATGGGCAGCTAATGCTAAAAAAGATGGTTATGCAGTGGGTAAAAAACCAGTTAAAGGTGCGTGTGTGACATGGCCTATACAAGGTGGTATGCCATATGGTCACGTCGCTTTTGTAGAAGGTGTTTCAAAAGATGGGAAAAAGATTCATGTCAGCGAATATAACTGGGCGCCTAAAGTCCATACCTACGGAGAAAGAACAATTAAAGTTCAGGATCAAATGCAATTTATTTATGATAAAAAAAGTAAAAAATAGATAAAGGAGAAGTTGACGATGGATAAAAGAAAACTTTTAGGTGCTGTATTTGTGATTGTTGCGATAGGTCTTGGATTTTTAATTTATTTTATTGCTAAAGATCAGTGGTGGGATGATTCAAAAGAATCATCTCAACCAGCTAAACAGGAAAGTAAAAAAGACAATAGTAAAGATGATGAAAAAATTGAAGAATCGAAGAAAAAAATTAATCATATGGATGATAAGTCAGAAAATCGAGAAAAGAATGACTCAGATGATGATTCATCAAGCCAAGAGAATGATGACCAAAAGGAGTCTAAATCAAATTTAGACCAACGCACGGAATATTTTATAAAAAATATGTTTACTAATTTAAATCAAGAGAATTATCAACGTATTAAAAACAAATTAAGTACAATTTGTACACCTCATTTTATGCATAAATATTTTAGAGATAAGGATAGTCAGTACAATTTTTACATGGACGTACACATGTCAGGATTTGATATATATGAATCAAGAAAACCACGCTCAAATGGCAAAGTTGTATTTGCGACGTTTGAACGTGAAACAAGTCCAGCACATTCAGGTAACACAGATATTAAACCATCTCACGAAGAGATGACAGTTCAAGTTATTTATAAAAAAGTGAATGGCAAGATGTTAGTTGATGATTTTAACATTCAAAATAACGAAGATTTAGATGACACAGATGATGATTCAGAGGAAATGAACTAGAAATTTGAAATCGGTTAAAGTGAGGTGAAAACAATGACCAACGTAAAGGAACTAGCAATGAAGGGAATTAAAAGATTTAAAAGTAGTAAGAAGGCGTTTTATCTTAGCCTTCTTGCTATCCCGTTTATCATTTATTTAGGAATATATATTTATTCATTAACACAGAATCATACGTACAAATTTTCTAAAGAAGAAATGGCAGAAGGAGCCTCTTTTAATAACTTTAACTTAGTTGTGCAGGATCAAAAATACAACCCCAAGAATGGCACATACGTCATTAAAGTTAAAGCAAATACAGATAATGATGAAAAATTAATTTTAGACAAAGATAATTTATCGGTTAAAGCCATCACAAACAA
>ERZ1029854.343-NODE-343-length-20264-cov-10.157603_pt1 | contig 20264 bp, 23 predicted proteins | sample MGYA00519239_ERZ1029854 | MGnify/ENA primary metagenome ERZ1029854 (study PRJEB33666, sample SAMEA4610917) | skin metagenome | biome: Human-associated habitat; feature: Malodor aspect; material: skin | place: Philippines | collected 2015-08 ... | reverse complement strand
GTGGACGTTCGCGCCGCCCGGCATGTTTACCGCCGATGACGCGGAGACACTGCCGCTGGAGTTTGAGCCCGCGCCCGCGCCGAAGGGCGACCCGAAGGCCATCGAGCAGCTCTACGGCACACTCAAACTGCACGTCACGCAAAATAACGGCAAGGCCGCGTTCGTGGCGCCGGCGAAGGGCACGATCGACCGCATGGCGGAGCGCCTGCGTGAGCACGGGATTTCCGCACGTGTGGCCACGCCGGGTCTTGAGCCTGTCGACGGCGCGGTGACGCTCTACCAGGCGCTGTCACACGCGGGTCTGGTCTTTAGCGGCCCGAACCTGGTTGTCGTCACGGAGACGGATCTGACCGGCAACCGCGTCGGTGACATCGCCGGTGCGAAACGCCGCGCACCCCGCCGCCGTAACCGGGTCGATCCGTTAGCGCTGCAGCCGGGGGACTTCGTGGTGCACGACACGCACGGCATCGGCAAGTTTGTGAAGATGGCGGAGCGCACCGTCAAGGCCGGCGACGAGGATTCGCGCCGCGAGTACATCGTGCTCGAGTACCAGCCGGCCAAGCGCGGCCAACCCGGCGACCAGCTGTGGGTGCCGATGGAGTCGCTTGACCTGTTGAGTAAATACACCGGGGGCGAGAAGCCGTCGTTAAGCAAAATGGGCGGCTCCGACTGGAAGTCGACGAAGCGCAAGGCGCGCGCCGCGGTGCGCGAGATCGCCGGCGAATTAGTTGAGCTCTACGCCAAGCGCCAGGCCGCGCCGGGCCACGCGTTCGCGCCGGATACCCCGTGGCAGCACGAGATGGAAGACGCCTTCCCGTTTGTGGAGACGGAAGACCAGCTCACCGCCATCGAGGCCGTCAAGGAAGACATGGAAAAGCCCACGCCGATGGATCGCGTGATCGTCGGCGACGTGGGCTTTGGCAAGACTGAGGTCGCCGTGCGCGCGGCGTTCAAGGCTGTCCAGGACGGCAAGCAGGTTGCGGTGCTCGTGCCGACGACCCTGCTCGCCCAGCAGCACTTCTCCACGTTCGACCAGCGCATGGACGGCTTTGGAGTGGAAATCCGCGAGTTGTCTCGTTTTACCACCGCCGCCGATTCCAAGAAGATCATGGCGGGGCTGGCGGACGGCTCCATCGACATCGTCATCGGCACCCACCGCCTGCTGCAGACGGGCGTGCAGTGGAAGAACTTAGGCCTGATCATTGTCGACGAGGAGCAGCGCTTCGGCGTCGAGCACAAGGAACACATCAAGGCGCTGAAGTCGCATGTGGACGTGCTCACCATGACCGCAACCCCGATTCCGCGCACGCTCGAGATGTCGCTGACCGGCATCCGCGAGATGACCTCGATCACCACCGCGCCCGAAGACCGCCACCCGGTGCTGACCTACGTCGGACCGCAGGAGGACAAGCAGGTCGCCGCCGCGATCCGCCGCGAGCTGCTTCGCGACGGCCAGGTGTTCTACATCCACAACAAAGTCTCCGACATTGAAAAAACGGCCCGCCAACTGCGCGAGCTGGTGCCGGAAGCGCGTGTCGTCGTCGCGCACGGCCAGATGAGCGAGCAGGTGCTCGAGCAGACGGTGCAGGGCTTTTGGAACCGCGAGTACGACGTCATGGTGTGCACGACGATCGTGGAAACCGGCCTGGACATCGCCAACGCCAACACGCTTATCGTGGAAAATGCGCAGAACATGGGCCTGTCGCAGCTGCACCAGCTGCGCGGCCGCGTGGGACGTTCCCGCGAGCGCGCGTACGCCTACTTCCTGTACCCGAAGGACAAAACGCTCACCGAGACCTCCTACGACCGCCTGGCCACCATCGCCCAGAACAACGATCTGGGCGCCGGCATGGCGGTGGCGCAGAAGGACTTGGAGATGCGCGGCGCCGGCAACGTGCTGGGCGCGGAGCAGTCTGGCCACATCGCCGGTGTGGGTTTCGACATGTACGTGCGCCTCGTCAGCGAGGCCGTGGAGACTTTTAAGGGCCTGATGAGCGGCGAGCCTGTCGACGCCACCGACAAGGGCCCGAAGGAAATCCGCGTCGACCTGCCCGTCGACGCGCACATCCCAGAGACGTACATCAACTCCGAGCGCCTGCGTCTGGAGGTCTACCGCAAGCTCGCAGAAGCGCGTGACGACGACGCCCTGGCCGCCGCAGCCGACGACATGGTCGACCGTTTCGGCGCTCTGCCGACCGAGGTCCAGCACCTCATGGCCGTGGCGCGTTTGCGAAACCAAGCCCGCGCGGTGGGGGTTTCCGACATCCTCACCCAAGGCACCCGCATCAAGCTGCACCCGGTGGAGCTGCCGGATTCAAAGCAGGTGCGTCTGAAGCGGCTCTACCCGGGCGCGAACTTCCGCGCCGCGGCGAAGGCGCTGCAGGTGCCGATGCCGCGCGAGTCGAAGGCGATCAACAGCCCCAACCTGCGCGACATGGAGCTGCTGCAGTGGGTCGCGGACCTTCTGGCGGACATGCTGGACGCCCCGAAAATCTCCGTTGCGGGATCCACGGTGGCCGACGAACCGAAGAAAAAGGTCTTCTCCGTCAGCGAGTAGGCGCTACAGCATCGCCGGCAGGATGAACAGCATCCCGATACTCCACGTCAGGTGGACCGCAATCGGGGAGTACAACCTGCCGGTGCGCACCGCCTCAAAATAGGTCACCGCGCCGAGCACGCCCGCGGCAAACACGAGCAGCGGCACTCCCATAACGATGGTGACCACGCAGTACGCTATCGTCGACCACACGCCGGCCTGCACGACGTATTGCCCGCCGGCGCGCAGTTGGCGCGGCACAACGTCGCGGAAGACAAGTTCTTCGCCGACGCCATTGACGACGAGCACCAGCAGCGTCAGCAGATACCCACCCTTATTGGGCGTGTCTAGGATCTCCGCCACGGGGCCGGAGAGCAGCGGGATCCGGCTGACCACGAGCGCGCCGACCATGAACACCACCACCAGTGCGGCGCCGATAAGCACGCCGCGGAGCAGGTCGTGAGCTTTGCCGGGGCCGGCGAACGCGCGGCGGTTGCCCATCATCCACCAGGCGGAGATGTAGACCACGGCCGTAAACGCGGTTGCCCAGTAGAACCCGGGCGAGCCGTCGCCAGCCCGGCGCGCGAGGAAAAGCCCCAGCGCACCGAGCGCGCAGGGGACTAGAAAGAACCATTGCCTGGTCAAGTGGGATCTCCGTCCGGGTGATCTGGCGATACGGTTGCCAGATTACCGGGCGGGTTCCGCGTGCAGTGAGCTGCTACTTCACGGAGAAGATGATCATCTCCGTGTCGTCTGGTTTGCCGCGGTAGCGGCCGTCGTCGCCGGGGAAGTTGTTATCCAATGCGGTGAGGTAGCGTCCGTCCTCCAACTGGACGATAGTCTCGACGCTAAGCAGTGCGAACGCGAACGGATCGCCGACACCGTAGGCGCGGGCGTCGGAAACCATGCCGATCTTGTCCGGGTTGGCGATGTCGAGTAGATCCGCCATGAGCGCCTTGTTTACCGTCGTGCCAGCCTCAGTGTCTTTGAAGTCCGCGACCTCTAAGACCTTCTTCAATTCCGCATCCGAGCCGCGGAAGTCGTCGCGCTCGAGCACGAGCAGGCGGCCGTCCTTAGTCAGGAAGGCGTCGCCGATAAGCGCGTCGTCGCCCTCGGCGAGGTAGGTCCACGTCTTGCCGGTGTATTCGCCGGTTTCGGTGTCGAACTGGGAAATGACGCGCTCACGCTTGTCCTTCGCGTTGTCGAGGTAGCCCTCGAAGATCGGGTACAGGTAGCGGCCGTCCCATGCCATGGCTTCAAATCCTTTGGAGTTGCGCAGGTTCGGCTGTTCGTCGTCAAGCGTCGGGTTCGATGGGCTCTTCACCCCCGGGTACGCGTAGGGCGCTTCGAGCAGGGTGCCGTTTTTATCGACGTGCAGGATGTAGGGGCCGAACTCTTCGCCGATCCAGAAGGAACCGTCGACGGCCTGGACGAACGACTCCGGGTCGAAGTCTGCACCGGTGAGCAGACGATCTTCAGTGTCGTTGTTGACGATGTCCCACGGGATCTTGCCGTTGGGGTCCTTCAGCGAGATGTAGTCGAGGACCTCAACGCCGCCAGTGTTCTTCGGGTCTGGAGCCGTCTCGGCCGTCTCCCAATTCGGTTTCACTGTGTAGACGCGCAGGAGGAAGTCGGAGGAGTTCTTCTTCGAGCCGAAGCCGTTGTCGGGCAGTGCGTAGAAGGTGCCGTCACCGATTTCGATCATGCCGGAGAACCCCGGAATGACCTGGCCCTTAAACGGGTGGGTTTGCCCGTTGCCGTCGAAGGCGTCCTTGCCCGAGTCAGGGCCCGGTGCCTGGTAGAGGGCGGAGAGTTTAGCGCGGCCCTCGAGGACCGGGCCAGTCACCTCGGGAGCAGGTGTGGAGGTGGCCGGGGAATCGCCGCGGTTGCTGGAACCGGCATGCTCTGAGCTGCCACCGGTTGCTGCAACAATGACGCCGCCGACCAGCCCGCCAACGAGGAATGCGCCAGCGACAGCTGCGATGAGCTGTTCGAGGTTGAGGTCCTTGACCAATTGATTGAGCGGGGGAGGAAGTTGGATGTTCATATGCCATTGCCTTAGGAATTGACTGCGACTGAGGGAAGTACTCAGGCGAAACTTACATTCCGCACAGGGAGTGTACGGCGGCAAAGCCGCTTCCGCTCGGCGAGTTTTTCCAGGCGATTCCCGCCGGGAGGCACCGGGGAAGTACCATATTCCTCCGGCGCCCCCATAGCCCAATTGGCAGAGGCAGCGGACTTAAAATCCGTTCAGTGTCGGTTCGAGCCCGACTGGGGGCACGTTTACCACTTTGGCCCGCGCCGGATCCGGATCGGGCCTTTTACCTTTGCGAGATCGACGGTCTGGTCGCCTTGGGTGATGATGACGGTGCCCTCGTCGGCAAGCAGCTGCGCCGCGTCACGCACTGGCTGCATTAAATCGCGCCACTCGTCCCCGCCATGTTCGCGGGCGACGTCCGACGGGCAAATTGAGGACGACTCGTCGCGCGAAGCGAGCTTATCGACGATCGCCCGCTTCAAATCCCCACTCATCGGCGACCGAGGTCCAGCGCCGCTTTGATCAGTGGAATCTGGAGCGGCAAGCGACCAATCGAGACGATTTGCTTCTGCCACGGCTCGTCGCGCCACTGCCACGCCATGTTGAAGTTGGCGGGCCACACAGCGGCGAGCAGCGTCGCGGCGAACTTGCCTCCGAGCGGGCGGGTCTTCTTGTTGGCCAGCAGCGCGGCGGCCGTAAGTTCCGCGACCCCGGAGGCGTAGGTGTACGCGCGCGGGGAACCGGGCAGCGAGTCCGGCACGATGTCGTCGAACGGCTCGGGCTTTACAAAGTGCAAAACGCCGGCGCCGGCGAACAATGGGATCAGCAACTTTTCGAGCAATTTCATTTGTTTTCCATCCAATCTTGAGCAATTGCGGCCGGTTCGGCATGCTCCTCACCCACGTTACGCTGGTTCATTGCAACGAGGTCTTGGGTGGTAAGCGTCGCGTTGATCGAGTTAACAGCATCGAGGGCGCCGTCCGGAAGCGCCCCAGCGCGCACCACCGGCACCACGTTTTGCGGCGGGATGAGCAGCTGCGGGTCTTCTAGGGTTACAAGATCCGCCTCGGAGCCGTCGCTGAGCAAAGCGGGGGAGGTTGTGAAGATGTTTGCAGTGTTCGCAGCGCCTTCGACCAATGCGGCGACGGTGAGCGGGCCGCCACCGTCAGAGATGGGGCTGACAGTGATTTTGCCCGCGTCGATGCCGTAGACGTCGGTGAGACCCTTCGGGCCGTAAGGGCGCTCAGCGAATTCGGGAGGAGCGGCGACGGTGATTGCGTCGAGCTTGTCCAAATCGGCGATCGTCTTCAGGTCGAATTGGTCTGCGCTCGCTCGCGTGACGCGGTAGGCGTCTTTGGACTCCGCCGGGCTGAACTCGCCGGCCTCAAGGTCATCGGGAAGCACTTCGGTGAGGGTGGCGCGCACGTCGTCCGCGTCAGCACCCTGCTCCAATTCGCCGTAGTACTGGGTGAGGTTGCCAGCGTATTCCGGAACGATGTCGATGGTGCCTTCTTCCAGCGCCTTGAGATACACCTCGCGTGAGCCGATGCCGGACTTTATTTCAACGTTATATCCCGCTTGGCGCAGCGCCTCGGCCCAGATTTGGCCAATGATCTCCGATTCAGGGAAATTCGCGGTGCCGAGAGAGACGGTTTCGCCGGATGAGCCACCACCCGCTGCGTCAGAATCCAACGGATCTGCTGAGCTGCATCCGGCAACCAGCAAGGTTGCGGATGCGAGGAGGGCTGTTGCTGCGCGTGAAATGTGCATGCCTGCTTATGTTACCCGTGCGAACGCAGTTTCGGCTGGGCGAGGCGCTGGATTGTTGCGAAGGTGAGATCAACGATAAGTGCCAGCGCAGTGACCGCGAGCGCTCCTGCCACCATGCGGGAATAGTCCTGCACGGCGAGGCCGTCGATAAGCAGACGCCCCAACCCGCCAAGACCGATATAGGCCACCACCGTAGTGGTGGCTAACACCTGGGCGACGCAGGAGCGCAACCCACCAATAATCACCGGCGCACCCAGCGGCAGTTCCACCCTGGTAAGAATCTGGCGCTCGCTGTAGCCGGCCGCTCTTGCGGAAAGAACGACATCGCGAGGCACAGCATCGAATGCTGCGACGATACCGGCAAGAAGCGGGGCGGTACCGAGCAACATCAACGCGATGGTTGCGGGAATGAGGGGCACCGTGACGCCCTTCGGCAGCGTCACGGAGAGGTACGTGATCATGCCAAGTGCTGGTAGCGCACGTAGCGCGCCAGCCACGGAAACCACGAGCGACGACCCGCGCTTGGTGTGGCCAACCCACAATCCGAGTGGGACGGCGATAAGGGCGGTGGCCGCTACCGCAAGAGCTGAATACCCAAGGTGCTGCGCGACACGGGCGCCAAGGCCGGAGGGACCGGACCAGCTTCCTGGATCAGTGAGGTAGGCAAGCGCCTCCATAATGAAATTCATGCCCTACCCCTTCAACTTCGCCCACGGAAGGGTGGTGCGTTTAACCACCACAATCAACAGATCAAGCGCAACCGCCAACACAACCGTGGCGATGAGGCCCGTGAGAATCTCGGTGGGGAAGGAGCGCTGGAACCCCTCCGTAAACAATGTTCCCAAAGACTGCACGCCGATGAGCGCCCCAACCGACACCAAGCTCACCGTGGAGGCGGACACCACGCGCAGGCCGCTGAGCAACGCCGGTGCCGCGAGCGGCAACTCAACTGCAAACACCCGTTTCAGTGGTGGATACCCTGCGGCGTCCGCGGATTGAACGACGTCGCCGGGAACCGCGTCGAATGCGTCCGCCGACGAACGAACCAGCAAGGCCGTGCCGTACAGCGTCATCGCCGCAACGACGTTCACCGGTGACAGAATCGAAGTTCCCAGTACTAAGGGTATGAGGATAAACATCGCAAGCGACGGCACGACGTAGATCAAGCTCGTTGTCGCCACAAGGACTTCCCGAGCCGGGCCAGAGCGGTGGGCGAGCCACCCTAACGGCACCGCGATAAGTGTCGCAAAAAGAACAGCCGGCACCGTGATCGCGAGGTGATCCACCGCGAGGTCTATGATTCGTCCGGCGTTGTCGATAACCCACTGCCAGTTCATGCGAGGACGCCTTTGACGGTGCCGGTGTCGTCGACAAGCAAACGCTTCCCACCGCGCTCTACCACTGACAGCGCACGTTGCCGCAGACCAGTGAATTCAGCCACCGTGTCGTTGGCCGGGTGCGCGAGGATCTCCTCCGGAGCGCCGGCTTGCTCAATGCGCCCGCGAGGGCCTAAGACCACCACGTCGTCGCCCATGACGAACGCCTCGTCGATGTCGTGGGTGACCATCAGCACGGTGGTCGACAACGCGCCACGAAGATCCATGATTTCGCGCTGCAACTTGCGGCGCACTACGGGATCTACGGCACCAAACGGCTCGTCCATCATGAGAATGTCCGGACGATTGACCAGACCGCGGGCGACACCAACACGCTGCGCTTGACCGCCAGAGAGCTCCGCGGGGTAGCGTTTCTGCAGCGCACTTTCGAGGTTGACCAGTTCAAGCATCTCAGCTGCCCGGGAATTTGCCTCCGATTTCGAAGCACCTGCCAATCGGGCGATGTCGGCGACATTGTCCAACACAGTGCGGTGGGGCATGAGACCAGAGTGCTGCATGACGTAGCCGATGGAACGACGTAACCGGACGGGGTCCTCGTCGGCGACGTTGCGGCCGCGCACGACCACCTCGCCCGAGGTCGGATCCACCATCCGGTTCACCATCCGCAGCAACGTCGTTTTTCCGCACCCGGACGGTCCGACAAACACCGTGGTCGAGCCTTGCTCAACGAATGCGGAAAAACGCTCCACTGCAGGGGCCGGCGAACCTGGGTACGTCTTAGACACCTCGCGGAATTCAATCACGGAATCCGAACGTACCCGCGCGCCACTTACTGCGTTGTTTTTATATCCTCGTACGCCGCGAGTGCGACCTTGCGTGATTCCTTCACGTCCACCATTGGCTCTGGGTAGCCGGGGAGCAGCGCCTCCGGAGCCCAGTGCGAAACATAGACGCCGGACGGATCGAACTTTTCCTGCTGGGTCATCGGGTTGAAGATGCGAAAGTACGGCGCGGCGTCGTCGCCGGAGCCTGCGACCCATTGCCAGTTGAACGGGTTAGACGCGGCGTCGGCGTCGACAAGCGTGTCCCAGAACCACTCCTCCCCGTGGCGCCAGTGAATCCCCAGATTCTTCGTCAGCCACGAACCGGTCACCATGCGCACCCGATTGTGCATACGGCCGGTGCGCCACAGTTCGTGCATGCCGGCATCGACGAGAGGCACGCCGGTTTCGCCGCGCTGCCACTGCGCCAACTGCGGGAGATGCTGGGCGGCCTCAGCATCGGGTTCCATTGCGGGATCCGCAAACGCCTGCGGATGCTGCCAGGGCGCGGCGTTGTCACTCCACGCCCACTCAAACTTGTCAAACTGTCCGCGCACGTTATGCACCGCCAAATCCGGCAGGTGGAAGTAGCGGTGCCAGGCGAACTCGCGCCAGACCACCTGGCGTAAAAACGCCCATGCGTGCGACGCCGCGGCCGGGTGCTCGTCGGCAAAGGCAGCAGTTTCCGCCCACACGTAGCCGGGGGAGAGCTCGCCGAAGCGCAGATGCGCGCTCAAGCCGGATGTCGCGCCGGAGGAGAGGTCGTTGTTGTCGTAACCGTGCCCGTCGGCGAGTCCGGTGAGAAACCCGTGGAAGCGATCCAAAGCTGCTTCCTCGCCGGGGGTGTTGTGCTCGGCGAGTTCACTGGCCCAGAAGGGTGCTTCCGGCGGCGTGAGGCGGGCCCCGCCGGCCAGCACCGGCGCCGCTACCGGCTGCGGCGGGTGCGCGGCGAGGTGCTGTTGCATTGCCTTGTAAAACGGCGTGAACACCCGGTACGGGGTGCCGGCGCCGGAGTTGTTCTCCCACGGCTCCGCGAGCAGGAACCCGGGGAAGGTGCGTGCATTCACCAAACGCTTGACCTCGGCGTCGAGCTCGACGGCGTCGTAGCGACGATTCCACGCCACCTCCGCGCCAAGTTCGTGCGCCAGCCGCGGCACGATCTCGCGCGGATCGCCCGTTTCGCGCACCATTGGGAGCTTGTCGCTTAACGACGACACACTGCGATCCCGCCACCACCTTGCGGCGCGGCCGTTGGGACGGGCGGCGGTGGTGTCGTCGATAAGCAAGCCCACGACCTCGCCGCGGGAAGCAGCCCATGAAAGCGCGGGGTTGTCGGTGACGCGCAGATCGTCGCGGAACCAGACAAGCGTGGTGGGCATAGGTTGCTCCCTTCAGTACAGTCGGGGCCATGACCGATCGTATGAATGTTGAATCCTTCAACCTCGACCACACCAAGGTAGCGGCACCGTTTATCCGGCTCGCGGACCGCAAGGAACTGCCGAAGGGCGACACGCTGGTGAAGTGGGACATCCGCTTCAAGCAGCCGAACGTGGAGCACCTGGAAATGCCGGCAGTGCACTCGCTGGAGCACATGTTCGCCGAACACTCGCGCAACCACGCCGACAACGTGATCGATTTCGGCCCGATGGGTTGCCAGACCGGCTTCTACCTCATGCTCTCTGGCGACCCGTCCGAGGCCGAGGTCGCTGAATTGGTGGAAAAGACGCTCACCGACATCGTTGGCGCCGACGAGGTGCCGGCGGCGAACGAGAAGCAGTGCGGCTGGGGTGCAAGCCACGACCTCGAGGCAGCCAAGCGCGAGGCCCAGGCGTTTTTGGACAAGCGCGACGAGTGGGGCGTCGTCTTCAAGTAAAAAAACAGCTACGTCGCCGGGTCGATGACCTTCAACGTCAGCGGTGCGGTGGTCAGGCTGTAACTGCCCGGCGCCGCGTCGAAGACGGCGAGTAGTTCATTGGCTACGTCCGCGCCGGCGGGCACCACGATGTGGTCATTAGCCAACTCCAACCGCTGCGCTGCCGGATCGAACAACAAGTAGGTGTCCTCACGCACGAGCGCGAACGTCCGGCCGAAGAGCAGCCGGTAGCGCGCCGCCCGCAGCAACGCGGAAGCGGCGCGCTCGTCCATATCTACCCGTCCGGCGGCGTCGACCTCCAAGTACTTCGCGGTCGCGGCACCGATGGAGGAGCCTTCGGCGGTGGCGGTGTCGTCGAGAAGCGAGCGAACCTTGTCGTCCGCCGACAGCGGCGCGCGGGCGGGATCCGTCAGCCCCAGCGGATACAAGTCGCCGAGGAGCGTGGCAAACTTCAGCGGATCCCAACGCAGCATCCGCTCCAGGTCGTCGCCGTTGAGCCCCACCCCGTAGGTGAACTGGATCCGACCGGTGGGGCCGTCGACTTGGCCGAGCACCGGATCGCCGGTGAACACAAAACCGGACAACGCGCCCGAATCAAACGACACGTGGTGGCCCGGCTCAATATCCACGCCAGAGCGTCGCACGTTGCGCGCCATCCGCGCCAGCTGGTCCGCCGGCCATTGTGGCGGTAGCGCGTCGCTGTTGTCGGGTACGCGCAGCGTCAACTCAGTCTGCGTGCCCGCGATGCGTTGCGACGACTCCACCTGCGACAGCCCGTACGTGCAGTACAACACGTGGGGCAGAGGGGTATCGACGAAATACGCCAGGACGTCCACGTCCGGATACGAAAACGTGTGGGCCTGCGCATCGCCGGTGGCTGTGGCCAGTGCGGTCAGCACCGTGGCACCGCCTGTGCGCGGTCCGCGTCGGAAACGATCGAACACACCCATGTGGGAAAATCCTACGCTTGGGAACCATTTGGGCCGACGATGCGTTACAAGCTGTGAATAGTGGTCCCAACACGACTCGAAAGGAACGTTGGACGACGTGAGAAGTACCAACCCTGTAATGAAGAACTTGGCTGGCAATGAGCAGCAGGCCGGCTACGGCTACCCGTCCCAGACCGAGGGTTACGCGCCGGAGGTTTCCCAAGACCGTCCGCTGACGGTGGATGATGTGGTGACCAAGACCGGCATCACGCTGGCCGTGATCATCGCGTTCGCCGCGGTCAACTTCGCTATTTTCATCGGCGGCAACGCTGGTCTCGGCAGCACGTTGACGCTCGTCGGCGCGATCGGCGCATTCGTGGTCATCCTGGTTCACGCGTTCTCGCGCAACTTCGGCTCCGCCCCGATCACGCTTGCATACGCCGCGCTTGAAGGATTGTTCCTCGGCGGATTCTCCTTCGTTGTCTCCGGCTGGTACGTCGGCAGTGCGAACGCCAGCTCGCTCATCTTCCAGGCGATCCTGGGCACCGTCGGCGTGTTCATCGGCATGCTCGTGGTCTACCGCACCGGCGCGATCCGCGTCACCCCGCGCTTTAACCGTGTGCTCACCGGCGCGATTTTCGGCGTGGCCATCATGGCGATCGGTAACCTGCTGCTCTACGTCTTCTCCGGCCAGAACCCGCTGCGCGACGGCGGCACGATGTCCATCATCTTCGGCGTGGTCTGCGTTGTGCTCGCCGCCCTGTCCTTCCTGCAGGATTTCGACCTGGCGGACAAAATGGTGCGCACCAATGCGCCGTCCCAAACAGCCTGGGGCATCGCGCTTGGTCTGGCTGTGACCCTGGTGTGGCTCTACACCGAAATCCTGCGTCTGCTGTCCTACTTCAACAACCGCTAGCCCAAAATCGCTAGACGCACTACGAAACGGCCCTGCTCCGCGCTGGAGCAGGGCCGTTGGCGTGAGATACCCGAGAACGGATTAGTAGTTATTCTCCGGGGTGACGTTCGTGCCGTCGACGGAAACAGAGGTGAACACCAGCTCGTTGTCCACAACATGCGGGTTGCCAAGGACAACCTTGACGCCCTCCTCGCGGTTGTCCGGGCTGAGCACGACGCGGGTTGCGGTGCCCTCGGCGAGGTTGGCGTCCCAGGTGTCCCACACGATGTCCTCGAGGAAGTCATCCTGGTTCTCGCAGTCCACGGTCAGGCGCGTCGGGCGAACCAGGCCCTGCGCGGCGCAGTTGTTCAGCGACGGGACTTCCTCAGCGGCAACAGTGGTGGTGGCCTGCTGGTCGGCCTCGACCACGTTGGTGGCGTCGGTGGCGGACGCGCCGGCACCCTTGAGCGAACCCGCGTCCTGGCTCTGCGCGGTGTCGACCTTCTTATCGGACGGGTTCTGGTGCGGCGGGTGGCAGCCGGCGAGGGCGAGGGTGGCGAGGGCGGCTACGCCAGCCATGGCTTTGCGGGAAGAGGTTGCAATCACAGGATGATCCTTCGCTATCGAAAAGAACGGGGAAAACTACTTCGCGCGGGGCGTTGAAGCTTTATCTGAATCATACGGCTCGGCCGAGACGACCGTGACCTTAATCTCGCGGCCGTTCGGCGCAGTGTAGGAGCGGGTCTCGCCCTCGGCTGCACCAACGACGGCGGCGCCGAGCGGGGACTGCTCGGAGTAGGTCTCCAGATCGGCGTTGTCGGTGGAGGCGGCGCGGGTGCCGATGAGGAACGTCTCGCGGTCATCCTTGTCGCCGTTGTAGTAGACGTGGACGACGGAGCCGACGTGGGCGACGCCCTCGACCACACCGGAGCGCTCGGTGGTGGAGTTGGAGAGGATCTCGGAAATCTGCTTGATGCGGGCTTCTTCCTGATCCTGCTGCTCGCGGGCTGCGTCGTAGCCAGCGTTTTCCTTCAGGTCGCCCTCTTCGCGGCGCTCGTTGATCTCTGCTGCGATCACCGGGCGGTTGTCGATCAGCTGCTGGAGCTCGGTTTCCAGCTTTGCCTTCATTTCCGGGGTAATGTACTGCTGCTGGGAATCAGCCATCGGGGTAACACCCTTCCCTCATACGTAAAACGAGCCCGCGAGCTGCGGGCGAAAGTGTGCAGATATATCGCAAGAGGGTAGCACACAGGCGGATTCCGCCTGCGCTAGCGGGCTTGATAAAAGTCGCTGTCCGCGTCCATGTAGAACGGCAGTTTGTCCGAGCATCCGTAGATGCGGCCGGAGACAAGCGGGGCGCGCAGCGGCATCTCCACAGCCACGCGTTCGTGCTTTTCGCCGCCGGCGGGGAAGATCACCTCGCGGCGACCGACCTCCGCGTGCGAATAGTCCACCGCGGTGACGATGCAGTAGGACGGCACGGACGGGTCCTTGCGGGTGACGTCGATCCAGAGGCGGCCGGTGGAGTCGTCGATATGCTCCTGCGAGATGAAATCGGCGGTCACCGGGCGGTTGAACCGGTCTGACAGCGCGCGGACGCCGACGAAGAGGAACGCTGCGACCAACAGCACCGCGATGACAGCGACCACTTTTCCGGACACGCCGCCCTTATTCGAGCTGTAGCGTTGCGACGACCGGCTAACTGGAGTGGACACTGCTGCGACCTCGTTCGGACAACTGGGGGATAGGGACTCTAGTGGGATGGTACTAAGATGGACCGGAGTTTCTGCATCACCCCCTACAAAAGTTGGAGAGTTCGAGTGACCGGTCTGCGCCTCATGGCCATCCACGCACACCCCGACGACGAGTCGTCAAAAGGTGCGGCCACGATGGCGAAGTACGCCGCCGAAGGCAACCGCGTCAAGGTGGTTACCTGCACCGACGGGCGCCGCGGCGACGTGCTCAACCCCGCGATGGATCGCCCCGGTGTACTGGAGAACATGATCGAGGTGCGCCGCGGCGAGATGGCGCGCGCGGCCGCCGCGCTGGGAGTGGAGCACGTCTGGCTCGGCTACGAGGATTCCGGCCTGCCGGAGGGCGACCCGCTGCCGCCGCTGCCGGAAGGCTCGTTCGCGGTCCAGGACCCGGAAGCGGTCGCGGTGAAAATCGTCGAGCAGGTGCGCGAGTTCAAACCGCACGTGATCATCACCTACGACGAAAACGGCGGCTACCCGCACCCGGACCACCTCATGGTGCATGCGGTGTCCATGATCGCCTGGGAAAAGTCCGGTGACCCGGAGTTCGCGCCGGAGGCCGGCGAGCCGTGGACGCCGCTGAAGCTCTACTACTCCCACGGGTTCATCCTGCAGCGCATGAAGCTATTGCAGGAAATGCTGCTCGAGCGCGGGCAGAAGAGCCCCTACGAGCTGATGATCAAACGCTGGGAGGAAAACGAGGGCGACGTGTTCGACCGTGTGACCACCCAGGTCGAATGCGCGGACTACTTCGCGCAGCGCGCCGAAGCGCTGACCGCGCACGCCACCCAGATTGATCCGGCCGGCGCGTTTTTGGCCAGCCCGGTTGCCGACCAGCAGCAGGCGTGGCCGACCGAAGAGTTTGAGCTGGCCCGCAGCCGGGTTGAAACGACGCTGCCCGAAGACGATCTGTTCGCCGGCATTGACGCCGGTGCCGAGGAGGAATAGACGATGACCCATCTCATCAACGCAGCCGCTGCCGTGGATCTCGTGCTCGCGCAAAACCCGGGCGAGACCCCGGTGGGGCCGGACTTCGGCAAGGCATCGCCGGTGGGGCTGTTGCTGCTGGTCGTGCTCGCAGTGGTCGTGCTGGGGATTGGGTATGCGTTTCACCGCCGGTTCTCGCGCTTTCGTCGTCGTCAAGCATTCGCCGAAGCGCACGGCATCGACCCGTTCGACGAGAAGGCGATCGACGAGGCCATGGAAAAGGCCGGGGTTGCTGACCAGCGCAAGAAGCGCTCCATCTAACTCGGCCCCGCAACACCGCTAGGATCATCGCTGTGTCTGTCCTCTCCAAGCTGCGCTACCCGCTCTACCCGCTCTACGAGGCGCGCCTGAAACATGAGCTGCGCGGCAAGAAGCGGCCGAAGCACATCGCGGTCATGGCCGACGGTAACCGCAGGTGGGCGCGCGAATCAGGATTTACGGACATCTCCCATGGCCACCGTGTTGGTGGGGCGAAGATCGGCGATTTGGTGCGCTGGTCCGCCGAAATGGACATCGACGTGCTCACGATCTACCTGCTGTCCACCGAGAACCTGCAGCGCACCACCGAAGAGGTGGAGCTGCTCTTCGACATCATCTCGGGCGTGATCGAGGACCTGGCTACCGAGGACTATTCGTGCCGCGTGCGGCTTGTCGGCCAGCTGGATCTGCTGCCCGACGAAGTCGCGTCGCGGATGCGCGAAAGCGCGGCGACGACCACCGAAAAACCCGGCCTCACCGTGAACATTGCGGTTGGCTACGGTGGGCGCCAGGAGATCGTCGACGCGGTGCGTACGCTTCTCGACGACACCGCCAAGGCCGGAATCACCGCCTCCGACATGGCGGACAAGGTGACCGTCGAATCGATCTCGGAGCATCTCTACACCTCCGGACAGCCGGATCCGGACCTGGTGATCCGCACCTCGGGCGAGCAGCGCCTGTCGGGCTTTCTGCTGTGGCAGGCAGCGTACTCGGAGATTTGGTTCACCGACACGTACTGGCCGGCATTTCGGAAGATCGACTTCCTGCGCGCGCTGCGCGACTATTCGCAGCGCTCCCGTCGCTTTGGCAAATAGCTACATCTTGCGCATGCGCACGCGCTGCACCGTGTGGTCGTAGTCTTTGCGTAGCACCAACGAGGCTCGCACCCGGGTGGGCAGGATGTTTTCCACGAGGTTGGGCAGGTTGATCGTCTGCCAGATTTCGCGCGCCGCGTAGGTGGCCTGCGCGTCGTCCAAGGCGGCAAACGATGCGAAGTGCGCGCCCGGCTTCTGGAAGGCGGTATCGCGCAATTTGAGGAAGCGCTCGATGTACCAGTGCTCGATGTCGGAAGTTTTCGCGTCAACGTAGATGGAAAAGTCGAACAGGTCCGACACCATCAGCGTCGGGCCGGTCTGCAGCACGTTGAGCCCCTCCAGGATGAGGATGTCGGGCTGGCGGACCTCGATGAACTCGTCCGGCAGGATGTCGTACGCCTCGTGGGAGTAAATCGGTGCCTTGACCAGGGGAAGGCCGGATTTGACCTCGGTGACAAAACGCATCAGGTTGCGGCGGTCGTAGGACTCCGGGAATCCTTTGCGCTCCATCAGCCCGCGCTTTTCCAGTTCCGCTCTGGGGTAAAGGAAGCCGTCGGTAGTGATGAGATCCACCCGCGGGTGCGAGTCCCAGCGCTGCAGCAGCACCTGCAGCACGCGCGCGGTGGTGGACTTGCCCACAGCCACTGAGCCAGCCAGGCCGATGATGAACGGCACGTGTCCCGGGTCGCCGCCGATGAACGTCTCGGTGGCGCTGGTTAGTTTTTGCCGTGCGCGCACCTGGAGGTGGATCAGGCGTGACAGTGGCAGGTAGATGTCCTCGACCTCTTGCAGGTCGAGGCTTTCGCCGATGCCGGAGAGCTTGGCTACCTCGTCTTCAGTGAGCACCTGGGGCATGGTGGCGCGACGTTTGCGCCAGTCCTCACGGTGAAAGTCGAGGTACGGCGAAGAATCGACACGTGACATGGCTCTATTGTTCCACCCGCTAACCCGTGCATGGAATTCGGCGTGGTGCAGTGCACATTTACCTATACTGCGATGAAGGTAACACCGACCACACAAGAAAGGACCCTGTGGAAGTGACTGAGGACTTTCGCTACCAGGATCTGGCTACTTTTGACCCCGAGGTGCACGCGGCGATCGTCGACGAGCTCGCGCGCCAGCGCAACACGCTCGAGATGATTGCGTCCGAGAACTTTGTGCCGCGCTCCGTGCTCGAGGCGCAGGGCTCGGTGCTGACGAACAAGTACGCCGAGGGCTACCCGGGACGTCGCTACTACGGCGGTTGCGAGCACGTCGATGTCGTCGAGACGCTCGCGCAGGAGCGTGCCAAGAAGGTTTTCGGCGCGAAGTTCGCCAACGTCCAGCCGCACTCCGGTGCGCAGGCGAACGCGGCAGTGCTGATGGCGCTGGCGGAGCCGGGCGACACCATCTTGGGCCTGAACTTGGCGCACGGCGGCCACTTGACCCACGGCATGAAGATCAACTTCTCCGGCCGCCTGTACAACGTCGCGGCATACGGGGTGGAGGAGGACACGCACCTCATCGACATGGAGAAGCTGCGCAAGCAAGCCCACGAAGTGAAGCCGAAGGTGATTATCGGCGGCTGGTCCGCCTACCCGCGCCACGAGGATTTCGCGGAGTTCCGCAAGATCGCCGACGAGGTCGGCGCTTACCTCTGGGTGGATATGGCGCACTTCGCTGGCCTGGTTGCGGCAGGGTTGCACCCGAACCCGGTGCCGCACGCGCATGTGGTGTCCTCCACGGTGCACAAGACCCTCGGCGGCCCGCGCTCCGGCTTTATCCTGACCAACGACGAGGAGCTGAACAAGAAGCTGAACTCGGCAGTCTTCCCGGGCCAGCAGGGCGGTCCGCTCATGCACGTCGTGGCCGCGAAGGCGACAGCGTTCAAGATCGCGGGCATGGACGAGTTCAAGGACCGTCAGCAGCGCACCATCGACGGTGCGAAGACGCTGGCGGAGCGCCTCACGCGTGACGACGCGAAGGCGGCCGGCGTGGACGTCGTCTCCGGCGGCACCGATGTGCACCTGGTGCTGGTGGACTTGCGCAATTCGCCGATGGACGGCCAGCAGGCCGAAGACCTGCTGCACTCGGTTGGTATCACGGTGAACCGCAACGCGGTGCCGTTCGATCCGCGCCCGCCAAAGGTGACCTCCGGTCTGCGCATCGGCACCTCCGCTCTGGCCACCCGCGGTTTCGGCGAGGAAGATTTCCGCGAGGTTGCGGATATCATCGCCGAGACGCTGATTCAGGGAGAGGCTGCCGACGTGGACTCGCTGCGCGGCCGCGTCGAAGCGCTCGCCGAGAAGTACCCGCTCTACCCGGGTCTCGAGGACTGGAAGATGCTCTAATCCTCGTCGGCGGCCGAATCGTCGCCGTCGACAACATGCCCGCGCTGCTCTGTGAGAGTGGCGCGGGCTTTTTTGAGCCAGTCAGGTTGGTCGTCGAGAAGCTTGCGGATCTGCTCGGTCGTCATCGCCTGCTCCACGCCGGCATTTTTCAGCGCGTTGACGGAGATGCCCAGCTTGCGGGCGACCTCCGGGCGTGGGTGCGGGCCGTTGAGGCGCAGCTCCTGCAGCCACGCCGGCGGGTTGTCTTGCAGTTCGCGCAGTTCGGCGTGGGTGACGGCGCCGTCCTGGAATTCTTGCGGGGTGGCGGGCAGGTAGATGCCGAGTTTCTTCGCGGCGGTCACCGGCTTCATCGCGGTGCCAGATGGGTGCTGATCAGTCATGGGCAAAACGGTAGCATTGAGCGCCATGTTGACCATCGCGTTCGTCACCGGCACGGAGCCGGGCAAGTGGTTCCGCCGCTACAGGCAACTGACCGGAAGCGAGCCGCAGACCATCCCGAGCGACGATCCGTTCCCGCTGATCGGTTCCGAGGCGGACGCGGCGCTGATCAGGTTGCCGGACGAGCGCGTCACCGACGAGTTCCATGTGGTGCGCTGCTACGAGGAAGCCCCCGGGGTGGCGGTTCCGAAGGATTCCGTCTACGCGGAGGTGGGAGAGGTCGGTCTCACCGATCTTGCCGACGAGATCGTCAACTTCACCTACGACGAGCACTCGCTTATCGACGACCTGCGCACCGCCCTATCCGTCGTAGCCGCCAACGTCGGCATCGCCTATGGTCCGCTGCCGCTGCTGAAGGCGTTGTCGAAAAAGCAGGTTGTCCCCCTGGAACTGTCCGAGGGTGACGGTGCCGCGTCGACGTCGATCGCGCTGGTGTGGCGCAAGGCGGACGATTGCGACGCTATCCAGGATTTTGTTGGAATCACTAAGGGTCGCACCCCGCGTTCCTCCCGCGGGGAGTCACACCCCCGATCGGGTGGAAAGAGGACTCGTCGTTAACGCCGTGTTCATAATGGTGGGTGGACCAATTTCGAATGAAAGGTGCAATAAATATGTTTTCCCGTAAGATCGTCGCTTCCGCTGCAGCTGTGACCCTTGCCGCTACCAGCCTGGTTGCTTGCTCCGACGAGGGCGACGACGCCACCGAGACCGAGGTTGTCGAGGAGACGGCCACCGAGACCAACGTCGAGACCGAGACCGAAAGCGCTGACGCCGAGTCCGACGCTGAGGGCACCGAGGCTGAGGACGCCGAGGCGACCGAGGAGATCACCACCGCTGACGGTGGCACCGCAATGGTTCCGGCCGGTGTCGTTTCCGCTATGGACCAGTACGCTGAGCCGTCCTGGGGCGAGCCGACCGCTGTCGAGCAGGTTGATGAGGGCTGGATCGTGACCTACGACAACGATCACTACATCACCTGGAACGAGAACACCGGTGGCGCTCCGACCTGGGGTCAGATCGCTAACGAGTGGCTCACCGACGTGAAGCTGGACAAGAAGGTCGGCTTCCCGGTCGCACCGGAGACCGAGAACCCTGACCAGTCCGGCTGGACCCAGGAGTTCGAGCGCGGCACCATCGAGTGGACCCGCGGCGGCACTGAGGACGCGTTCACCGCGATCATCAACGAGAAGTAAGCCTTCCGTTTAGACAAGGCTTCGGGCCCGTCCCCATTTGAACTGCTCCCCATTAGTTGGACTGAGAAATCAGTTACCGACTAGTGGGGAGCAGTTTTCATTGAGAGCGCGAAGTTCGCTGAGTGAGCATCAGCGCGAGCAGTTGGTTGAACTATTTGAGCAAGGCATGGGCTATCAAGCTGCTGCGAATGCTCTTGGTGTCTCCAAGTACGCCGCCCGTAAGTTCTGTCGGCGGTTTAAGCTGCATGGCAGGCTATGTCTTGTGGAGAAACCGACTAAGCAGCAGTATT
>ERZ1029854.336-NODE-336-length-20663-cov-63.957153_pt1 | contig 20663 bp, 17 predicted proteins | sample MGYA00519239_ERZ1029854 | MGnify/ENA primary metagenome ERZ1029854 (study PRJEB33666, sample SAMEA4610917) | skin metagenome | biome: Human-associated habitat; feature: Malodor aspect; material: skin | place: Philippines | collected 2015-08 ... | reverse complement strand
GGGCCGGGCTTCGACATGACCTCGCCGGCGCGGCCGGGCATGACATGCTGCCCGAAGACCACGTCGGGGGTGGGCACCTTGTCCGTCAGGCCGTTGTCGGCCATGTCTTGCGCACCGGCACCGATTTCCTCGCCTGGCTGGAACAGCGCAATGAACGTACCCGACCAGTGCTGGCGCGTGTTGTCAAGGAAGTCGCACATGCTCAGCAGCGCGGTGGTGTGGATGTCGTGCCCGCAGGCGTGCATGGTGCCAACGGTTTGGCCGTCGGTGGTTTTCACCACTTTGTGGGACGCGTACGGCGCGCCTGTCTGCTCGGCCACCGGCAGGCCGTCGAAGTCCGCGCGGTGCAGCACGGTCGGTCCATCTCCATTGCGGAATACGGCGCAGATGCCGAACTTGCCAATGGGGGCGACCACTTCGCAATCGAAGCGGGACAGCTCCATCATCAGGCGGCTGTACGTCTCCTCCTCCTGCATGGACAGCTCCGGGTTGGCGTGCAGCAGCTCGTAGAGGCGACGCTGCCACACCTCGTCGACGCGATAGGAGCGCAAAATGTCAGAGACAGTACTCGCAGGACTCACAGGACTCACAGATCACCTTTCCAGGTTCGGGTTGTAGAGGAGCAGGTTCGGCGCCGGGGTGCATTCTTCTGCGATGCGCAGGGAGGCAGAGACGGTGCCGCCGCTACGCAGTGTGCGAAGCGAGGCGGTGACGCGGTCGCGCACGTCAAACGGCGACAGCGTATTCACGTAGATCTGCGTGCCGCCCTCGAAGCCGGCGAGGGTGGAGATGCGCCACTTGAGGTTGATGCGCCACGGCATGGGCACGTCTAAGTCCACGGGGCGGTAGTGCCACTCCTCGTTGGTGGCTACCTCGGCACCAGTAGCGGCGTGCGCGGCGTGCAACAGATCGGACACGCCGCGGACTTCCTCGGCCGTGTGCAGCCACGGCTCGCTAGCGCGCGACTTCGAGTACACGGTCATGGTGGGGTAGCGGTGGCCCACACCTGCGGTGAGGATGGCGTGCTCGTTCTCAGCGATGACCAGGTTTTGGTAAAAGGCGTGGTTGACACCCCAGTCGTTGTACAGGTTCACATTCTGGCGCAGCTTCGCAGTTTCGGTTTCTGCGTTGACCCCGCGCTCGTCGATAGCCACGAGCTGCTTGTGCAGGTGCTCGAACGAGGCGCCGGCGGGGGAGAGCCAGTTTTGGAACACCACCACGTAGCGCGCGTAGGTGTGCTGCTCCACCAGGTCGCGCAGCGAATCGACAGTGAACGCAATGAAGCGGAAGTGCTCCTCGGGTGTGAGCGAGCCTGAGCCAGCGATCTGGTCCGAACGTTGCGCGCCCTCGACGAAGTGGCGCCGGGCGATGATCACGTCGTGCCCGCCGCCGAAATACGCCGGCGCGTACTGCAGCAGCTCCGGCTCCGGGAGGTCCGCTTCCAGCCCAGCGGCCGTAAGGCGCGTGTGCACCGTCGCAAGCACATGCTCGCGCCCCGCCGGATCCGCCAGGTAGCGCTCCATGTGCTCACGCCGCGTGTCCGGCATCTCGTAGCCGTAGTTCTTCTGCCAGTAGTCGTAGGAGACGATCTCGAACAGGTTGGGCACCCGCCGAAATTCCGCGACCGTGGTGTCCAACTCCTCGGGCATGGCGTCGCGCAGGATCTCGTACCCCTCGCCGGTGGCCACCAGGCGCGACTTCTCCGGGGGTGTGCGAAGCTTGCGGGCCTCGCAGAAATTACAGGTGTCTGCGGACGCGCCAGGCAAAAGTGGCACCGGAGGGGCGCCAGCTGCGCGCAACGGACGGTTGCCGCGGCCGGGTACCGTCCACACCTCCGTCCCGGAGAACGGGTTGACCTGCTTGAGCGTCCCGTCCGCCATGGTCCGAAGCGCAACGTGGTACGAGTGCGCGGGGTTTACGGAAGGGTTGGACATGCCCGCAACCATACCGGTTAGCCTTGTGCGCATGTCTGTGATCCAATTCGATGTCCTTGTCCCGCCTGCCGCAGCCGGCGAGGTCAACGACGCGTTTCAGCGCGCGCTTGACATCCTGGTGCGCCGCGAGATGCTCTCCTCCGGCACGGTGGGGATGCAGCGGGTGCTTATCGACGACTCCGTGCGCGCCCAACTGGCAGAAACCTACGAACGGGACCGCGGCGAATCCCCTGACGATGCCGAGGTGCACCGCTACCGCATTGAGGTGGACGGCGCCGACAGCCTCAACGGCCTGGCCATGGGCCTTTCGCGCATCCTCACCCCGAAGGCGGACCTGCCGCGCGACCCGGTGATGCTGGAAGACCAGGACCGCTTCGAAGCGCCCTCGATCTACCCCTGGACCGTGGAGGTGTTCAGGTAGGCCACCGCGATCTCCGCGCCGGCCTGGAGAAGCTGCTCGCGCACCTCCGCACGTTCAGGCAGCGTGACGGCGATGGTGCCGTCCGCGGGCTGCTCATCGAAGCGCCCCGCAGCGACCGCGAACACCGCGCCTGCTTCGCGGGCGAGCTCGCCCACCACGGATGCGACCTTTCCGGTGCCGGTCTGGCCGTCATAGCGGCCCTCGCCGGTGATCACGAGCGCTGCGCCGTCGACCTGTTCCACCAAGCCGTTTGAGTCCGCGATCACTCGCGCGCCGGGCAGGATGTGCACGTGGGACGAATCGCCGTGGAGCATGCTGGACAGCCAGGTCAAGCCGATGCCCACGCCGCCCGCCGCGCCCAGACCCGGGGTGGACGGGTCCACCTCTGTGACCTCGCACAGGCGAGCCAGGCCCCGGTCGAGGACCTCAATGTCCGCCTCCGTGGCGCCCTTCTGCGGCCCGAAGACGTGCGCTGCGCCCTCCGGGCCTGTGGCGGGAGCTGTCGTGTCCGTCAACAGCACCCATTCCATCGCGCCGGCCGGAACGTTGACCTTGGCGGTGTCGAAGCCGGCCAAATACTCGAGCGCGCCGCCGCCGGGGGGAAGCTGGTAGCCGGCCTGATCAAGTGGGTTGACGCCGAGGGCGACGAGGATGCCGGTACCGCCGTCGATAGTTGCTGTGCCGCCGAGCCCCAGCACGACGCGCTCGGCGCCGCGGGTCTGCGCGTCCGCAATGAGCACGCCGGTGCCGTAGGTGTCGCCGGTCAACGGCACCGGGTCCGCTTCCACGGCCGGCAGGCCAGAGGCTGCGGCAACGTCGATGTAGGCAGTCTTGCTGGTGGCGTGGAATGTGTACTCCGCCTCGGTCAGTCGGCCGGATGCGGTAGTCGTCGGCAAGCAAATGCGCTCGCCCTCGAACAGGAAAGAGGTGCCCTCGCCGCCGTCCGCCATCGGGGTGAGCACGATGTGGGCGTCGCGGATGACTGAGCGAACGCCCTCAGCGAGCCACTCCGCAGCATCCGCGGCGCTCGCGGTGGATTTGAATGAATCGGGGGCGACGACGATTTTGGGCGACGGGGCTGGGTCGAGGGGATGAGCCATGGGGGAGAGTTTAGCGGGGTCTTACCTTACGGCTGAAGGTGCTGTAAAGTTCCCCCGGTACGTAATTCTGCACCCTTATAGGTATCGGAGGTTTTCGCCCATGAGCACTGTTGACCAGGAAGTTGCCGGCTACTACCAGAAGCTGTTAGAGCGCAACGCGGGTGAGCCGGAGTTCCACCAGGCAGTCGCCGAAGTGCTCGAATCGCTCAAGATCGTGCTGGGCAAAGACCCCCACTACGCCGACTACGGGCTGATCGAGCGCCTCTGCGAGCCGGAGCGCCAGATCATCTTCCGCGTGCCGTGGATGGACGATGACAACAACATCCGCGTCAACCGTGGTTTCCGCGTGCAGTTCAACTCCGCGCTGGGCCCCTACAAGGGCGGGCTTCGCTTCCACCCGAGTGTGAACCTCGGCATCATTAAGTTCCTCGGCTTCGAGCAGATTTTCAAAAACTCGCTGACCGGCCTGCCCATCGGCGGCGGCAAGGGCGGCTCCGATTTCGATCCCAAGGGCAAGTCTGAGGGCGAAATCATGCGCTTCTGCCAGTCGTTCATGACGGAGCTGTGGCGCCATATCGGCGAGTACCGCGACGTGCCGGCAGGTGATATCGGCGTGGGCGGCCGCGAGATCGGCTACCTGTTCGGCCAGTACCGCCGCTTGGTTAACCAGCATGAATCCGGCGTACTCACCGGCAAAGGGCTCACCTGGGGCGGTTCCTTGGTGCGCACGGAGGCCACCGGCTACGGCACGGTGTACTTCACCGACGAGATGATGAAGGCCAACGGCGATTCCCTCGACGGCGCGCAGGTGATCGTCTCCGGCTCCGGCAACGTGGCCATCTACGCCATCAAGAAGGCTCAGGAGCTCGGCGCGACCGTGGTGGGCTTCTCCGATTCCTCCGGTTGGGTAGAAACACCTCACGGGGTGGATGTGGAGCTGCTCCGCCAGGTGAAGGAGCAGCGCCGTGGTCGCGTCTCGGAGTATGCGGAGGAGGCCTCCGGGGCAACGTTCCACTCCGACGGCTCCATCTGGGACCTCAAGGCGGATGTTGCGCTGCCTTGCGCAACCCAGAACGAGCTAAACGGCGACCACGCCCGCGCACTCGTGGACAATGGCGTGCGCTACGTTGCCGAAGGTGCGAACATGCCGTCTACGGCGGAGGCGATCGAGGTTTTCCGGGAGCGCAACATCGGCTTCGGCCCGGGCAAGGCCGCAAACGCCGGCGGCGTAGCAACCTCGGCGCTGGAAATGCAGCAGAACGCATCGCGCGACTCGTGGTCCTTCGACTACACGGACGACCGGCTGCACAAGATCATGTCCAACATCTTCACGGTGACCAAGAACACCGCCGAGGAGTACGACCGGGCGGGTGACTACGTCATCGGCGCGAACATCGCCGGCTTTAAAAAGGTGGCCGACGCGATGCTCGCGCAGGGCGTGATCTAACCGCGTAGCGGGTACGCTGGGGCACCATGTACCGCGTTTTCGAAGCCCTGGATGAGCTAGTTCAGACGATGGAGCAGGCCTACGGCGTGCCCATGACCTCCAATTGCATGGTTCCCCGCAACGAGATGCTCGGGCTTCTCGACGACCTCCGGAACGCCCTGCCCGTCGACCTGGACGACGCGCAGGACGTGCTGGACAAGCAGGACGAGATCTTGCGCGGGGCGCAGGACCGCGCCGACATGCTGGTCGGCGACGCGGAGGAGGATGCGCGCCGCATTGTCAGCGACGCGCACTCCGAATCCGAGTCCATGCTTTCGGACGCGCAGGCTCGCGCCACCGCGATGGTCACCGACGCGGAGGAAGAGTCCAACATGATGGTCACTCAGGCGCAGAACGTGGCTGAGATGACCGTAAACAACGCCCAGCGTGAGGCGGACAACATCGTGGAATCTGGTAACCAGGAGTACCAGCGCTCCGTGGACAAGGGTTTGGCGGAGCAGGAGCGATTGATTTCGGAGTCCGAGGTCATCCGTCGCGCGGATGAGGAGGCGCACCGTCTGGTCGATGAGGCGACCGCGGAATCGAACCGCTTGCGTGCAGAGTGCGACGATTACGTCGATTCGAAGCTCGCGGAGTTTGAAGACGGCCTGCGTTCTGTGCTGCAGACCGTGTCTTCGGACCGCAGTGCGCTTCGTCGCGGCGCTGGGGCATCGGGCGCTGGCGCAAACTCGCGGGTCCGCCGCACCGAGCGTCCTGTCCACGCGGACCGTGGTGAGCGGGCCGGGTACTCGGAGCGTTCCGGCGGCTACGGCGAGGAGTACTAAACGGGGTAGTCTGTGGGCGCTATGGCTACCAATCCTTTCGTATTTGATGTCACCGATGTGCTGGGCGGGGACGGCACTGCCGAGACCGTGACACAGACGGGTCCCTCCCCGTCACGCATTGGCCCTGAGATGATCGCCATCCCCGAAGGCCGGGAGGTGACGGTCGAGGCGACGTTAATCCCCCTCGGCTCCGGTGTGATGGTGGACGCTACGGCGACCGCCACGCTGGAGGGCCAGTGCGTCCGCTGCCTCAAGGAGCTCACTCCGACTGAGTCTGTGCGCATTTCAGAGGTGTTTGCCGCAGCGGACGATTTCGTTATCGGTGATGAGGAAACCGAAGATGACCGGGGGTCCGGCGACGAGATTCGTCGAGTGGTGGACAACGCCGTCGACTTGGAGCAGGCGTTCGTGGACGAGGCGGGGCTGAATTGGCCTTTCAATCCCACGTGCCAGCCAGAGTGCGAGGGTGATACCGATGTTCCGGCGCCGGACGCAGTCGAAGGCGAGGAGAACAACCTGGTTGACCCGCGTTGGGCTGGCCTGGAGAAGTTCCTGTGAGCCGCTCCCGCAAGAACAAAGTCAACGCGGAGGAGCTGTGGGAGCAGACGTTTAGCGCGGTCGACCACGCGCCGCTGCTTGGGCGCCTCGGGGTCGACATTGAACGCGACGGCCTGAAACTCGCGCTGACCCACCGGTCATTTGCCAACGAGCACGGCCACCTTCCTAACAACGAGCGCCTGGAGTTCGTGGGGGACGCCGTGCTCGGGTTGTCGGTGGCAACCAAGCTGTTTGAGCTCTACCCATCCAGGCCGGAATCCGACCTGTCCCCAATGCGCGCCAGCATCGTCTCGCGTTACGGTCTGGCGGATATCGCCCGAGAGATCGACTTGGGCAGACATGTGCTCATTGGCAGAGGCGAAGAGCTCACTGGCGGCCGGGATAAGGAATCCATCCTCGCGGACACCACCGAGGCCCTTCTCGGCGCGATCTACTTGCAGCATGGGTTCGAAACTGCCCGGGACGTGATTCTCAAGCTTTTCGACGAAAAGCTGCGCACCGCTACCGTGAGCAAGAAGCACCACGACTGGAAAACTGACCTGCAGGTGCGGCTAGCGGAGCTCAAACTGCCGGTGGCCGAGTACGTCTCCGAGGCGGAAGGGCCCGAGCACAACCAGACGTTTACCGCACAGGCCCTGGTGGCTGGGGTCTCCCGCGGCACGGGCATCGGCCCAAATAAAAAGCTGGCTGAGCAGGAGGCGGCGCACCAGGCGGTGCTCTACCTGCGCGACCACGCTGCGGAGGCCGTACGAGGCAATGCCTGAGCTGCCCGAGGTTGAGGTGGTGCGCCGCGGACTGGACACCCACGTTGTCGGCCGCACTTTCGGCGCTGTCGAGGTCTTGCATCCCCGCGCCGCCCGCGGCAACACTGTGGATCTGGAAGCGACTTTGCCGGGGTTGACGGTTACCGGCACGGGCCGCCGAGGCAAATACATGTGGTTCACGCTCAGCGACGGCAATGCGCTACTGATCCACCTCCGCATGAGCGGGCAAATGCTCGTGGCTGAGCATGGGGAGGTGACGTCGCCGCACCTGCGCATCCGCGCAGATATGGGGGACGTGGAGCTGGATTTCGTGGACCAGCGCACCTTCGGGTTCTGGCAGTACACGCAGCTCATCGACGGCGTTCCGCAACCCGCCATGCACATCGCCCCGGACCCGTTCGAGTCCGACTTTGACGTGCGCGAAACGGCGCGCGCGATGCGTCGGCGCAAGTCGCCGTTGAAAAGTGTGCTGCTCAACCAGGAAGTGGTCAGCGGCATCGGCTCCATCTACGCCGACGAAGCGATGTGGGCGGCGCGCCTCAAACCCTGGCGCAGTGCGAAGACGATGCGGCAGCGCGACGCTGAAGCCGTCCTCGACGCCTCGCGCGAGGTGATGGCCCGCTCGCTGGAGCAGGGCGGTACGAGCTTCGACGCGTTGTACGTGAACGTCAACGGCGCCTCCGGATACTTCTCGCGCTCGCTCAATGCCTACGGGCAGGCCGGCAAGCCCTGCGCCCGATGCGGCAGCCCCATTGAACGGTTGGTGGTGGGTGGGCGCTCCAGCTACTTCTGTCCCACCTGCCAGGTGCTGTAGGGCTCGAGTACGGTTGGTCGACATGGTTGATCTGTCAGCATTTAAAGACGCCATGAGCCAGCTGGCTGCCGCAGTGGCGATTGTGACCACCGGCTCCGAGTCCGAGCCGCATGGCACCACCGTGAGCGCGTTTATGTCACTCTCGTTGGACCCCCCGATGGTTTTGGTGTCCCTCGACGAGAAGTCGTCGCTGTTGGCGTTGTTGGCCGAAGGTTCGTCGATAGGCATCAACGTGCTATCCACGGAGCAGGACGTGCTCGCGCGGCGCTTCGCCGACAAAGCTGTGGACCGATTTGCGGGCGTGGAATGGTCGATGAAGGACGGCGCGCCGCAGCTGGCAGGGGACCACACCTGGGTCGCGGGCACCGTTTCGCGCATCATTGCGGCGGGCGACCACTTCCTCGTGCTCGTGGACGTGGAGGCGGCGGAGGTGAATTCCAACTGCCCGCTGTTGTACTGGCAGCGCGAGTTCGGCACCCACGGCACCATCAAGCCCGGTGAGGTGCGCACCCGGGCAGTAGAGGGGTAACGCAAAGGGTGCTTGTTGTGTGATCCCGACAACCCGGCGATACACTGCCCGCCATGGATGAAGCCACTTCTTTCGTCGAGGACTCCCTCAACGGCGTGATCTGGAACCTCGTGCCTTGGTTCCTTATCGCCGCAGGCGTGTACTTCGGCTTCCGCACATTGTTCGTTCAAATCCGCCTGATCCCGGAGATGCTCAAGGCGGTAGCCGAGACGCCGAAGGGCAAGGACCGCGAGGGCCGAGACCTCGACGAGGAGTATGGCGGCGTTTCAGCGTTCAAGGCGTTCACGATCTCAGCCGCCTCGCGCGTCGGTACCGGAAACATCGCCGGCGTGGCGCTGGCGATCTCCATCGGCGGGCCCGGTGCAGTGTTCTGGATGTGGCTGCTCGCACTTCTCGGCGGTGCGACCGCGTTCGTGGAGTCCACCCTGGCACAGCTGTGGAAGACCAAGGACGCTGACGGCAATTACCACGGCGGGCCCGCGTACTACATGACTCGCGGGCTGGGGTGGAAGCCCCTCGCCGTGCTGTTTTCCGCCTTCCTGGCGCTGACCTATGGCTTCGTGTACAACGCCATCCAAACCAACTCCATCACCGCGGCCATTGAGACATCCGTGGGGAACGACTCTGTTGTTGTGAAGGCGATCGTCGCGGGTGTGCTGGCGACCCTCACCGCACTGGTCATCTTCGGCGGCGTGACCCGCATCGCTTCCTGGACACAGGTCATCGTGCCGTTCATGGCTGGCATCTACATCATTATGGGCGTCGTGGTTCTGGTAGTGAACTGGCGCGAGATCCCCGGCATGTTCGAGCTGATTGTCGGCCACGCCTTGGGGCTGAAAGAAGTTGCCGGCGCTGGAGTGTGGCTCGCCTTCACCCAGGGCATGCGCCGCGGTTTGTTCTCCAACGAGGCCGGCATGGGCTCCGCGCCGAACGCCGCCGCCTCCGCGACGGTGTCCCACCCGGTGAAGCAGGGCTTGGTGCAGACGCTCGGCGTCTACTTCGACACCCTGCTGGTGTGCACCATCACCGCGTTCATCGTGCTGCTCGGCCCGGCCGTGTCCTACGGCCTGGACGACGTCCAAGGTGTGTCGCTCACCCAATCTGCGCTGGCAGATTCTCTCGGCGACTGGAGCGCCCATGCCATCACATTTATCTTGTTCTTCCTGGCGTTTTCCTCCGTGATCGGCAACTACTACCTCGCGCAGACGAACCTGGAATACCTCACCGAGTCCAAGACGGCGCTGAACGTGTTCCGCTTCATCGTCATCGGCTTCGTCATCTTCGGCGCGTTCGGGTCGGTCCCGCTTGTGTGGGCGCTCGGCGACACGATGGCTGGCTTGCTGGCCATCTTCAACATCGTCGCGATCATCCCGCTCGGCGGCGTGGCGCTGAAACTGCTGAAAAACTTCAACGAGCAGCGCCGTCAAGGGGTCGATCCGGTGTTCAACCGGGACATGCTCCCGGAGATCAAGAATGTGGAGTACTGGGACGGCTCCGACCCGGTCACACGCCGCAGTTCGGAGGACCGCATTGAGATCGGCCAGGACAGTAGTGCGGGCTAATCGGCGCTACCCTTGGGCGGCATGACAAACACACGCATGACAGCTCATGTCCGCGGCCACGTTCAAGGCGTTGGCTTTCGGTGGTGGACCCGCTCCCGCGCCCTCGAGCTGGGGCTTACCGGCTACGCGAAGAACCTCTCTGATGGCAGGGTAGAGGTGGTTGCGGAGGGGGCCGAAGGTGACGTCGCAAAGCTGAAAAAGCTCCTCGAAGAACAGCCCACCACTGCGGGTCGGCCCGGTAACGTCGAGCACGTGCAAGTGCAGTTCTCAGAGCCGAAAGGCGCGGAAGGGTTTGAGGAACGATGAAGAAGCCAATCGCGGCAACCGCTGTAGCAGTGGCCGCTTTCGCAGCGGTCCCGGCACCTGCGCAGGCGCAGGACTTATCTTCCAGTTTCGCGTCCATGAGCAGCCTGCCCACCCGCCAGTACGATCCCGGACTGCCGTGGGACGTGGCAGAAGCGTCGCGCGCGAAAACCTACCGCAACATCAACTTCTATCGCATCCAGAACGGCCGCCTGCCGTGGTTGCGAAGCGGCCAATTAGACGCGCAGGCGCAGGCGTGGGCGGAAGAGCTCAGCCGCACAAACAGCGTCAGGCACTCGGGAGCGAACCTGTACGAGAACATCGCGTTTAGCTCACATAGCCCGGAGGCGGCGTTTGAGCAGTGGCGCACCTCGCCGGGGCACAAGGAAAACATGCTCTCCAACGCGCGTGCGGTGGGTATTGGCGCGGCGCACGGCTACGTCGATGGCCGCGGGTGGGGCTTTATCGTGGTCATGCAGGCGCGCTAGCAAACGCGCGGTAACATCCACAAAATGCACCTGAAATCGCTGACGCTCAAGGGATTCAAGTCCTTCGCGTCGGCGACCACGATGAAGTTCGAGCCCGGCATCTGTGCCGTTGTGGGGCCGAACGGCTCAGGGAAGTCCAACGTTGTGGACGCGCTCGCGTGGGTGATGGGGGAGCAGGGCGCGAAGAACCTGCGCGGCGGAAAGATGGAAGACGTCATTTTCGCGGGCGCCGGCGGACGGAAGCCGCTCGGGCGTGCAGAAGTTACGCTGACCTTCGACAACACGGACAAGCGCCTGCCCATCGACTACACAGATGTGGCCATTACCCGCCGCATGTTCCGCGACGGGGCGAGCGAGTACGAGATCAACGGCTCCAAGGCGCGCCTGATGGACATCCAGGAGTTGTTGTCCGATTCCGGCATCGGCCGCGAGATGCACATCATCGTCGGCCAGGGCAAGCTTTCAGAGATCCTGGATTCGCGCCCCGAGGAGCGCCGCGCGTTTATCGAAGAAGCCGCGGGTGTGCTCAAGCACCGCCGCCGCAAGGAGAAGGCGCAGCGCAAGCTCACCGGCATGCAGGCGAACCTGGACCGCCTCACGGACCTCACCGAGGAGCTGGGCAAACAGCTCAAACCGCTGGCGCGCCAGGCCGAGGCCGCGAAGCGGGGCGCCGCGGTGCAGGCGGAGCTTCGCGACGCCAAACTGAAGCTCGCCGGCGACCAGGTGGTGCACCTGCGCGCCAAATACGCCGATGCGGAGCGCGCGGCCGAGATGCTGGCGGAGCAGGTGGAAACCGTCACGGCCACACTAGAGACGGCAGTAGAAGAACAGGAAAGCGTCGAGGCCCGCCAGCAGGAGCTGCAGCCGCAGGCGCAGCAGGCGCAGGAGCTCTGGTTCGCGCTTTCCACACTCGCGGAACGCGTGAGCGCCACGCAGCGCATCGCCTCCGAGCGTGCCCGCAGCTCCAACGCGGTCGCGCCGTATTCGGGCCAGGACCCCGAAGAGCTCGAGGCGAGGGCGCAGCTTGCGGACGAGCGCTACGCCGAAGCCCTCGACGCCGCCGAGGAAGCTGCCGAGCAGCTGGAAACCATCCGTGAGGAGGTGGCCGAGCGCCAGGAGGCCTTCGACGCAGCTGAGCGCGAGCACATGGCGCAGGTGCGTGCGATAGCAGACCGACGCGAGGGAGTCGTGCGACTGATCGCGCAGGAGGAATCCCAGACGGCGGCGGTACAGGCGGCCGAGGAGGAGGTCCGCCGTTTCGAGGAAACGCTGGCAGAAACCAAGCAGCGGGCCCGCCAAGCCGACGCGGAGGTCGCGGAAGTGGAGGAGCGGATTGCGGGCTTTGAGGTGGAGCGTGCGCCTCTCGACGACGCGTTCGCCCGCGCCCACACCGAATCGGATGCCGCGGATAAGCGTCTAGACCAGCTGCGCGCACAGCAGCGCGAGCACGAGCGCACAGTGGCGACGCTGCAGTCGCGTATCGACACGCTCGCGGAGCAGGCTCCGAAGCGTTCGGCGGCGGACGTGCTCACCGGGTTTACAGCGCTAGCGGGCTTAGTCACCGTGGAGCCCGGGCTGGACCGCGCGCTCGCGGCCGCGCTCGGGGAGCACGCGGAGGCGCTCGCCGGAGAAGTGTCCGAGGACGCGGTGGGTGCGCTGGAGGCAGCCACGCGCACCGTGGTGGTGGACACGCAGGGCGGTTCGTCCTGGCGCTTGGACACCGACGGAGAGGTGGACTGGCTGCTGGACCACGTCAGCCTGGACGCTGAGGTGGTGGGCCCGGTGACGCGCCTGCTCGCGGACGTGGTGCTGGCCAAGGATCTTGCAGCGGCCCGCGCGGCGGTTGGGCAGGACCCGCGACTGCGTGCCGTGACGCGCAACGGTGTGTTGGTGGGCGAGGGCTGGGTCGCCGCCGGCACAGGGCAGACCTCCACTGTGGAGGTTTCCGCCCGCATCGAGGTGGCGAAAGCCGAACTCGCCGAAGCACAGCAGCTGCTCGACGAGCTCGCCGGCACGCTCGAAGGCGCGACCGTGGCAGCGGACGAGGCCCGGGTGAGCGCCGCGTCCGCCAAGGCTGCGCTACGCGAGCACGACACTGAGGTCGAGTCTTGGCGGCGCGACCGCACCCGCCTGGTCAAGCAGGCTGAGGCGAACACGACCGAGCACGAGCGCGCGGCCGCCCGCGCGACGGAGGCGGACGCGCGCCTTGCTCAGCGCCGTGCCGAGCTGGAGGAGACGCGCGACCGCCTCACCCGCGTGGACACTGACGTGGCGGCCTCGCCGGAAGAGCCCTCCACCGAGCTGCGCGACCAGGCCCGAAGCGCGCTCAACCACGCCAAGTCGTTGGAGATGGAGGCCACGCTTGCCTCGCGCACCGCACAGCAGCGCGCCGAGGCAGAGGCCGGCAAAGGCGACGCGCTGCGCAGGCAGGCTGAGCAGGAGCGGCAGGCGAAGGCCCGGCACGAGGCGGCGATGGCGCGGCGCAGGGCGGAAGGTGAGCTCGCTCGCGCCGTCGAGAAGCATGCGCGCGACCTGGCCGCCCGCATCGACGACGCGCTCGCCCGTGCGACCGCGCAGCGCGACGACCTGAACGCTCAGGTAAACAGTCTCCAGAGCAAGGTGCAGCAGGCCCGCCAACAGGTCAACGCCACGCGTCAGCAGCTCGCCAGGCTCACGGACAGCGCCCACCAGTCAGACATCGCGCGCTCGCAGGCGCAGGTGCGTATCGACGAGGCGGAGGCAAACATCACCTCCTCCCTCGGCATCGCCGTGTCCGACCTGCTTGCCGGGTACACCCCTGGCGAGGACTTCGACCGCGAGGCCGAGCAGGCCCGCCTGAAGCGGGCGGAGAAGGACCTACGCGCCCTGGGCAAGGTCAACCCATTGGCGCTGGAGGAGTTCAAGGCGCTGGAGGAGCGCTACACCTTCCTCAGCACCCAGCTCGACGACGTGATCCAGGCGCGCAAAGACTTAACCGGCGTAATCGAGGATGTGGACTCGCAGATCCTGCAGCTGTTCACCGACGCCTGGGCGGACGTTGAGGCCGAGTTCCCCCGCGTGTTTCAGACACTGTTCCCGGGCGGCGAGGCCCGCCTGTTGCTCACCGAGCCGGACGACATGCTCGCTACCGGCATCGAGATCGAGGCGCGCCCGCCGGGCAAGCGAGTCAAGCGTCTGTCCTTGCTTTCCGGCGGCGAGAAGTCCCTCACCGCGCTGGCTTTCTTGGTGGCCATCTTCCGCGCGCGCCCCAGTCCGTTCTACGTGCTGGACGAGGTGGAGGCCGCGCTTGATGACGTCAACCTTCGGCGCCTCATCGCCCTGCTCGAAGAGCTGCGGCAGGACTCCCAGCTCATTGTGATCACCCACCAGAAACCGACGATGGACGTAGCCAACGTGCTCTACGGCGTGACCATGCGCGGGGACGGGGTAACGCGGGTGCTGTCGCAGCGCATGCAACCTGCGGGGGCGGCTCCCGCCGAGTAGTATCATCCGAAAGTTGGAGAAAGGATGGAAATGTCAGCTTTACGTACTGCCGGGGTTATCGGTGTTGTTGCGTTGACGCTCTTTGCGGGAGGATGCTCCGCTACAACGAATCTCGACGGCACCTACACCAAAGTGGAGTCAGCCGGTGGGGAGAACCTGATCAGCACTCTCACCATCGACGGCGGAGATTGCACGCTCCACCACGCTGCTGAGCCTGGGAGCGTAGAGCGCGACGAGACGTGCACCGTCGATGGCGATCACCTCGTGTTTACCGAGGGCGGCGAAGAAGCACGGTTGCCGGTGGCCAAGACTGACGACGGGGATGTGAGGATCGGTCTCGGTGACGGGGAGCTCTACCAACGGAGCCACTAGAGCTTTCCTGGTGCCCGCTCCCGCGTGATGTCGACGGGGCTGGCACACTGGAGCCCATGGATCTCAATGCCTTAGTAAATAGCACTGCATTTTGGATCGTCCTTGCAGTCGTTGTCATCGCGCTGATCCTCATCGGCATTGTCGCGGCCGGGAAGAAGCGCAAGGAATCGAAGACCATCTCCTTTGAAAAGGTGGAGGAGCCCAAGGAGCTCACCCAACAGGAGAAGTCGGGCAACTACCAGGCGAAGGGCGGCTTCAACTTCGCGCAGGCCGACGCGCAGCCCAAGCAGCCGGAGCCGATCCGCCGTGAGAAGGCGGCGCCGCAGCCCGAGGCCGCGGCTGCTTTTGTTCCACAAGAGCAGGACGGCGAGCAAAGCGTCATCGAGCGAGCAATTTCGCGTGACGACGAGCCGCAGGTCCCCACCGAGATCTCCCAACCGGCGCAGGAAGAGCCTGCCGCTGAGCAACCGGCGGTGCCGGCGGACGAACCGGTGGAGCAGGCTGACGAACCGGTGGAGCCGGAGCGTCCCGCCGAGCAGCAACCGGTTGCGGGTGTCCCGGCGGAGCGCGTCGATAAGCAAACGGCTCCTGACAATGGCGCCGTCGAAGAGGAGCTGCGAGTCCAGGAGGAAGAGCTCCCGGTTGCGGAGGACGTCGTCACGGAACCTGACCCGGTCGAGCCGGAGGCCACTTCAGAGGCTGCCTCCCGGGAAGAGGCTGAGGAGGCCGCCGCAGCGGCAGCGGCTGCGCAAACCGGTGCCGATGAAGCCCGCCAGGAGGGTGCTGAGGTTTCCGACGATGCCGTCGTGGTTGAGGCGCCTGCCGACGAGCCGCTGGATGACATCGCTCCAGCAGCGGGCCGCATGGGCAAGCTGCGTGGCCGCCTGTCGCGCTCCCAGAACGCCATCGGCCAGGGCTTGTTGGGCATCCTGACCGCCGGCGACCTGGACGAGGACGCATGGGAGGAGATCGAGGACACGCTCATCATGGCGGACCTCGGCGCGGAGCTGACCATGAAGGTCACCGACTCCCTGCGCGAGAAGATCGCTGAGCGCGGCGTGGAGACCGAGGAGCAGGCACGCGCTATGCTGCGCGAGACGCTCATCGAGGCCGCGCGCCCGGACCTGGACCGCTCTATCAAGGCCATGCCGAACGACGGTAAGCCGGCCGTGATCCTGGTCGTCGGCGTGAACGGCACGGGCAAGACCACCACCACCGGCAAGCTCGCGCGCGTGCTGGTGTCCATGGGCCACTCCGTGGTCCTCGGCGCCGCCGACACCTTCCGCGCTGCGGCCGCCGACCAGCTGGAAACCTGGGGCAAGCGCGTCGGCGCGTCCACCGTGCGCGGCAAGGAGGGCGCGGACCCGGCGTCGGTGGCCTTCGACGCCGTGGCCACCGGTGTCGCTGAGGGCGCTGATGTGGTGCTCGTTGACACCGCGGGCCGCCTGCACACCTCCACCGGCCTGATGGACCAGCTGGGCAAAGTCAAGCGTGTGGTGGAGAAGAAGAGCAACGTCGACGAGGTGCTGCTGGTGCTCGACGCCACCGTGGGCCAAAACGGCATCATGCAGGCGCGTGTGTTCCGCGAGGTGGTGGACATCACCGGCGTGGTGCTGACCAAGCTGGACGGCACCGCCAAGGGCGGCATCGTCTTCCAGGTGCAAGAGGAGCTGGGCGTGCCGGTCAAACTCGTCGGCCTGGGCGAGGGGGCCGACGATCTCGCGCCGTTTGAGGTGGAAAGCTTCGTCGACGCGTTGCTTGGCTAGGCGCTCGCTCGACCACGGCCCTGCGCCCCGGTGATGTGCTAGCCACCCGGGGCGCGCGCTAGTCTTGTGGGGATATTTTTCCGCTAGCAGCGCAAGGGAGCGTGCACACCGTGTTCGAGTCACTGTCCGACCGGCTTCAATCAGCCCTCGGCGGCTTGCGAGGCAAGGGCAAGCTCACTGAGGAAGACATCAACGCCACAGCGCGCGAGATCCGGCTCGCGCTGCTTGAGGCGGACGTGTCTTTGACGGTCGTGCGTGCGTTTATCAAGCGCGTCAAGGAGCGTGCCCTCGGCGCGGACGTCTCCGCGGCATTGAACCCTGCGCAGCAGGTGATCAAGATCGTCGACGAGGAGCTGACCAACATCCTCGGCGGCGAAACGCGCCGGCTGAACATGGCGAAGAACCCGCCGACGGTGATCATGCTCGCCGGTTTGCAGGGCGCCGGTAAGACGACCTTGGCCGGCAAGCTGGCCAAGCACCTAGCCAAGCAGGGTCACACCCCGATGCTGGTGGCGTGTGACCTACAGCGCCCAGGCGCTGTGCAACAGCTGCAGATCGTCGGCGAACGCGCTGGCGTGCCCACATTCGCGCCGGATCCGGGTACCTCGCTGGATTCCTTCGAGCACGAGATGGGCACCTCCCACGGTGATCCGGTCGCGGTAGCGCAGCAAGGCGTCGAGTACGCCAAGCAACAAAAGAACGATGTGGTGATCATCGATACCGCGGGTCGCCTCGGCATCGATGAGACGCTGATGACCCAGGCGCGAAACATCCGCGACGCGGTCAATCCCGATGAAGTCCTCTTCGTCATCGACGCCATGATCGGCCAGGACGCGGTGAAGACCGCCGAGGCTTTCGCCGAGGGCGTGGACTTCACGGGCGTGGTGCTAACCAAACTCGACGGCGACGCCCGCGGCGGTGCGGCCCTGTCCATCCGGGAGGTCACCGGAAAGCCAATTCTGTTCGCCTCCACAGGTGAGAAACTCGAGGACTTCGATGTTTTCCACCCGGAGCGCATGTCCAGCCGAATCCTTGGCATGGGCGATTTGCTGTCCCTGATTGAACAGGCCGAGCAGACCTACAACGAGCAGGACGCTGAAGCCGCCGCGAATAAGCTCGCATCGGGGGAGCTCACGCTCGAGGACTTCCTGGACCAGCTGCTGATGATCCGCCGCATGGGGCCCATCGGCAACCTGCTCAAGATGATGCCGGGTGGCAAGGCCATGAACGAGATGGCCGACATGGTGGACGAGAAGCAGCTCGACCGCATCCAGGCCATCATCCGTGGCATGACCCCGGAGGAGCGCCAGGACCCGAAGATCCTCAACGCTTCCAGGCGCAAGCGCATCGCCAACGGTTCCGGTGTGAAGGTCTCCGACGTCAACCAGTTGGTGGACCGCTTCTTCGAGGCGAAGAAGATGATGGGCCAGATGGCCAGCCAGTTCGGTCTGCCGGGCATGCCGGGTATGGGCGGGCGCTCTGCCACCAAGAAAAAGCCGAAGGGGCGGAAGGGGAAAAACGGCAAGCGCAAGCCGCCGAAGCGCGGAGGGGGTATGCCCAAGATGCCTGGGATGCCGGGCATGCCGGGTATGCCCGGCGGGATGCCGGACCCGAAGGAGCTGGAGAAGCTGCAGGAGCAACTGCCGGCAGGAATGCAGGGCATGGACCTAAATAACCTCGACTTCAATGAGGCGATGAAGCGCATGCAGAAGGGTAAGTTCTTCTAACCGCTCACCAAACCCCGAGAACGCCCGCACATTCGGCGCATTCTCGGGGTTTGCTTCTCGGGGTCTGTGCCCGGGATCTACGCCCTGGAGGGGGGTTGCACTCCGGGTGGCGTGAATGGCTGGGTTAGGGGGTGGCCGGAGGTGCGTCGATAAGCGCAAGCTGCGCGAAGATGGGGGAGAGCTGCTCCCAGAGCAGGGGCGTGAGCGATTCAGCGTACGCGTTGGAGATGTGGTTCTGGTCGCGGTAGATGTACACGTTGCCGATCTGCGGCGGGCAGATGCCGTCGACGCAGTACCAGCCTGATGTGTCAATCTCCCATTGAGCAAGGTCGCCGTCTAGGAAGTAGCTAGCGGGATCCTCCTGGGCGTACACCATGTCTGCGGCCATGGAGCACGCGTAGTCGGGGTACCCCATGACGATGCAGAGGTTCGGGTCCATCGGATCGCCATCCGGGTTGAACATCCAGGGATTGTCACGCAGACCCACGAAGGGGATGCCGAGTTCGGCGAGACGCTGCCACAAGTTCGTGTACGCGTCCGGCACATAATCGGCGGAGACGATGCCGTCCCCAGCGTGGCCGGCCGGGCGGGTGGACGTGGAGATGATCATGTCTGGGCCCATGTCGATGATGGCGCGCAACGCGTTTTCGCCCCATTCGGCGCAGACGGGGGAGACGATCTCGTTGGCCGGGTCATCAGGCCCGCCCACGACCAGCGGGCATTCCTGCCGCACAAATGCGGCGACTTTGAAGTGGTGCTCTTTCCCGAGAGCATCGAGGGGGATGATGAACGGCTCGATGTGGGAGCCGCCAGCCAGCACAATCGTGGTATCTGCGTCCACGTCGCCGTAGATGCAGTCGGGCCTGGGCATGGCATCCGGGCCCTCGGGCAAGAAGATCATGCAGCCTTCTTCGCCGATGGGGGGAAACACGCCGGCGATGAGGTTCGGGTTCGGCTGCGCCTCTACATTCGGAACGTGGGCGCCCTGCAACGCCCGCGCGCCTGGGTAGGTGGCGGGGTCGAGGGGCTTCTCGGCGGCATCCACCCGGTGGCCCCAGTACGGCTGCACCGCAAGCGCGATGACGAACAGCGCAGCCGATAGCAACCCGCCCGCTGCACGCGCCACACCTGGTACCGTGCCTAGCGACGCGCGGGCGGCCGCTACGGGGGTGTCGTCCCCTCGCGGGCGCGGGCGGTGCTGGCGCAGGGGATCTTCCACCAACGTGTGGGTCACATGCGCGAGGCACAGCGACACCACGATGACCAGGGCGCCGAGCCATGCCGGCGGCGTGTCGTAGCCGCCGAGGGCGGTGACGATGATCAACAGCGGCCAGTGCCACAGGTATAACGAGTAGGCGACCTTGCCCAGCCAGGTCATGGGCGCAGACGCGAGTACGGAGGAGACGGGGTTTGTGTTGCCCGACAGAATCACGAGAGCAGCGCCGGTCAGGGGGATCAGGGCCACGGGGCCGGGAAACGCCAACGAGGTGGGCACGATCAGCCCGGTGACGGCGATGAGTGCCACGCCCACTAGTGCCGTCAGCCACGCGGTTGCTTCGGGCAAGAAGCGGCGCGGCGGCACGAACGCGAGCAGGGCGCCCAGAGACAGCTCCCATGCGCGGGAGAACGTGGAGTAGTAGTTTTCGCCCGTTCCTACCAGGCCAAAGCGGGACGCCCAGGCAAACGACGCGACGGTGATTGCAGCCAACACACCGATCGCCGCACGGCGTGCGTGCACCGGGTTGGCGCGGAGCTTCACCACAGCGATAGCGATCAGCCAGCCCATCGCAATGCCAAACAGGTAAAACTGCCCCTGCACCGACATGGACCATAGGTGCTGCAACGGGGAGGTCTCTTGGCTCGCGGCGGCGTAGTCCGCGTTCTGGGCGACCAGCTCCCAGTTTTGGTAGTACAGCATGGATGCGGTGACTTGGCGGGACAGCTCCACGCTCATGAGTTCGGGTGCGACTGCCAGCACGAGCCCGATAACGGCCACAACCACCAGTGCCAGGGCGGGCACCAGTCTGCGGATCGTGCGCCACAGGGGCCACCACGGGTTCAGATTCGGGTTGGGGCGTAATGCGTAACGCAGTTGCCCGCCCAGGAAAAAGTAGCCGGACAGCAGCAGGAATACATCCACGCCGCCGGAGACGCGACCGACGAACACGTGGAAGATGACCACGAGGGCGATGGCAAAGCCCCGCAGGCCGTCCAAGTCAACCCTGTAGGCGGTTGAACCCTTCGTCGGCTGCGACGTGTGTCCCGCTGTCGTAGTCAACCGCTTCTCCAACCCGTCTCAATCGTGATGCTGTGATCCTCTAACGTCACAAGCGATTGAAGACATTACAACTCGATCCGCATTGCGCCGAACCGGCAACCCCGCCGGTTTTGGCCTCGTAGTGGGTTCCGCGTAGACTCCCTTGGGTTGCCCGGCGCTTTGGCGTCAGGCACGACAAGTCCATAACTGCGTACGCGCCGGAACCGTCTGCACTCCACGAGGTCGCACCTCGACGGGGAGGTCGCCCGGCCAGGCACGCGCAGGGTAAATAAGAAGGGTTGAACCGGCTCGTC
>ERZ1029854.335-NODE-335-length-20714-cov-65.440389_pt1 | contig 20714 bp, 16 predicted proteins | sample MGYA00519239_ERZ1029854 | MGnify/ENA primary metagenome ERZ1029854 (study PRJEB33666, sample SAMEA4610917) | skin metagenome | biome: Human-associated habitat; feature: Malodor aspect; material: skin | place: Philippines | collected 2015-08 ... | reverse complement strand
AGCACCTGGTCTTGGATGGTGGCGTCGAGGGCGGAGACGGGCTCGTCGGCAAGCAGGATGCGCGGTCGCGGGGCCGCGGCGCGCGCGATGGAGATGCGCTGGCGTTGCCCGCCGGAGAACTGCCGCGGGGTGCGGTCGCCGGTGCCCGCAAGCCCCACGCGCGCGAGCATCTCGTCGGCGCGGGTGCCGTCCACGCCGGTCTCGCGTATCGACGTCCTCACGGCCATCCGCGGATCCAGCGAGGAGTACGGGTCCTGGAAGACCATCTGCACGTCGCCTGCAACGCGGACGGTGCCGGTTGTCGGTTCGCGCAGCCCCGCGACGAGGTGCAGCAGCGAGGTCTTGCCGGAGCCGGACCCGCCCACAATGGCCAGGCGCTCCCCGGCGCGGACGGAAAGGGAGACGTCGTCCACGGCGAGGGTGCGGCCGCGCCGCAGGGACACATTGGAAAGCGTCACCACCGGCTCGCCGAGGGGGACCGGTTGTGCGGGCGGGCCGGGCTCGGCGGCGGCAGCGAGCGCTTTGGCATAGTCCGAGTCCGGCGCGACGATGCGCCCGCCTTTGAATACCAGCACCCGGTCGGTCATGCGGCGCACCACGGCGAGGTCGTGGGAGATGAATAGCAGGCCCATGCCGCGCTCGCGCACGAGGCGGTCCAACAGGTCCAGGATGTCGGCCTGCACGATGGCGTCGAGGGCGGTGGTGGGCTCGTCGCAGATGAGCACGTCCGGGTTCTGGGACAGGGCCAACGCGATGAGCACGCGCTGGCGCTGCCCGCCGGACAGCTCGTGCGGGTAGGCGCCGGGGCGGTCCACCCCGACCTCCGAGAGCAGCTCGTGGGAGACGAGTTTGCCAATTCGCTTCAGCGGGTCGAGCGCCGTCATCGGCTCCTGGAACACCATGGCCACCTTTCGCCCGCGTACGCGGCGCCGCACCCGGTCCGGGGTGCCCACCATCTCGGTGCCGTCGACCGTGACGGAGCCTTGCGCGGGGAGGTCGGTGAGCCCCATGATGCTCAGCGCGGTGAGAGACTTGCCGGAGCCGGACTCGCCGATGATGCCCACGCGCTCGCCCGGCGCGACGGCAAAGGTGATGTCCTCCAGGATGCCGGGGATGGTCAGGTGCTTAACGTCGATCATCGGCGCTTCCCATCAGGTTGAAGCCCAGCACGGTCAGGGCGATTGCCGCCCCCGGCCAGAGCGCGAGGTGTGGGGAGGTGGCTAGATACGGCTGGGAAGCCTGCAGCATCCGCCCCCACGAGGCGTACGGTGCCGGTGCGCCGAGGCCCAAAAACGACAGGCCGGCTTCCGCGAGGATCGCCAGCGCGACGGCGACGGAGACTTGCGTGAGCACGATCGGCCAGATGTTCGGCAGGACGTGGCGCCACGCGATGCGCGGTCCGGACACTTTAGCCACGCGCGCGGCCAAGATGTAGTCGTGCTGCATCACCTGCATGGTGCCGGCGCGGGCGACGCGCACGAACCCGGGGATGCCGGCGATGCCGATGGCCAGCACCACGATCCAGATAGACGCGCCGAACACTGCCGTGAACACGATCGCCAGCAGGAGCGCGGGGAAAGCGAGCAACAGGTCCGCGCCCGCCATGACCACGCGCGAGGCGCCCCGGCGCATGCCGGCCCAGATCCCCAGCGGCACGCCCGCCAACGCGGACAACCCCACAGCGCCGACGGCCACGGTCAACGTCAGGCGTGCGCCGTCCATGACGCGCGAGGCGATGTCGCGGCCGTACTGGTCGGTGCCCATCCAGTGCGCGCGCGACGGGCCTTCAAGCCGGGAGGCCACGTCCGCCTGCAGCGGGTCGTACGGCGTCCACACCAAGGTCACCAGCGCCGCAAGCGCGACGAGCCCGACAATCACCGCGCCGAATTTTCGCTGCCAGCTCATGCGCGCCTCCGAATCCGCGGATCCACCACCGTGTAGGCGAGGTCCACCACCAGGTTCACCACCAGGGTGAACGCGACAATCAGCATCATCACGGTTTGGACGGTGGCCAGGTCGCGGTTGCCCACTGCGTCGAGAAGCATGGTGCCCAAGCCCGGAATGGTGAACACGCGCTCAATCACCACCGCGCCGACCACCAGCGACGCGAGCTGAACGCCAACCACGGTGATCACCGGCAGCGCCGCGTTTCGCAGCGCCGAGGTGAACAGCACATTGCCTATCGACGCCCCCTGGGCCCTGCCCGTGCGGATGTAGTCCTTGCCCATCTCCTCGCGCACCGCGGCGGCGACGTAGCGCGTGAGGATGGACGCCTGCACCAGCGCCAGCGACGCCACCGGCAACACCGCGTGCGCGGGCGAGCCCCAGCCGTTGGCCGGCAGCCACCCCAGGCGCACAGAAAACAGCGCTACCAGCGCGATACCCACCAAAAACGACGGCACGATGATGCCCACCTGCGCGAGCCCGCCGACGATGACGCCGCCGGGGGAGTGGGAGCGCTGCGCGAGGTAGACGCCGAGCGGCACCGCCACGGCGAGCGAGACCGCCATGGCGGTCAACGTGAGGGCCAGCGACACCCCCGCGCGCTCCAGCACCGTCTCCGTGATCTCCTTGCCGCTCGCCATAGAGATGCCGAAGTCGCCGTGGAAAAGGCCGCCGACCCAGTCGAAGTACTGCACCGGCAGGGGCTTGTCCAGGCCCAGGCGGGAAGTGAGTTCGGCGACGGCCTCGTCGGTGGCGGAAACGCCCAGCGCCACGCGCGCCGGGTCGCCCGGCACGGCGCGCAGGAGGATGAAGATGATCAGGCTGGCTCCGGCGAGCAGCAGGACGAAGCGCAGGAGGTGCGCGCACACGGTGCGGATCATTTCTCCACCTTGCTGAGCCGGAGGGAGTCGGTCACGACGTTGGGGTCCAGCCCGCCCACGCCAGGGGCGAAGAGCACGATGTTGGGCGCGTTGACCAGGGTCAGTGCGGCGGCGTCGCCCATGATGTGGTCGATGGCGCCTGCCATGTCGCCCGCGGCGATCTGCTCGCGCACAACGGCGTTGTCGTAGCCCAGGTAATACTCCGGGTTCCCAAACAGCATGGGCACGTCCCGGGGTTCCACGTGGGCGACGATGGAGGACTGGTAGTCGTGCCCCTTGAGCACCTGGTTGAGCCACACGGCCGGGAACTCCACCGTGTCCAGGCGAACGCGGAAGCCGACGTCGCGAAGCTGCGAGTACAAAAGCTCGCTGGCCTCCTGCGCGTACGGGCGGTTCGGCACCGTGATGGTGATGTCCGGGGTGCGCCCACGCAGAAGCTCACGGGCCTTGTCGGGGTCGAAGGGGTAGTAGTCGCGGCCGGTAAACCACGGGTCCGTCGGCGGCACGGGCGCGCCGCCGGTGTCGGTGGCCAGGCCGTTGTAGACCACCTCGTTGATGGCCTTGCGGTCCACGGCGTAGGCGACGGCGCGACGCACGTCCGGGTCGTCGAACGGGGGGCGCTGGTTGTTCATGGAAAGCAGGACTTCGCTGTTCGTCGTGCCCACCTCCACGCGGATGTCTTCCGGCAGCGTGTTGATGAGCTGCGGCGCCTGCATCCCCCACACCACGTCCGCATCACCCACACGAAGTGCGTTGACGGCGGAGACCGGGTCGTCGAAATAGCGGATCGCCGCGTCGTGTGCGACGGGCCCACCCCAGTAGTCGCCGCGGGCGCGGAACTCAATTGCCTCGCCCACGTCGAAGCGCTCCACGGTGTACGGCCCGGTGCCCAGCGGCGCGGTTGCAAGCGTGTCCACGCCCTCCGGCGTCATCATCGCCCCTGTCAACGTGCCCATGGACCACAGCCACGCGTCCTCCGCCGCTGCACCGCCGTCGACGTGCACCCGAAGAGTGCGCTCATCCAGCGCCTCCACCTCCGTCACCGGCTCCATCTGCGATTTCAGGCCGTTTGTCCACTCGTCTTGGACGTAGCGGATGGAAAAGGCGGCGTCGTCCGCCGTGAACGGCTTGCCGTTGGCGAACGTCACGCCGTCGCGCAGGTGGAACGTGAACGTCCCGCCGTCGCGGTCCCAGCTCTCGGCGAGGTGCGGCACGGGGGTACCCGAGGCGTCGATACGCACGAGCGTCTCGTACACGTTGCCCACCAGCGCCTGGGGGGCCGCCGCGCCGCCGGTGGTGGTGAAGTCCAACCCGGCGGGGGCTGCAGAGGCCGCCACTACGACGGAATCGCGCGGATCGGCGGTACTACATGCGGCCAAAGGAAGGGCCAAGGCGGCAGCGACCGCCAGAGTCCTGACATGCATGCCATGAGGTTACTGGATGGCAGACTCCACCTGGAACCAGAGGGGGGAGGAGTGGCCGCGGACGTTGTTCAGACCGAAGGAGAGCTTGTCTACGCGGAAGGTGTGCATGGCGCACTCGAGCACGTCGCCGTTATGCGTCAGCGCCCTGATCTGCACCCGCAGCACTGGCGCGTCCTCGGGGATGTCCAACTTGGCTGCCGTGTCCGCGTCCGCCTGCTCGATGGTGAAGGACCGCGAGATGTTGTTGAAGTCCGCGCCCGCGCGGACGAGCTCGCGGTGGATGGACTGCTCCGCGGTGTCCACCCCCTCAATCACCTCCGCGAGGTGGGGCAGAAACGCCATCTTCTCAATCACCAGCGGCGTGCCGTCGGCGCTGCGGACGCGGTGCACGAAGAACACGTCGCTGCCCGGGGCGATGCGCATGCACTCCGCCAGCGTCTCATCCGCGGCGCCGAGGCCGAAGCGCTCCATCTGCTCGCTCGGGTCTTTGCCCATGCGGAAGATCCAGGAGGTGTTGGACAGGATCTCCTCGAACGTTTCGGTCCGGGTGTTGGACAAAACCAGGGAACGGCGGCCGCGGCCCGAGGAGAGCAGCCCCTCCGCACGCAGCGTCGCCACGGCCTGGCGCACCGGCCCGCGGGAGGTGTTGAACTGCTCGCACAGCTCTACCTCGCTGGGCAGCGACTCGCCGGCTGGGATGTGGCCGGCGAAGATCTCATCGCGCAGGTAATCGGCGATTTCCTCGTGCTGCTGCGGGCGGCGAAGCGGGCCGGTGGGCAATGGCGCCATGGTGGGTCACGTCCTTCATCTACATCCCCGGGGTATTGACCACCAGATACTAATCCACGGCTTCTTCAGCGCCTATTACTTGGAGACCTGTCCTACATAGCCCGTTTTAATTCCACGCCTCGGCGAGAATCTCCATAGAGCGGCCCACTTCCTCGTGGCTGCCGGCCTGCAGCGAAATCATCAGCTCGTCCGCCTGGGCGGTGGTGCGGAAGTTTTCCAGGTATTCAGCCACCTGCTCCCCAGTGCCTTCTGCGGTGTAGCGCAGCATATCCGTAATCTGGCGGCCCTGGTAGGAGTTGACCACGGTATCCAGCTGGTCGTCGCTGAGCTGCTTGCCCTGGCGGCCCATGAATGCGCGGACGCGGTTGCGGTGCACGACCGTCGTCTGGCGCTTCGTGTCTTCCTCTGTGTCGGCGGCGGTGACGTTGACCGCGGCGATGCAGTACGGCTCCGGGTGGCGCTCGGACGGCTGGTAGTTCTCCCGGTAGTACGCGGTTGCCTGCTCCAGGTGCTGCGGCGCGAAGTGGGATGCGAAAGCGTAGGGCAGGCCCAGCTGCGCGGCCAGCGACGCGCCGAACATCGACGAGCCCAGGATGATCAGCGGCACGTTGGTGTTGTACCCCGGCATCGCGGTCACGCCCGGCAGGGGAGACTCGTTGGACAGCCACGCCTGCAGCTCCTGGACGTCTTGCGGGAAGTTCTCCGCGGCGCGCGGGTCGCGCCGCAGCGCCCGGCCGAGGGTCTGCTGGTCGGTGCCGGGGGCGCGGCCGAGGCCGAGGTCGATGCGGCCGGGGTAGAGCTCCTCCAGCATGCCGAACTGCTCGGCGATAACGTACGGCGCGTGGTTGGGCAGCATTACGCCGCCCGAGCCCAGGCGGATGCGGCTGGTTTTCGCGCCGATGTGCGCGATCAGTACCGCGGGGGCGGAAGAGACGATGCTGGGCATGTTGTGGTGCTCGGAGTACCAGATGCGCTCATACCCCAAGGCCTCCGCCTGCTGGGCGAAGGCCACGGAGCGCCGCATCGCCTCGCCGACGGTTTCGTCGGGGTAGCGGGTGCAGAAATCAATAAGCGAAAGTGGGGCGTTCATGACGCCCCACCGTACGCCGTTTGCCTATCGACGACCGCTTCGCCAGCCCTAGTCCTTCGCCTGCAGCACGGGAACGGCGTCGCCCTCGGCGGAGAGGTCCTCGCCGTCGACGGATTCCATCGTGCCCGGGATCATGGCCGGCTTGGGGCGCACGAAGTCGATGATCAGGCCGATGACGAAGGCGACCACGACCGGAACGATCCAGCCCAGGCCCGCGTCGAACAGCGGCGCCCAGGAGACGATCGGGGTGAGCGCGCCCGCGGCCCACTCCAGGGAGATGAAGGTCTCGATGGCGGACCAGATCACGGCAACCCACAGCGGCAGGAAGAACGCCCAGCTGAAGCGGGTGCGGGCGCGGAAGGCCGGCTCGATCAGCGTCAGCGCGATCAGGGTGATCGCTGGCGGGTAGAGGAACCCGATGACCGGGGCGGCGATCGCCATGACGAACTCCAGACCCTGGGTTGCCATGATCATGGACGCCACCGCGAAGACCACGGCCCACACGTGGTAGGCGCCGGGGAACTGCTCGGAGAAGTACTCGGCGGTGGCGGTGATCAGGCCCACGGCGGTGGTCAGGCAGGCCAGCAGCACGATCAGGGAGAACACGGTCTGGCCCGCGCCGCCCATGGTCAGGTTCGCGGCCTCAGCCAACAGACCGGCTCCGTTGTCGAAGTTCTCGGCGCCCGGCATGACGCGGCCGATCAGGCCGAGCCCCACGTAGACCAGGGCGAGCATGACACCGGCGCCAACGCCTGCGGTGATGGTGCCGCCGACGAGTTCCTTGCCCTCGTTGAATCCGCGGCTGCGCAGGGTGGAGATGACCACGATGGAAAACGCCAGCGCGGCGATGGAGTCCATGGTGAGGTAGCCCTCGAGCAGGCCAGCGGTGAGCGGGCCCTCGTCGTACGGCGCGTTCGGGGTAGCCGGCTCCGCGGTCCAGCGGAAGACGGCCACGGAGATCATGACCACCAGGAGTACGAGCAGCGCCGGGGTGAGGAACTTTCCCAGCGTCTCCATGATCGTGGTGGGGTTCCAGCTCAGCGCCAGCGCGATGCCGAAGAACACCACGTTGAAGATGCCGGACGCGGCCAACGAGTCGACGCCGAACAGCGGGGTCACCGCAGTTTCAAAGGACACCGCGCCGGTACGCGGCAGCGCGTAGAACGCGCCGATGGACAGGTACGCCATCACCGGGAAAATCACGCCGAAAGCGGTGCCCGCGCGCTGCGCCAGGTCGCGCAAGTTGGAGCCGGACAGCGCGATGGCGATAACAGCCAGCACCGGCAGGAGGGAGGCGGTGAGCAGGAAGCCGATCAGGCCCGGCCAGAAGTTGTCGCCCGCCTCGACGGCCAGCATGGGCGGGAAGATGAGGTTGCCCGCGCCGAAGAACATTGAAAACAGGGCGAGCGCGGTGACGATGATCGCGCTGTTGGAGCGCTTCGCCCCCTCGCCTTTAGCCGGTGCTGCCGGCTGTGAGACCGCTGTGGAACCCATTGGTAGACCTCTCTAGACAGGTTGGAGTGGCCTAAAGCATAGAACGCCCGACCGCTTGATGGGAACTGGGTTCCATAAAGTGGGACGCTACAGCGTTGCGACGGCTTCGCCAATCCTCCTCACTGCCTCCTGCAGAATCTCCGGGGAAGTCGCGAAATTCATGCGGGCACGGTGCTCGCCGCCGGGGCCGAAGTCCACGCCCTCATTCATCGCCACCTTCGCGTGGCGGCGCAGCCACGCGGCCGGCTTGACGTCGTCAAGCTTTGTGTTCCTGAAGTTCAAGAACATGAGGTAGGTCGCCGCCGGCACCTCAATCTCAATGCCCGGAACCGCCTGGGGCAGGTGCTCCACCAACCAGTCGCGGTTGGCCTTGAGCTGGGCCACCTCCTCGTCCAGGAACTCGCGGCCGTGGTCGTAGCACGCCTCGGCCGCGACGATGCCGAGGGTGCCCACCCCGTCTTTGGCCACGCCCGACATCCCGTTCCAGGTTTTCACGTCCTCGTCGTTGGAGAAGATCATCTGCGCGCACTTCAGGCCCGCGACATTCCACGCCTTGGACGTCGCGGTGACCGTAATGCACACGTCCGGGTTGTTCGCCGCGGCGCAGGTGTGGGTGCCCTCGTAGACCAGCGGCGCGTGGATCTCGTCCACGATCACCCGGGCACCATACTTCCGGGCCAGCGCGCAGACCTCGTCCAATTGTTCCTCGGTGAACACGTACCCGCCGGGGTTGAACGGGTTGGTCACGATGATGCTGCCCGCGCCATCGGCAAACGCGGCCTCGACCTCGGCCAGGTTGAGTCCGCCGGCGGAGCTGACGTCGACACGCTTGCGCCCCGCGACCTCCGCAACGTCCAAGAACGGGAAGTAGGCGGGCACCGGAACGACGACGTCGCCCTCAGTGAAGTACTGGATGGCCAGCATCACGCCGCGCACCACGTCCGCAACCGGGAAGATCTTCTCCGCGTCCGGGCGCCAGCCGTAACGCTCCGCGTAAAAGTCAGCGACCGCCTCGCCCAGCCGGTGCGCGTGCGGGGCGGGCGTGTAGCCGAACATCTCGCGCTCGGCCGCATCCACGATCGCCTGCTTCACAGCGGGCGCGGTGGGAAAGTCGCTCTCCGCGATAAACAGCGGCAGCACGTCAGGATCGAACTGCGTCCACTTCCTCGTACCGCGGGCTTGCAGGGTCTGAAGATCGGGAAATTGCATGGGGCCCACGGTAGCCATCATCGCCATTGGCATGCTTGAAGGCCCACACGGCGAACGCCGCGGCGGCGAGCAGCGTCCACCACACCACAGACGACATGACCCAGTCGCCGACGACCCGGTCACGCCCGGCGATCGTGTCCATGTTCTTGAACTGCGAATGCGGCACGAACACGGTGGAAAGACCCAGGTAGGCAAGGGTAGTCAGCAGTGCGAAGAGGCCGCGGCGGCGCCACGCGAACTCGCCGATGACGAACACGCCCGGCAGCATCCACGCCCACGCGTACGGCGGCGCCCACAACGACGCGGTCAGGGCCGCCAGTGCCAGGCTGACCACCGCCATCGGGGCCTCGCCGCGCTGAATAAAAACGCGGGCGGCGTAGATCAGCGCGCCGCCGATGACTAGGACAGCGAGCACCCAAAGCGCGCTCGCGCCGTTAGCGCCAGTAAACCGCTGGGCCGCGCCGAACAGCGCGAAGACCACAGGCCGCAGGGTAAACACCGCGGCGATGCCGGTGAGCAGCCCCTGAGGCACCCAGCGCTGCCACCGCCCGGGGCGAGTCCACCACAGGTCCGTAGCCACGAACGCCACCGCGAAAATCGCCAGCTCGCCGTAGTAGAAGTTGAACCGCACCGGGTCCAGCCACAACACCGCCGGCAGCAGCACCGTCGCGCACGCGACCGGCGACGCCCGCCCCGCGCAGCATCTGCAAGTGCTCCAGCGGGTGGAACACGCCCTCGTACCAGCCGACCAGCAAACGTGCCCCCGAGGCTGTTTCCAGCTATCAGGACCCAGCTATTCGCCCAAAAAACCGGGAATAGCTGGGGCCTACTAGCTGGATTTGGCAGCAGCAGGGGCTGCCTACTCTTCGCCGTCATCCTCATCCGCGCCGTCGACGTGGAAACCGAACGCCTTGAGGCGCTCGCGGTCCGCGGCGGACGACGACGCGGTCAGGCGCAGCAACTCCGAGTAAATGCCGCCGGAAACTGCCAGCTCCTCCGGGGAGCCGATCTCGTCGACGCGGCCGTCTCGCAGCGTGATGATGGTGTCCACCCCCGCGATCGTGGACAGCCGGTGCGCGATCATGATGGTGGTGCGCCCGACCATCAGCTCGTCCAAGCCGGCCTGCACGGCGCGCTCGGCCTTGGTGTCCAGCGCGGAGGTGGCCTCGTCCAAGATGAGCAGCGGGGCGTCCTTCAGCATCGCGCGGGCCACGGCGACGCGCTGGCGCTGCCCGCCGGACAGGCGCAGGCCGCGCTCGCCGATGACGGTGTCGTAGCCGTCGGTGAATTTCATGATGAAGTCGTGGGCGTTGGCGCGCTTGGCCACCTCCACGACCTCCTCCAGTGTCGCGCCGGGCTTGCCGTAGGCGATGTTTTCAAACACGGAGCCGGAAAACAGCGCCGCCTCCTGGAACACCACGCCGGTGGTCGCGCGCAACTTCTCCACGTCGAGCTCGCCGATTTCCTCGCCGCACACGCGCAGCTGCCCGCGGGTGATCGGGTACAGGCCCAGCAGCAGATTGACGATGGTGGACTTGCCGCCGCCGGATTCGCCCACGAGGGCGATCCTTTCGCCTTCGTGGGCGGCGAAGCTGACGTCGTGAAGCACGGGCTCGCCTGTCGTGTACTCGAAGGTGACGTCCTCGAACGCGACAACTGGCTCCCGCACCGTCAGCGGGGCCTGCTGCTTTGCGACGACCTCCGGCATCCCCGACGCCTCCGTCGCCGCCACGAGCTGGCGGTTCGCGGTGGGCTCCACCGGCTCGTCCATGACCTTGAAGTAGTCGCGCGAGCCGGCCACGGCGCGCTGGGCGGAGTCCACGATCCAGCTCATCATGGTCACGGGCTGGCGGGCCATGGTGACCATCTGGATGAGCATGACCATCTCGCCCACGGAGAAATGCCCGTGCAGGGTGCGGGTGAACAGGATCAGGTAGATGCCCAAGAAGATGAGGTTCATGGCCACGCCGCGCGCGGTGTCCATGGCATGCCACCAGCGCGACTGCGGGCGGGTGATCTCCACAGTGTTGGTGTAGTGGCGGCCGAACTTCTCCAGCTCGCGCACCTCCGCGCCGTAGGACTTGGTCACCTTGACCTGGCCCACCACTTCGGCGAAGCGGCCGTTGCCTTCGTCGATGTTGGCGTTTTTGTCCTTCTCAAAAACCTGCCAGCGTTTCGACGTCAGCGCGGTGAGCCACGTGTAGAGGGGAAACAGCAGCGCGAGCAGCACGGTCAGCGGCCAGTAGTAGTAGGCGGTGATGCCCAAAATCGCCACCACCTGGATCAGCATGGGCAAGAAGTTGTTGGTGAAGGACTGGATGAACTGCGTGACGTTCGCAATGGAGCGGTCCAGGCGCGCGATGATGGTGCCGGTGACCTGGTTGTCGTAGTAGCGCTGCGGCAGCGCGAGCAGCTTGGCAAAGTAGCGCGTGGACAGGATCTGGCGGATGCGGGCGACCATCACGTCGCCCAGGTAGCCCGCTACGTTGCGCAGCAGCGACGCGGAGGCTTCGGCGGCGAAGAGGGCGATGGCGAGCCAGATGACGGTGCGCGTCGGGTCGGGCAGGGAGGCGTCTCCTAGCTTTGCCACGATCGTGTCCGTCGCCTCCCGGATCAGGAACGGCGAGACCAACCCCAGGCCCGCCACCAGGGAGGACACCACTACCACGGCGATGTAGTACGGCCACAGGGCGGAGGCGCTGCGCGCAACGCGCATCAAAGACTGCATAATTTCGACACACTACCCGGGCTGTAAAGTGGTGCAGCAAACCGCAAAAGCCCCAGCTACTACCGCGAGAAAACGAGGCGCCCATGTTCCACCGCACCCGCCGCCCGCAGGCCGCAACGCTCACCGCCGCAGTCCTGGCCTCCACGTTGGCGCTCACCGCGTGCGCGGACGGCGAGATGGCGGAGGACACCGCAAGCTCCACCCAGGTCACCGCGGCGGAAGACGCGCCACAGGGCCAGGCGGACGACCGTATCGGTGTGCAGCGCAAGACCTTCGAGGTCAACGAGACCGACCCGGTGGTCAGCGACAAGACGGGCGGTGAGCGCGTGGAGGATCCCGCCATGGAGCTGTCCTACAAGTGGCAGGGCACCTCGTATGCGCCCGCCGGCGGCTCGGTGGTCGTGGTGGCCATCACCAACGAGTCGGATGCGCCCCTGCCCGAGGACGCGCTGACGCCGAAGCTGCGCTACAACGCCAACAGCACGTCCAACCCGGACATGAAGGACGCGAAGTTCCAGCCCGTCGCGGAGGAAGCCGGCGTGGACATCGTGGGCCTGGACCGCCCGCTCGGCCCCGGCGCGACGGTGAACGCGAAGTACCCCTTCGACGTGACTACCGGCAACCTGTGGGACGCGGAGTTCACCATCGGCAACGTCACGTTCAAGGGCAACCTGAACAACTAGCGGGCGAACCGGGCGATCTCCCCGGCGTCGAGCGTTGGCGCGACGCGCACGTGCGCCAGGTCCGCGAGTTCGGCTTCGTCGTAGGGTTGCGGGCCCATCGGCCCGAACGCCTTTGCGTATCGACGGTAGCTTCGCGCCACCCGACCCGGCCTGTCTCGAGCCAACTCGTTGAGCTTGTCGCGCGTCAGGGGAGCGGACAGGAGGAAGCGCGCCGCCCACTTCCGCTTCTCGTACGGCGCACGCGGGAACACGGGGTTCGCGGCCCACACGCGGCGGAACTCCCCGGCGTAGTGGTCGCGCCGGCACAGCCACAGCGCCACCGCCGCGTCTTCGCCCGCGCCGACAACGGTGACGTTGGTGGGGTCCCCGCCGAACGCCTCGATGTTGCGCTGGATCCAGTGCAGGGCTTCGGCCACGTCCGCCACGCCGCGGGAGTGCGCGATCGGGTCCGCGGCGAACGGCATGAAGCCCTCGAACCCGCTGCGGTGGGGGACGCGCACCTGAACGAAGGCGTGCTGCGCGTCTGCGACGCCGGTGGCGCCGACGGGGTCGCACAGCCACACCACCACCGGGCAGTCCGTGCCGGGGCGGGCGCCTGTCGGGGTGATGATGGACAGGGCGTGGGGGTGCGGCACTGTGGCGTCGATAAGCAGCCCCTGCTCGAGCGGCACGGGGTCATCGAACGCTCCTGCGGGCGCGAGATACGGGACGGATTCGAATTCTCGCACCCCGCCGCGCGTGCGCCCGAGGATCGTGCCGGCCGCGCATGTGATTTCCGTATCGCCCATAGGCCAGAAGCCTAACCGCCTACACTGTCCGCCATGACTAACCCGCTTCTCACGCCCTCGACACTGCCGTACAACCTGCCGGATTTCGCCAACATCCGGCTCGAGCACGTGGAGCCCGCGTTTGAGGAGGCGCTGAGGCGCCACGCGGCGGAGATCGCGGAGATCACCACCGCCGCGGAACCCACGTGGGAAAACACCGTCGAGGCATTCGAGCTTGCGGGCGCGGATTTAGACCGAGTGATGGCGTGGTTTTTTAACCTGCAGGGCACGGATGCCACCGACGAGTTCGACGCGGTGGCGGACCGGATTGTGCCCCGGTTGTCCGCGCATGTGGACTCGATCTACCAGAACGACGAGCTTTACCAGCGCATCAAGGGCGTCGAGGTGCCGGAAGACGGGGAGTCGCAGCGTCTTCACGCAGAGCTGATGCGCCGCTTCACCCGCCGCGGCGCCAACCTGGATGCCGCCGGAAAGTCCCGCCTGCAGGAAATCAACCAGCGTTTGAGCGAGCTGTCTGAGCGCTTCGGCCGCAACCTGCTCGCGGACACCACAAGGCTGGCAGTGGAGTTCACCCGGGACGAGCTGGCCGGCCTGTCTGAAGACCAGCTGGCCTCCTACGAGAAGGACGGCCGCTACGTCGTGCCGATCGAGCTGCCCACCACCCAGTCGCTGCAATCTGAACTTCAGGACGCTGCCGCGCGCCACAGGCTCTTCGACGCCTCGCGCAAGCGCGGCCAGGACTCCAACCGCGATATCGTCCTGGAATCGGTGGCGCTGCGCCAGGAGCGCGCGAAGCTGCTGGGTTTTGACAGCCACGCCGACTACGTCATCGCGGAAGAGACCGCGGGCACCGCGGCAGCCGCCCGTCAGCTCATCGCGGACCTGGCCCCGGCTGCGGCAGCCAACGCCGAAGCGGAGCGCAAACTCGCCGGCGAGCTCGCGGGCGAGGACCTCGACGGCGCGGACTGGCCGTACTGGCAGGCCAAGCGCCGCGCGGAGGAGCTCGGGCTCGACGAGGCGGAGCTGCGCAAGTACTTCCCGCTCGAGCAGGTGCTCACCGACGGCGTCTTCTATGCCGCCAACCTCCTCTACGGCATCACGGTGGACAAGCGCGCAGACCTCGCAGGCTACCGCGACGACGTAGACGTCTGGGAGGTCAAGGAGGAGGACGGCACGGGTATCGGCCTACTGCTGACGGACTATGCCGCCCGCCCGTCTAAGCGCGGCGGCGCGTGGATGAGCTCGTTTGTGGACCAGTCCCACCTCGCGGACACGAAGCCGGTGGTGGTCAACGTGATGTCCATCAACTCGAACTTGCTCACCATCGACGAGGTGACAACGCTCTTCCACGAGTTCGGCCACGCACTGCACGGCCTGCTTTCCGACGTGCGCTACCCCTCGCACTCCGGCACCAACGTCCCGCGCGACTGGGTGGAGTTCCCGTCCCAGATCAACGAGAACTACGCCTTCGCCCCCGAGATCGCCCGCAATTACGCGCGCCACGTGGACACCGGCGAACCGATCCCGACCCCCTTGCTCGAGGCGATGGAGGCGTCGCGCCAGTTCGGCCAGGGTTTCTCCACCGCGGAGTACCTCGCGGCCAGTGCGATCGATCTTGCGTGGCACTCGCTCGACGGCGAGCTACCTTCGGACGTCGACGCCTTCGAGGCGCAAGTCCTGCGCGACTACGGCCTCGACGTGGACGGCTTGGAGCCGCGCTACCGCTCCACCTGGTTCAACCACATCTTCGCGGGCGGCTACTCCGCGGGCTACTACTCCTACCTCTGGGCAGAAGCGCTCGACGCCGACGGCTACGCGCTGGTGGCGGAAGAGGGGATCAACCGCGCTACCGGCGCAAAGTTCCGCGACGCCATCTTGTCCCGGGGCGCTTCCCGAGACTACGACGAGGCGTACCGTGCCTTCCGCGGGCGGGACAAAGACACCCAGCCGCTACTGAAGCGCCGCGGCCTCGCGGGGGCGCGAACAGACGCACAGAAAAACTCGCGCTGAGGGAGTTTTTTGGGCACCTGCGGTAGAGTCGAGAGGGTTTCACCGCTTCAAAAAACAAGACAAGGACACGCCTATGCCGCGCCGACTTCTGCGCCGACATCTGCGCCGAAATGCGGGGCGCCCCCGAGCCGGCGCGCTGGCCGCGGCCGTGGCGATCGCCGTGTCTTCGGCTGCGGTGCCGGTTGCGCTGCCGGGAGCGGGGGCGGCGGAACCGCTCGTCGCTAGGCAAGGCGAGCGGCTGTTCGTGGACAACATCGGCGGCTACAACCTGACCTCCTGCACCATCGGCTACAACGACGTCGCGCTGCACCGCAGCTACACCGCCGGCCACTGCGCGGTGGACTCCGCCGCCCCGCGGCCGGGAGGATCGACGGTCTACGTGGCCGACGAGTACGGGCGGCAACTCCCCACGCCCGCCGGGCTGATCTACCCGGCCGCCGCCTTCTACGGGCCCGCCAACGCCAACGACTGGTCCGTGATCTACTGGTTCAACAACGTCACGCTCGGCCAGAACACCTACGGCGGGGCGTACATTCCTATCAGCGAGATCTCGCCCGGGGAGACCCTGTGCTACCACGGCTTCGCCTCCCACGGGCGCAGCCGGGAGGCCGCCTGCGGGCCGTTTGTGGGAATGATCGAGAAAACGATCTACTTCGATGCCCCCGGCACACCCCACTTCGGCGATTCCGGCGGGCCGGTGTACGCGCCGGGCCGCGGGTTCGTCGGCGTGATGTCGGGTGCGAACGCGCTCGTGGACGAAGACGACACCGAAGTGGTGGGCCTTGAGCGGGCAAGTTCGCTGCAGAGCGGCCCTACGTACGACGACGCCCGCATCGACGCCTTCCTCCGCAAGTACTACGCCCGGCAGTTCCCGGCCTCCGAAGCGACCCCGGCTCCCCCCGCGGTCGAGCCTTCGTTGGCGTCGAGGGGGACGACGCCAACCAGCGCCGCCCGGCCGACGGCGACCTCATCGGCCACCCGGGCGTCGGCACCGGCACCGAAGGTGAAACCGGCACCGACGACGCGCGGCACCGCGGGACAGTCCGCGACACCGACGTCGGCGCGCCCCTCGGCGACGCGTGCGTCCGCGCCCCCTGCGACAACGACCCGCACTGCAGCTCCGGTGCCCACCGGCGCGGCAACCCCGTCCAGCGTGCCCAGCGAGGCCCCCGCAGATCCGGTGGAAGTCAAGGAGCAGCGCAACCGCCGCATTGCCGACGCGCTGGTGATCACGCTCGGGGTCGTCGCCGCAGCGGCTGTGCTGGTGCCCGCCATCGGCTACGTGTTGGGCATAATCCGATGAGCTGGGTGATGGGGCTGAGCCCCTGGTTGCAGGTGCCGGTGATCCTGGCGGTGGCCGCGCCGGTGTGCGGTGCGGCCGGCTACGTGCTGCTGCGTGCGGTGGACGCCTTCTCCCGCGCCGCCGGGCGGCTGTTTTCCCGCCGCTGAGGCCAGCGGGCTAGGCTTAGGCACCATGGCCAACCCGGAGGAGCTGCGCAAGCAGGATCAAAAGCTGCCGAAGCAGCAGCGGAAGTACCCGCAATCGCGGGTGACCCAGGTGATGTGGGTGCTCATCGCCCTCGTTGTCGTCGCCGCGCTCGCGGGCGCGCTGTAGCGCTGGCCGCGCTCCCGCTAACCCCGCCAACGCCCGTGCCTTAGCACGAGCGTTGGCGGGTGCTAGTGAGCGCTAGCGAGTGCTTGCGGAGGCGATCCGGGTGAACAGCGGCACGTCGGGGAGGTCTTCGATGAGGACGGGGGTGCCGGAGGCGTCGCAAAGCGGGATGCACCAGTTGGAGTACATCTCGCGGTTGGTGCCCGGCTGGTTTTGAATGCGCGTGTCGCCCACCATGTCCACGAGGTTCGTGCAGGTCATCGCGGACGGGGTGGAGGCGACAAACCGCGTCAGGCCCTCCACGAGCGTGTCCACGTCGTCGTACTCGCCCAAGTCCTGGTCCAGGAAGTCCACGTCCGCAAGCGTGGTGCCCTCGAACGCGCCCTCCGCCTGCGCGGCGGCGAGCACCTGGGAGATCCACACCGCGTCGGCGGCGTTGAGCTCCTCTAAGCTCTCCGCAACCAGGCCCAGCTTGTGGCGCAGCGCGTTGTGCGCGCCCTCGAGGTACCCGGCGGTCGGGGGCAGGTCGTGCGTGCCCACGGCTGTGAGCGCCAGGTTGCGGTACTGCTGCGACGGGCGCGGGACCTCCGGCGGCACGGACTCGAACCACAGCACGGAGGTGCCCAGGATGCCCTTGTCGCGCAGCACGTCTTGCACCCACGGCTCGAACGTGCCCAGGTCTTCGCCCACCACCACGGCGCCTGCGCGCTGCGCTTCCAGCACGAGCACGCCGACCATGGCCTCGAAGTCGTAGTTCATGTACGCGCCGTGCACGGGTGTATCCATGCGCGGCAGCCAGAACAGGCGAAACAGGCCGAGGACGTGGTCCACGCGGATGCCGCCGGAGTGGCGCAGCACGGTGCGCAGCAGGTCCCGCCACGGCCCGTAACCGGCCTCCGCCAGCTGCTGCGGGTTCCACGGCGGCTGGGACCAGTCCTGGCCTTGCTGGGAGTACTGGTCCGGCGGCGCGCCCACGGACGCGTCGGGAACAAGCACCTCGTGCAGTGTGGCGGCGTCGGCACCGCCAGGGTGGATGCCCACGGCAAGGTCCGTCATAATGCCCAGCCGCATACCCGCCGCGAGTGCGCGCTCTTGCGCCACGCGGCGCTGCTCGTCGGCGATGAACTGCAGCCACATGTAGAACTGGACCAGCTCCTGCGGGTCCTCTCCGGCGTGCTTCGGCGCGCCGTGGTGCTCTGACTCGGAGGCCTGCGCCGCGCACCACTCGGCGAATTGGCGTAGGCCTTCGCCCTCGTCCAGGCAGAACAGCTCGAAGTCGTGCGTGCGGGCCTCGTCCGCGGCCGAGACGTAGAACAGCGCCTTGAGCACCGCAAGCTTCGCGGCGAAAATGCGGTCGCGCTCCAGCGGTTCGTTGGTGTGGTTCATGGCCTTGAACTCGGCGGCAAGCTTGACGACGTCCTCCCGGTCCCCCTCATCCAGCATCGCGAACTCCGGGACCTGTTCGACGGCGATGTAGATGGGGTTGACAAACCGGCGGGAGGTGGGCAGGTACGGCGAGTCCTCGATCGGCGGGACCGGCTCGGCGGCGTGGACGGGGTTGATCAGCAGGTAGTCCGCGCCCTGCTCGGCGACCGCCTCGGCGATCGAACCCAGGTCGTGGAAGTCCCCGATGCCCCAGGAATCCAGCGAGCGCACCGAGTACAGCTGCGCCATCACACCCCACACCGGCTCCCGCACCACGTCGGCGTTGGTGGACAGCGCCGCCGGGACCACGATGAGCGGGCAGACCTCGTCCAAGTTGTCCGATTCCAGGTGCAGCTCGTGGTAGCCCGCGGGCAGGTCGCCCGGCACGTGGAAGGTGGCCTCGCCCCACGTCACGCCGTCGGAGGCGGTAAACGGCGGGGCCCAGTTCTCGTCCTGGTAGGCGTCGCGCGACGTGCCGTCTTCCAGCCGGATCCAGCAGTGCGCCCAGTGCCCGTCGTGCACGTGCACGTTGAAGTGCCGCTCCGCCCCCTCGGTGGCAACCACGCACGGCGGCATGGGCCGGGTGGACCAGAATTCCCGGCGGGCGTCGAGGTGGAATTGGAGTTCTTCGTCCGAAGGGTCGTCGCTAAGCGAAAGCCCCAGCGCTCGGAGCAGCTTCAGAAACGACTCGGCGGGCGGCTCCGTGACCAGCCCGTTCGAGGCGCGGTAGGAGGTACCGAAGCCGTAAGACTCGGCGAGGGCGTGCAGCAGTTCCACGTTTGTCACGTCACGCATTGTGCCAAAGCCAGGCCGTAGCTGCTGGGGTACGCTTGAGCACCATGCCTTCCAACGCGTACACGACGGAACTCGGATTCACCCTCAACGACACGGACACGTGCCTCAGCGGGCTGATCCACACGTGCGAGGAGCGCCCCCACCTGGTGCTGTACTACCGCCCGCGCAACTACGAGTGGGTGTCCGTCACCGCCGCTGAGTTTTTGCAGGAGGTTTACGAGGTGGCGAAGGGCCTGGTGGCCGCGGGCGTGGAGCCGGGAGACCGCGTGGCCATCTTGTCGTCCACGCGCTACGAGTGGTCGCTGTTGGACTTTGCTATCTGGGCCGCCGGTGCCGCATCCGTGCCGATCTACCCGTCGTCGTCCATGCACCAGATCCAGTGGATACTGGAGGATTCCGGCGCGAAGATCGCGTTCACAGAAACGCGTGACCACACCCAGCTCATGAGCCCGTTTTTGCTGGATGAGACGGGTAGGCCCAAGTTCGCAGACTCGCCGTCGAAGCTCGAGCGCATCTACGAGCTGAACTCCGCGGGCGTGGAGACGATCAAGTTCGAGGGGCGCGACGTGGAGCAATCGCGTATCGACGAACGGGTCCGCGCCACCCGCCACGCCAACCTGGGCTCCATCGTCTACACCTCCGGCACGACCGGCCGGCCGAAGGGCGTGGAGATCACCCACGGCAATTGGGCGTACCAGTGCTGGGCGCTGCTGGAAAACGAGATCGGCCGGGTGTCCTACCCGGGGCAGCGCATGGTCACGTTTTTGCCGCTGGCGCACGTGCTCGCCCGCGCGGTGTCGCTGGCGTGGACGATCTCGGGGGCGACTCAGTCGCACTGGTCCGACACCTCGACGCTGATGGTGGAGCTGCAGCGCGTGCGCCCCAACCTGGTCGTGGGCGTGCCGCGCGTGTTTGAGAAGGTGCGCGAGGGCGCCTACAACAAGGCGGCAGACGGCTCTGCGGTGGGCAAGCGCATGTTCTTAGAGGCGGAAAAAGCGGCGATCGACTACTCGAAGGCGCTGGACACCCCGGAGGGGCCGTCGCGGGTGCAGAAGGCTAAGCGCGCGGTGTACGAAAAGCTGGTCTACGGCAAGATCAAAGACGCCATGGGCGGCTCGGTCTGGTACGGCATCACCGGCGGGTCCGCGATGAGTTCGGACCTGTCGCACTTCTTCCGCGGCATGGGCGTGCCCATCTACGAGGGCTACGGGCTCACCGAGACGTGCGCCGCGGCGTGCGTGAACAACGCCAACGCCAACAAGATTGGCACCGTGGGCCAGCCCGTCAACGGCTACTCGGTGCGTATCAACGACGACGGCGAGATCGAGTTCAAAGGCCCCGGCGTGTTTCACAAGTATTGGCAGAACGCGGCCGCGACCGACGAGGCGCTCACGGACGGCTGGTTCAACACCGGCGACCTGGGGGAGGTGGACGAGGACGGCTTCGTTTCCATCACCGGGCGCAAAAAAGACCTCATTGTCACGGCCGGCGGCAAGAACATCTCGCCGGGGCCGATGGAGGAGATCATCAGACAGGACCCGCTGATCTCCAACGCGTTGGTGGTCGGCGACGGCAAGCCGTTCGTGGGCGTGCTGGTCACCCTCGATGAGGAAGAGCTCAAGCGCTGGAAGGCCAACCACAACATCCCGCAGAACAAGAAGATCTCCGAGCTCGCTCAGGACCCCGCCCTGCGCGCCGAGGTGCAGGACGCGGTGAATATGGCCAACGCCACGGTCTCGCGCACGGAGGCGATTAAGAAGTTCCGCATCCTGGACCGCGACTTGTCTGAGCAGCACGACGAGATGACGCCGACGATGAAGGTGAAGCGCAACGTGGTGTTCC
>ERZ1029854.333-NODE-333-length-20819-cov-7.255442_pt1 | contig 20819 bp, 20 predicted proteins | sample MGYA00519239_ERZ1029854 | MGnify/ENA primary metagenome ERZ1029854 (study PRJEB33666, sample SAMEA4610917) | skin metagenome | biome: Human-associated habitat; feature: Malodor aspect; material: skin | place: Philippines | collected 2015-08 ... | reverse complement strand
GCCACCGGACACAGCGTCACCTGGGATAGAGGGAGTGACATCTACTTGCTTCTACGAGCACCCAGAGCGATTGTGTGGTGTGGGATTGGGTCATGCTGTACTCACCACAAAACCATGACCCCGGTATTTTGGAATCCATAGAACTAAAGTACAGGGCACGGATCATGCCTTTTTCAGGCCAAAGAGACCCCTGCCGCCTTTACGTCCCTTGGCCGCCGCTGAGCCCGGCACGGGATGAGTCCTGGTACCGCTAGCCATAAAAGTGGCGCCCTGTGTCTGGGCCACCGCTGCGCGGGGCTGCGCTGTGGCTGGTCTTGGCGTGTGCTGCGACGCAGGCGTCGATGCCTGCAGCGGCTTGTCAGATAGCGTCGCTCGCGCAGCGGCGCGTACGATTTCTTCATCAATGAGATTGAGCGCAGCAAAAATCACGATCCACTCAACCATGTCTTCGTTACCCTCACCAAGGGTATGCCACACAGCCTGCTGCTCCGGCGTACGACCAGTAATCGTGACACGTGTGCCTGACCCACCACCGCTCGAAGCCGTCGCATTTTTCTGGATGCGCCCAAATTCAATCCGTTTGGGCGGAAGCTGATGACCCCCATATGTGAAGTAGAACATGGTCCACCACGTATCATTTGGATTCGGCTTCGAAATCTGGAATAGGGGCTGATCATGCCCAGGCATGTCCGGGTTCGGCAACGTCAATTTGTATACAGGCGCGTTGATACCCGTGTTGATGATGGTCCATCTCAAGTTGCGCGACGCCTCGCAATACACATTGCGCTCGGTCGTGGGAGGCGCGGGCGGACCGCCGAGACGGCGCGAGCCTGGTGGGGGAATGGCCTTGGCCACACATAGCTCACCCATCATCGACGGCGTAAGCAGGTACGACTCATTGTTGTAGTTCGTGTGCACGTACGAATACAAAATATGTTGCGGCTGGCCAAATGGCGTGACAATCAGCGTAGGAAGATGGTAAGCCACCAGTGGGTGATTCGGCGACGTGTATATAGCATACGACGCTGACATTAGGCAGATCTGTCAAGCACAATGATCGTGGAGCACAGTCGTAGCAGGGCCAGAGCCACCGCCGTTCGCCGAGTGGCCCATGGGCACAGATTGTTGATACACGTGAGGTACGCGGTATGACATAATCATTACGCCTATCGAGCGTGTAGCCCCTTCCACAGGGCGCTATGGCGGACGTGGGGCGTATTTCCTCGTGTATTCTGCCGCCGTTTGGCGAAAGGCAACAGGGTCCCTTTGATACTGATCAGCTGAGTCGTTAGTACGGCGCACCCATACGCACCAATGCCCGCTGAAAGCGCATCCTCTGGGTTAGGCTCTTCTAGTAGCTGTAGAATCGTTTGAAGAACTGTGGTGTGAACATCACGTATACGTACTCGCCGAAACCTTGGTAGATGGTTTCCATGCATCCGACTTGATCAGACTGATACACATTGCGCCCATCTCATCAACGTTGGGATGGTACATGCGGCACTGAAAGTGCACGTTAGGTCCCTTAAATGGGTAGTCGACGGGGAACTCGAATCTCACCTGCTGTTAATGCTTCAGGTACGCACTGGGAAATGTCCACCCTCATACGGCGTGCCTGCCTGAATTATGAGCCACATGCGCACATACAGGCTCTCATTAGCATCTCAGGCACGTACACCTAGTAATACAGCATCCCACGTATACAAATGACCCCTGGGTGTATGAGCCAACATATCCACAACGTACTCATGAGCCTCTAGCAGAACTGTCTCGTAAGCTTTCAGGTACACGTACGAAGACCTGGCAGCGGTGTATCCTTGAGTTCTTTCAGCTCCTATATATGAGATCTTCGACTCCCGCATACCTTGGTCAATCGTCGCGATCCAGACATGGTCGTTGGCAAAAAGGCACACACAAGGCCTGGATGTGGAGATAGTCTATTATTTTGGGTATATGTTACAAGTAGGGAAGAAGTGACGCACGGCGAGAACGGTGGCCCAGCATCTGAGAGCGGCTTGCTTCGCGCGCTACGTCAAGACGCTGGACCTTTCTACGTACACGCGATGAGTTGATCTCGTCGGCATGACCAAGAAAGTCGATCTCGTCGTCCTCCTCCTGTGCGAAGTCAGCGCATCTCGGCAAAATGTCGGTGTGCCTTCGTCGGCGCTTAAGCGGCGCGATATTTTCTTTTTCACGTAAAGACCTGTGCATCGTGGGTCTGCTACTTTCAGGAGATACCCATGCATCCACAATGTCGTCGTAAATATATGCCCCCGCTTGGCTACTGGTGAGCAATGCGCGGTTTTCCGCATCGGCCTGGTGCATTGACAACCTCCTAAAGAATTCGTCCGAGCACGGCATATCAGACGCGGTCATCCACTGAGAACATACAGCAAGGGCTTGAGCCTCTGGTAGCGCCATATTGTGCCACTGCATTTCCTTGGCAATTAGCATGAATGTATGCCCCAAATCCAGTCCTTCGTTACTCAGCGCCTTCAGCGGTGAGCTATCTGGCGAGTCAATAATAGACTGCAGTGCCACATCCTGTTGCGCATTGTAAAGTTGACGTATCAATTCCAGCATCTCTTTATGTTTGTTGTGCCCAGACATCTGTTTACAGTAACGACACTCTGGATCCTGAAGAAGCTGCATCGTAGAAATTGTGCCATGGTACGTTCCAATGCGGATGATCGCAAGAATAGCCAGTTCTATAGCGACCACCACTAGCTGCTCATGTCCATGAAGTGCAAAATCACTCACACATTGCGTCATTTCGAGAATGTAGGTATCAAGCTTTTGCCTTTCAGCAAAAGAAGTATGCGACTTACTTTGGTGCCAACAGGCCCCGACACGCGTGGCCAGTTCCCTTGACAACGTATCATAAAGATAAGGTACTGGCACTTGTTGAATTGTGTCCGTCGATATATCCTCAAGAGGGCGAAGAACACCGCACATAATGTGACGGGTACCCTTTACAATGTCTGTGGATAGGTCACGGGGGCTGTTAACGTCATCTGAAAATAAGCCTTGGACATCAGGATGGAGCCAGCAAAAGACACCACGCGGGTGGTTATCTAAAAACTTGACCATTTGTCCTTGCATCCACTGCTGAACAGATGGATCGAGTCGATGCACGGGAATGCGATGTTGTTCCATGTCCCATGGACCCTCGGATTGGAATGCATAAGCAACCCATTGAGTCAGAACCGACTCAGCCTCACAGTAGGCTTGACTTTGTACTAAAAAGTTTAGCACATCTGGATAGAATGAGCTGCGACAAAGCAAATCGAGACGGGCGCTTTTCTCTGCGACAAATCGAAATGCAATACCAGGTAGTACCAGCAAGGAATAATACGCAGGGATTTGACAAACAAAGTCATAGAAAAGCGACTCGGTATCTTTTGTGACATGCGAAAATTCTGGCAACAGAATCTGACCTACTGCCAGGTGAATACAACGACCCGTAAGCGAATCGGTGCTTCGGGGACCACCACTGATCATCCAACAATGGCGACATAGACGTTTGATGAAAAGGACAAGGGTATCAATACGGGGCCTGTGCAAGTCAGTCGAATGGAGCACCCATCCATCTCGATGTGTATCGTGCAACAGTCTCTGGATTAGTTTCAACACTACTAGGAACTCGTCCGCATGAGCGGTCATCGAATGGTGACAACGCGAGTCGCACGCGAGAACAACCAGGTGTATCGAAATCACATGTAACAAAAAGGGGAGGAAAAAATATTTTGCGTAATATAATTACGAATATTAAGCTGCATTTGTCTCGAAATTTAACATTCAAAAGTCTACATGGAAGAAATTATTCATTTAAAAATATTTAATTTATTTCCAAGTTTAATATAAATCCATGCGTACTTATGCAGTTTTCAATTCAAATATTAGTTACATGTACTCATTAAATTGTATTAACCAAAAAATTTTAATATAATCATTGAAATTAATTGTAAATTCAGAATTTCAAGACAAATTTCATAATAGATTTAAATATATTAACTAATTAATTTCGTTCTACTAGTTTTAAATTATTTCTTTCGCATTCAACTGTGAATGTCCCCATATCGACTAGTCACGTGCGTGACCAAGATGTGGGATGTGCGAGCTTTGACAAGTGCCCATTTTATTTCTGATCACGGGCAGAGTTGGGCGACGACTTGCTCTATTTCTCGCTATTACTGTTGTGAATTAGTGGTGACCCTGTCCTGACACCGACGTTGGCAGTGGATCTCTTGGGAGTGTGCTTATGTTGTTTAGCCTCTATCGTGGTCTTGCAGCTTTGCTGCTTGCACCTGATGGTCAACAGATTCCAGTGGCTACAATCCAGAATGTTTTGCACCTGCAACGTGCATCTGCCACACCCGGCAGCAAACAGTTTCTCACTGTTGGTGAAGAATTGGCTGTGGTTCAGCGACTACAGCAGCATTTGAATCATGTGCGTGCAGGGTACGATACCATCTATGGCCAGGGCGGCACGGACGGATTCGGAGCGTTAGATGCATGTCAGTCTACTTGGGATCTCAAGACGTTCCAGGCAAATTTACGGCGAGGCGTTGAGCAAATTGTCAAGACGGTTCTACGAAGTAGCTTGAACTACATCAATCTGCCTCAAATGGGCGAGCCATTACAACTTGATCACACATCGCGCACGCCATCGATGTACATGGTCCAATCGGATACGATCAACCGCATGACCCAAGTACTTGAGGATGCCTACTTCACGATTGTTAATGAGCTATCCAAGTCAGAAACACTGCCACCCGGCGCGAGTAAGGCCATGCATGCGCCCCCTGCTCGATTCCCCACTGGCCCGCCAGCAAATATGGATCGCCCAGGACCCAGGGGTGTGCCTGCATTTTCCGATGTTTATCCTCTCCGGACAGACAGTGATGCATCGCACTTCTTAAGCTCTCCGAACGAGTCAGGTGCATCGCAGAACGATGCCGTGCAGCGAACGATGATGCTGACCGAGGCCCTGAAGCCCAACAAGGTGCTGACTCGAGTAGACTCCAAGTCAGGACTGCGATGGACCAAGACCATATCGCGGCGCAAGTCAAAAAAGACACTAAAGCGTTCAATCTCGAATCCCTACCTTGTGACTACGACGCAGAATCTCGACAATGCCATTGATCTCGGCAATCTGCCATCAAACCACGTGCCGTACGAGAACACGGTACCCAACCGCTTACGCTCTCTTTCTTCCAGCACCCAGGCCGCCCCTGACCGCAGCGAGTCGCTCTCCGCAAGCCAGCTAAATGATCCTGCGTATCTACGTATCCCCGGCTATCTACGCTCGCCATCGCACGAGCACAATCGATACGACGAAAGTCTGTATCTGGGCCGTAATGCGGCCGCTGGTGGCAGTAGTCCATTGTTGCCGGGTCATACGTCACAAAACTCGCGCTACAACGCTTTGACGGCACCAGAAACCGCTGCGCGCACTCCCGACGAGGCTATAGGCGCGCGGTCGCAGCTACCTGGGCCAAGCATTCCCGCATCATCATCGGCGATACCGGCCTACACGGCTTTGGCGCCACCGATTTGTGCAACAGACTATCTCGGTCATACCACGAAGTCTTCTGCGCCAGTGCCGGCAGTATCTACTGCCAAAACTTCCACTTCCAGTCCCGCATCGCCTTTGGCCCCTTCTACGGAGACATCCACATCGCCGTCTCTGAGCTTAGCGCCCATGGCTTCTCCTCGCATCCACACCGCATCGCCACCCCGCGTCACTGCCCCGATCGTTACGTCTTTCCCTGACATTGACTCGCGCACGAAGCCTCTCCCTGACATCAAAAGTAAGCCCCAAAATGTCAGTCCACTTTCCATGCCTGAGACCTCGCCCAAGACTCCACCTATGTTTGCGTCTCGTGGCACGTCAGACGTCAAGGCGCGACCTGCGAGCAAAATATCTGTGCTTGCGACGCCCACCGGCTCGCTGGCTCCGAATATGATCCACACGCCGTCGTCCCATACGCGCGATTCGGTTCACAGCGCCATGTTCACGGCTGAAGGACCGGAAGACGACTCTGTGGCATCTGAGTTTGGGCACATGAGCTTATCTTCGAAGGTGGTCCCAGCCCAGACAGCGGCACCGCCCAGCAGTACGTCACGCATGTCGACTGTATCGACATACCTGCGCAATCCTGGCAACAGCGACGTCATAACGTTTCCATCCGCTGCTGAAGACTCTACTGAGATGGACTTTTCCATGCCTGGGCAGTTCTTCGATGCGGCACCACCGCCCGTACCACCTGTGCCGGAGGAGCATGCGTTGCCCAGGACTACGCCATCCAAGTCGCATACCGAGAGTGTTTACGACATGTACGCTACAGACGTGCATGACAACGATGATACCGGTGACGAGAGTCGTCAAATAGCGAACTCGGACAACTTTAAGAACGAAGTGTACATGGGCCAGCGACCGGTTACGGGCTATGGATTCCCTGATGCCAAGTCCAGAATACGCAGTACGCGGATTGGAAGTACTAGCAACCCGATCTGGCAGGTTGTCGCCGGCCTCAATGACCGCTCGAGCCTACTCAGTGAGGTGGATACATCGGTCAACAATAAGCGCACAAGTGACGTCAGTGTTGTGTCACGGCTTCCCGAATCGTCCTTCATGCTGTCTCAGTCCAAGGCAGCGCCAAGGTTCAGCACGAACCTTGATAAGCGTGCGCTGTTTATGCAGGCTCGCTCTGCCAAGCTCGAGGACCATCCGTTGGAGACGCTGTTGGGTCCATCGACGTCAGAAAAGCTTGCCAGCCGCCTCAATGAAGATGAGGTAACACTCAGCAGTGTAGGCGACCATGAGAATCACCCTCATGACGAAGACGACCATCTTGTAACTCCGCTACCTGAACCCGTGCAGGAACCCGAGCCCGCTGTCAATGGAGAGGCAGAACCAGTGATTGAGCTGAATGACCAGGGCCTACCGGTGCAGATCGTGTACTATGACGACGACGAGCTACCTGACATCATGGACCGCATCGCAAGTGGTAACAATGCTGCGCGCATCGAGTTCCGTCGCCGGAGTGCCCACCCTGGCCAGCCGAAAGAGTCGACAGACACCAAGCTGAAGGACGACGACGAGTCGAATCTGACGCGTGTGGAGCAGAGCATTCTGACCCTCTTACGACCGACGTTTTCCATTCACAATTTATAGAGGGTATGCATGCTATGATGGTTGTGCCGTATGTAGCAGGTGGGCGTCCTTGGCGGCGACATTCAGCAGTCGCTTTTCGTATGCAAAGTACGGGTCCCAAGCCTTGTTGCCCTGCTCTGGCTCCACATGGGCAGCTGCGAGACGCTGCTGCATCGTGGCGTGGATCTTGAGGGCGTCGGAAGGATGCAGTGTGCCGACAAGATGTACCAGGGCCTTGAATAGCTTCGCTTCGTGGCCCTCGTGCCCACCATCGCGCACGTACTGCACAAATTGCTGGACAGCCGCTACATGTAGCGTTACCATGGCATTGGCATCGATCGCACGCACGACGGAAAATCCGGGGCCGCGAATCAAGGTCGCATTCGCCAATTGGCGCGCCAGACTCACGAGCCGCGGCTCAGTGTCCTTGTACTGAAAGTATAGCTGCATGCTGCCCTTCAATGCCTCCAAGATCGTCTCACATACGGCCCATGCACGGTCTGAATGCATTGCATCGTCCCGCATGACCTCAACAGCCTCGTGGCACATGCGATCGAAGTCTGAGTGAAAGTGTCCATAGTACGTCAGTATTGCAGCGGCGTGCTGTACGCCCAGAGCTCCCACACGCAACGCTGCGACATAGGCTGACGCGAGCATGGAAATGTGCATGTCCGTGTCGAGCAGGGCGATGCTTTTGCCTTGTGCGCGGTACAAAGGCACAAGCGTCTGCAGCTCCGTGGAAAATTGTGTGGCGCATCGTGTTTGTATCTCCTCAGGGCACAAGATCCGCAGATCGTCTCGCACGGTGAAAAAGAGGGTGTGGAGAATCAGAGCCACATGCAGTACCGTCGCCTGGACGTGTGACCCGCGCTCGAGGAACATGTGGATCATCTGCAAGACCTCGTCACGGCGTGAAACGAGCTCAGTATCATCGTCGATAGCGCGTTTCGTGCGCCACAATAGGTACAACGCCAATGACGACAATGCGTAGTGCACAAACGTCTTCTCCTGGTCGTACTGTAAGCGTCCACGCATGGCAAGAGCAAGCATGTGCTGCCAAAGCGGCTCGTCATCATCCAGCAGTGCACTGGCGTCCATCGCCTTCAGAAGCGTGTACAAACGCGCCAGACTCGCCTGCAGATTATGCACGTCGTCCTCGGAAAACACGGTCGTGTCGACTTGGCGCTGGTACAGCGTGTCTTGGAGCAGACTCAGCACCGACTCCTTCAGCGTCGCGAGTCGCGATGTAGTCGTATGTGCGGCCATGGGCGCTGTTGCAAGGAGCTGAATAGCCCGCGCGGCACGCTGCAGGAGCACGGGATGGACGTGCCGCATAAAATGCGCACACACATCGTCCCATAGCGACTCGAACGCCTCCATGTTTCGTGTTTCGTGGTACACTTCCAGACGCATGTGAGGGACCACGGCTAGGAGATCAGCTAAACGCGGCGCATCTGCCGAGTACTTCGCCAGGAGCAGGGGCAGCGCTTCGACGAGGCACAGACTCGCATCGTCCCACGCATGGCCCTCCTCATCGCCCGACACGAGACGGGTCGCTGCAGCGAGCATCTCGACGGCGGCACTCTCCTCCTCGGATGAGAGCGACATGTCGTCGCGCATAAGCACCTGGACGTATGACTTGAATGCATGCAGCGACTCATCCTGGTCCCACAACGCCTCCAAGGCGATGCTGATCCGACCCAGGCCCGGCTCAAGCACCGCGAGCGATGCCGTGGTGTCGGGCTCCGCGGGGAGCTGTGCGTCGTACTCGGACAGTCGCGCGACGAGTGCTCGGATTCGTTCGACATCGTCCGGCGGCTCTAGCAAACGAAGCAGGAACGCAGCAGCCGCGTGCCGGATACGTGGCTCCCGGTCATATATGTGGACGGCCAGCGCACTACGGTCGTCGTGCTCCAGCATATCATGTTCGTTGGCCGAGGCAAGCACAGCAAAGGCCGTGCCGCGGACATGCATATCTGTGTCATACAGCGCCATGTCCATCATGCGCGCTTTGTGCTCCTCGACAAATGGGGCGAGCTGTGCGGAATGCGCGGCACGAAGCACGCCGTGGACGCCCCGCAGCGCACACGCACGCACAGATGCATCGGGATCGGACAGCGCTGCACCCAAGTGCTTGTAGTAGAACGTCTGCATGTACTGCGTCGGGTACACAATCAGCCACTGGCCGAGCTGCTCCATGCAGTCGAGGCGGATGGCCGCATCAAAGTCGCGCGAGCGCGGGCCAAATACCTGTGTCACGAGGTCGTCGAGGTGCGCATCGAACGTATCGCGCTGCGTGTCAAGCTGCTCCATCTTGTGGGCGGTGTGTGCAAGTCGCGTGCGATTCGAGATCGAGCTGCTGCTCGTACGACGCGCCTCGGCGTCGCGCTGCTTGACAGCCACATCGTAGCTCTCACGCACCTGCTCAAGCTGGGCGGACAACGCTCCGATCGTCCACAGGGCCACGACGCTGGCCGTATGACGAAAAGCACGGATGGACGAGACAGACAGCCCTACGAGCCATGACTGCCACGTGTCCAACAAGTCGTCGTCCGCCAGCACCTCGGCCTCGGACGCGTCTGCCCACAGTTTCGCGATGAGTCGTGCCGCCGATTTTCGCACGCCGCTCCATGGTTTCGTGCGCGACACGATCGGATATGGCGCACGTACGTCATGCGACTGGATGCGCTCCTGCACCGCGTCCCTATGCTCCAAGTCGCGTACCTCGTCGCTAGACAGCGTAGCTGTGCATCCACACAGACGTATGACAAACGTGACAAGCTGCGTGAGCGCCTCGGCCGGTTCGCCTTGGTACAGCACGATCCAGTTTTCGGAGGCCTCTTCGATCGAGCCATCCAGCACAGCTTGGAAAAGCTCGTTATCGCCCTGCTCGAGGAGGTCGGCATCGCTGGCGACCGCGCGTGGGGCCCTCGAACTTGGCCCCTCGTCATCTGACTCGGGCACAGACGACAGCGACGAGTCCGAGTCGACGTCCGATACGTCGTCCGTTCTCCGCCGCTTCGAAGTTTGAGTAGGCGCGGCCCTTTTTCGTTGGCGTGGTGGCATACGGCCGTGATCGCTGAAGGCCACGCGTCGCGAACGACGCTGTGACACGCGGTGTGGAGACTTCGGCCGATGCGTGTTCTTCTCCCCACGATCCTCGTGGATGCCCATTCGCGGCCGCGGACGGTGGCCGCGGACACCGGTCGATGAGTGCGCACCGGGCGGCGTCATTACCAAGTACGTGGTCATGCGCAAGCCGCATCACGAAAAGGCGCTGGCGCTGCTGAAGGAGGTCGGGCATGCCGTGCAGACACTGATGCGGATGCATGGATGGACCGTGCACGTGCTGGCTGAAATGTATCCACGCAACGCGCAGCTGCTGGGCCTGAACTACAACCGCGGCGAGAAGATTTGTCTTCGCCTGCGTGAGAGCTCGGATGAATCTGCGTTTTTGACGCGCGATGCCATTCTTACGACGTACGTCTGCTTTTCTCACACCAGCATGTTGCATGAACTTGCGTACGTCTAATGTACTGACCCAGCCACAATGTGTGTGGACCCCATGACGATGTGTTCTACCATACACTACAGGCACTCACTGACGAATATACCACGGCGCAGCGCTTGGGGTACTGGCCAGGCGCCGGCTTTCTCACACCCGGCACGCGTCTCGGCGGCCGCAGCGTGCCTTCAAATGCATGGGAGCGGCGGCAGCTTGCAGCTACGGCGGCAGTGCGCAGACAGGGCCAGACAGGCGGTGGCACACGCCTGGGAGGAGCAGCGTCGTCACGACCCCTGAACCAACTCGCAGCCGAGGCCGCCCTTCGCCGGCAGCGCGACGCTCGCACATGCGCATCTCAGCAAGACATGCAAGAGATCCTCAACAGCACTCGCGAAGCAGACGTGGTCGCCTTGGACGACAGCGACGAAGATACCCCCTCTGGTGTGGCGCGTGGCACCTGCGACGACCCGATCCTGATTGAATGACGCGTCCTTTTCGGCCGAAACTTGGTCCACGCCCCACGCGCCCCGCTTCGCTGGGCGCTTCTCACCACGCCATTCCCCCCATGCTGGCTGCTCCGTTGCGTACTGCTTGCTTCTCGTCGCTGCGTGCTGCTGCGCGCGCCACGCCACGCTCCGTTCCTCGCGTGAGTGCTGCTCGCTCGTTCCAGACGTCGTCCGTGTCGAACGCGATCAAGACGCTGTACACGGCCGAGCACGAGTGGCTCAAGTACAACGACGAGACGAACGAGGGCGTGCTGGGCATCACGGACCACGCACAGAACAGCCTGGGTGACGTCGTGTACCTCGAGCTGCCTGCTGTCAAGCTCGAGGTGTCGAAGGGCGACCAGATCGGCTCGGTGGAGTCCGTCAAGGCCGCCTCCGACATCTACTCGCCCGTCAGCGGCATTGTGTCCGAGGTGAACGAGAAGCTGAACGACGAAATGACGCTCGTGAACAAGAGCCCAGAAAATGAGGGTACGTATATACACACTTACATCAGGCTGGTTCGCCAAGCTCCGCCTCACGAACCCGGCGGAAATCGACGAACTGCTGTCGGAGGAGGCGTACAAGGCCATTCTCGAGCACTAAGATAGAGGATCTAGGCAGATAACGTCCATCCCGCGCAGTCGACGCAGTCCGTCTCATGCTGCGCCTCCGGCACGGCTCCCAGCGTCGTAGCCACGGAGGACGGCACCGACCTACCTCGTAGTACGCGCTTGTCCCAGTCCTCCGAGAGCAGCTCCGACAAGACTTGCGTCATTCGGTGGCTGAGCACACCGACGGACCAGCCCAAGTACCGCACGGTGTCATACACGATACTCTGGCCAATGTGGCACTTGGTCTCCAGCGCAAAGCCCGTGCGAGCACACAGCGAATGGGGGCCGACACACTGCCCTGTAGCCAGGGCATCGGCAGTGTGGTACACATGGGTCACCGGGACCAAGGCATCCGTGTTGTTTTGTGGGCTGGGCGGTAGCGGCACATGCAGTCGCTGCGCTGCCAGGCGGTCACCAGGTGACTCGAATGCCACGGCCGGCACGCCAAACGTCGCGCCCAGCAGACTCGCCATCACGCCTCCGAGACTGTGGCCTGTCAGCCAAATCTGGCTGCGGGGATACATGTACGAGATGTTGTTGTACAGGTCCGTGGCCGCTGGGTAGTACAGCGAGCGCTCCATCAACGTGCGACCGATGCACACTGCATCGCAGGTCTGGTGATCACGGTAGCAGCCACACACCGGTTTCCATGACGGGGACACGCGAGCACAGCAGCAGGAAAAGAGCAAGTTGTCATTGTCCTTATCCTGCTGGGCCGTTTTGCCACCGGGCAACACACTCGCACTCGTGCCTTTGAGCGCCACCAAAATACTCGCATTGTCCGCCGTCGCAAAAATGTGGCCTCGAAGTCCATCGACGTCCCAGCCAAACTTGCTCGACCATTGCCAGCCTGGTGCGTCGGTGATGGTCGTAGGCACATGCTCATAGTACGCCCAGCACGACATACGTGCTAGCATCTTGAGCGTGTGTCGGTCCGTGACGTCAGGCCACACGGCCTCCGTATCTTGCCATGCATCCGCTGGTATCATCGACGCCCACGCATTGTGCTGCCGCTCCTGCAAAAAGCCACGCACGTCCTTGAGACGCCGGATCGGCCGCACGACGCTGCGCACACCCGGCCGCTCGTCCTCTTTTCGGAGCCACACATGCACATACAGATACAGCGCCGCGATCAGACAGGCCCATGTCCACACAGGCCGCGCTGGCATGCAGCAATCGCTCCTACGACGTCGACGGCCAACATACCTCTCATGCGGGGCTGAGGGTCGAAGAACGCTTATGTCAGCAGTCGTAGAAGCGCGGGGCTGAGCGCGATCATGTCTTGCTGCTGTTGCCATGTGGACAAGGCTGGCTACGAGGACCATCGTGAGCGCGGCGCGTGCCGTGCCACCTATGCATGCAGCCCGTGTCCAGGTGCGCGCGCTGTCCGTATCCGGCCGTGCTCTGGCGACGGAGGACTCGCGCCCCGACTTTGATCGCGCTTTGCCACCCGGCTTTGAAAAGGTGGCGGAATCGCCCAGTGCCTTGGGGGCCATCAAGGAGCTGGCTGATGTGCTCGAAAAGAATGGACTTGACATGAGCGGCGGCGTCAAGCCGTCCATGACGCAGATGGTCAAGCTTGCGGCGAATGCCGACGTGCGCGAAAAAACAGCTAAAGGTAGGTGGTGCGACACTAACGTTAGTGGTTGATGAGATGCGCAAGGCGGGCGTCGACATGTCGCCAGAAAACCTGCAAAACCTCATGAAGGGCTTCAAGTAAAGATGCATGCCTCGTGTATACGCGCAATATATAGCTATCCTGGCAGCCCAGCGGCCCATGTGCCTGCTTGGTCTCCTGTAGCCGTTGACGTCCATTCTGACTAAATTAGCACTTCAAGTACAGTTACGATTGGAGTCGATTGTTTACCAACACATCACACGATCTAGATCCGTCGCAGTGCCTAGCAAAGACCAATGCCTCATTCCTCGTTGGCGACGCCGCCAGTACATTAACTGGATGCAATACGCTGGCATCTTTGCATCTGCAGCCCGGTCCACATAACGAGGTGAACGAAACCAAGTCCTTCACGTATGTGTCTCATTCCATCAAAGAGTTCTTTTCCCACATCGAAAAAGTGCCTGAATCATTCACGAACGCGACAGCTTTGCATTTGTGTGCGGATCCACAGGTCCAATGGACAGTGAGTAGCACCAAATATTCCACGGTCCACAATCACTCGCAGGTATTCAAGCCGGCGCATGGCTCTGGACCTGATGCCTTGGCTCAAGAAATTATCAACAATGTCACACATATATATTTCGGCTCTCCATTGATGTTTCTGGGGGATCCCATCTCTGCTGGATACGGGGCTTGTTACAACACTCGATTTGATGGGGAACAAGGGAACCGTATGCATAACCTATCTAAGGTGCATGGCGGGACCGGCACGAACGTGACCAAACAATGGTCCAAGGTCCATCACTCGGACGGCATCACGAAGCTCAGCATGGCGTGCACCATGATGTTGGAGTTTATAGAAGGACAAGAGTTTGCTCACAAGGATAACGCGGAAAGGGCACTTCTTTCTAGCCAATGGCATGTGCAAGTGCTCTTGGCGCTGTTTTTGGCACTATTTATGATCGGCTGCGCTTAGCTTGCCAGGTAGGCATGAAGAGCGCCCTGATTCCCATATCTCAGTCTTGCACGAATAACACCTGAGCTGAGCATGACGGCATGGGATGCGAATTGCTACAGTTCTGCCCAACTTTAGAACACTACCTCGACAACCATGTCCCTTGTTATTGCGAGGGGATACACATGAAGGGTTCGAAAAGGGTTGAGGTCCAGATGCACTTACGTGACATGGACATGGACAGAAAACGCGATGTCTTTTGTCGCCAGCACGTAATGATCTCAGACTCTTCACGAGAGCTTACGAGCGACTACAAGTACCAACATGATACTGTCCATGGAACAGCGTCGAGCTCGTGAGATATACTCGAATGGGAAACAGCCAAGGCTGGGAGGAATAGCGTTCAAGATAAACGAACGCGCCATCGCAGCGCAAGCATATCAGATTTTCATCCAGTGTGAGCGGCTTGAGAGAATAATGCGTCACTAGACAACAAGCCCTGCTTTTTCATGCGCAAATGCAAATGTGATTTTGTGGGGAAAAAGGGCCAGCTAAATTAACGCGCCTCATTTCTTGGCAGCTCGACCAATCGTGTTTGCACCTGACTAAGCGAGACTGCCCTTGTCCGACACGCGGATCAATAGCACATCTCTCGTAACGACATGAACATAAGCGAGCTGGACCCGGCACCATACCTAGCAAAGACCTATACACCTTTCCTCGTGGGCGATACGCAGCATTCCATGACAGGATGCAATACCCTTGTCTCGCTGCATGTGCAACCCGCGCGCGATGCAAGCGCAGATGAACCCAAACGGTACACGTATGTGTCCCACTCCATCAAAGAGTTCTTTGACAACGTGCAAAAAGTACCTGGCAAGTTTACAAATGACTCTGCTTTTCACCTATGTGTGGATCCACAGATTCAATGGCTAAGCTCTAACCAGAAAGTTGCCACAGTCCACGACCACCCCGATCTATTCAAGCCGCATAACGCATCAGGGCCGGATGCATTGGCGAAGGAAATCATTGCTAATATCACACATGATGTTGCTGGCTATTATATGTTTTTGGGGGATCCAATTTCTGCTGGGTACAAAGCGTGTCTAAGCACTCGATTCGATTGGGAGCAGGACAAAAAAATTCATAATCTATCCGATGCGAGTCGCGAGAAGTACGGTACGGCTGTTACGAAACAGTGGCTCAAGGTCAACAATACAGACAGCATCACAAAGCTTAGCATGTTATGCAAGCAGACTTTGGCGGTTTATCCATTAAAGCAGCCCCATTATGAAGATAAGGTGGACGATGACGCAGGAACGACGGTTGTTTCTAGCCAATTGCCTGTGCAAGTACTTTTTGCACTCTTTGTCGCAGCCCTGGTAGTGAGCTGTGCCTAACTTTGCATATTGACCGTGACTCGTTCGTGTAAGGCGCGTGGCACAGGTTCGTGCCCCTCTCACTAGTCGCAGGAATAAGTACAGCCTTGTTTCTAAGGGCAAGACCGCATAAAGTGCGAATAATCAGAAGCAAGGATCGCATGACATGCACGCAAATGATCAACTGCCTCTTCATATCGCTGCAATTTCTTGTAATTTATTTGCATACAGCTATAATGTCTATGGCACCAATTCGAATTTCCCGCCCATCTCGATCGGTGCGCAACGCGGCACAAGGTGTGAGCCAAGACACCACCGAATTATGCGCATAGTGGATGCATGTTGATGCGCAAGAATTTCACGGATGAATATCATCCGATAGAGTGAAATTAGCTGTCAGACACCGTGCAGAGGTATTCTTATGGGAGGTTGGCATGTCATCGTCGGTACTTTAGGCACGGATTCTAAGCACGACGCGGTGTAGTATGCTGACTAAATTTTTATGGACTGGCGCCCAGTATTCCTGAGGAATTTCGCGTCGCGACCAACAAGAGCTTGGCATCATGTCGGTGAATCATGCCATGTTTCCGTCCGATTGCTTTTCACAAACCGATGCACCTTTTTTTGTCGGTGAGATGCACAATAGAATAGCGGGATGCAATACACTGGCGTCTCTGCATTTTCCGCCCGACCATTTTCACATGTGGAATGAGTCCATTTCATATACGTACGTGTCGCATTCCATCAAGGAATTCTTTTCCAACCTGCAAAAGTTGCCGGAAGACTTGAATAATGCGTCAGCATATCACTTGTGCGTGGATACCAAGATGCAATGGAATGCAACTCACAACAATCGTTCCGTGGTCTTTGATCCCTCGAGCGATCTATTCCAGCCAAAGCATGGCTCTGGAATTGATGCCCTGGTTAAAGAAATTTTCAAAAATGAATCGGACTGTCCTTTTAGGCGTGATCCTGCATACATGTATTTGGGGAGCTACATTACTGAAGGATATTTCGGTTGTCCAGAGGTTCGATTTGACTGGGAACAGGATGGCCAAATGCATAATCTATCCAGGGTCGCAGGCACATCTGGAACAGAAAAGACAAAACAATGGCTTAATATTAGCAAGATCGATGGCATCACAAAACTTAGCATGGTGGGCACAATAAGCAAGGTATATGGTCAAACGAGTCGATTTCCTCCTGATCAGATTGCCGGCGCCACAGGTCTCTCCCGTTCCCTCTCTTTGCAAGTGCTCTTCACACTCTTTGTTGCCTCCCTCATTGTTAGCTGCGCCTGATCTGTTTAGTCGGTAAAAATAATTTGTATAGGGCGCCTGTCACAGTAACGCACACTTTTGACCTATGAAGAGCACGTATGTGTGCAAGGTTCAAGTCGCGCAGTTTCTCTATGAGAGCTCAAATGCATCAAAATGTTTAAAGAAACAAACGCCGCAAGTGAGCACAAGTGTGGCAAAAATTGTTACCAAGTTTTAGTCGAGCTGCTAAAATTTTACAGTCTAGCTGTCCATGGCTCGTACTGACGATCTCTTCTTATACTTGGCAAAAGAGACCAGGCTGTGGAGTGTAGCGCGTACCTCAAATGGCAGCAAGCAGAATACGTAAAATAGCCAGGGGCGCGACGAATACGAGCTATTCTAAGGAAAAGTGCACTGCTGGCCAACAAGCGCTGCATCTTGACGTATGCACGCTCAAACCAACGCACAGGAACTAACACGCCGCGCGCGTCGGTGCTTGGCAGTTTCGCAAATTGTGCCTGAGTCTGATTAAGCGATACCGTCCGGATAAAGTCTGGCACGCGGATAAATTTCTCCTGCGACGACGTAATTTTGGGACATGCGATAGATGTGGCACAATACCTATCAAGAACTAATGCATCCTTCCTCGTTGGTGATGCGCTGAATTCTTTAACAGGATGCAATACACTCGTCTCGCTGCATCTGCACCCTGGACCACACATGAAGGTGAACGGAACCAAATCCTTCACGTATGTCCCATTCCATCAAAGAGTTTTTTGATAACGTGCAAAAGGTACCTGAAAAGTTAATGAATAACTCAGCTTTCCATTTGTGTATGGATCCACAAGTCCAATGGATAGTTCATGACAAGAAAGTTGCCACGGTCCATGAACACCCGGATCTATTCAAGGCGCAGCATGGATCAGGACCCGATGCATTGGCCAAGGAAATTATTGCCAATGTCACGCATTCCTATGTGAACGACGTTTACTTGTTTGTGGGAGAGCCCATTTCCGCTGGATACGAACAGTGTGACACCGCTCGACTCGATTGGGAGCAAGACACAAATGCATAATCTATCCGATGTCCACTCGGAGTATGGGACGGCTGATACGAAACAGTGGCTCAAGGTCAACAATACTGACAATATCAAAAAGCTCCGTATGACATGTACGAGGGTCTTCTCGGCTGCCTCGGGAAAGCGGCCTTTGCCTGATGAAAAGGATGCCGACGATGCAGGCGTCGTCCTTTTTTCGAACCACTTGCCTGTGCAGGTACTCTTGGCGCTCTTTTTCGCGGCACTGATAGTGAGCTGTGCCTAATTTTGCTTCCCTAAGACTTGTTAGTGAAAGGCGCTCAGCGCAGAATCGCCCGCACCTCACTGCTAGCAGACATTAAGCTGGACTACGGCTTTGATCCTGAGTGATAAGACCGCGTAAAGTCAGACTATGAGGTTACTTCTGTGACATCAACGAGATCTTTAACAACCTTTGATTGTTCCACCAGGCTTCTATGAGATCTTTGGCTGCAACTATGTTGTCCTTGGCGTGTAGTGAAGCACGCCGTCCATATCGATGGACGCTAAAGGCGTCTGACGATATGAGCTGAGTCGCCCACGGGGAATTCGCGCATGGTCCATGTGTTGAAGTTCTCGGGAATGCCACACAATAGATTTCTCCAGTTCCCATCGGTGCTTTATATGCATGAGCTGCAGGCACGACGCGTTGTGTCCGAATGCTGACTAAGTCCGTATGGAATGGTGCCCAACACCACCTAAGCCGCTGTTGCCTCGCGACGAGAGAGAGCAGCTTGGCATCATGTCCGTGGTTGATAGCATGTTTCCGCCAGATTACTTTCCAATGACTCACCCAATGTTTATTGTGGGCGAAGAGCACGATAGGCTGGCGGGGTGTGATGTGCTAGCCTCTTTGTATATTCAACCCGGCCATCCTCACAGCGCGAACGAAACTTCATCGTTCACGTATGTATCACATTCGATCAAAGAGTTCTTTTCCAACCTTGAAAAGGTGCCGGAGAAATTCAATAATGCGTCTGCATATCACTTGTGTGTGGATACTCAGACCGAATGGGATACGGCCTTTCATTTTCATTCCACGGTGCATGATCCCTTGGGAGATGAATTCAAGCCGACGCATGGTTCCGGACTTGATGACTTGGCCAAGGAAATCATCAAAAATGTTATGAACTCCCCCGAAAATCGAAATCACTCATTGTTGTATTTGGGAAGCTACATCACGGAGGGATATAATGGCTGTCCTGAAGTTCGATTTGACTGGGAACAGGGTGGTCAGATGCATAATCTATCCACGGAAGCTGGCGAATCTGGGACAGAGAAGACCAGACATTGGCTTGGTGTCGATAACACCGAGGGCATCACGAAACTCAGCATGGTAGGTACTAGGACAAGCCAATTTGTGGATACGGTACGAGATTTTTCTGATCAGGATGCTGGAGCTACAATTCTTACGCGTTACCTGCCTGTGCAAATACTGTTTGCGCTCTTTGTTGCGACATTGGTGGTGAGCTGTGCCTGACTTTTCATGCTGACTGAGACTTGTCTGTGTAAGATGCTTGGCGCAGAATCGCACGCACTCACCGCTCAGGGATATGATGTCCGCTTGGAGTCGCACGGGCCATGAATTTAGAATAATTATGAGCGACGATTTTGACACCATAGCACAAATGTCTTGCACTACCTGTGATGGCTCTTGCCAGCTTTTAAAAGGCGCTTGTTAGTAGTATGCCATGTAAGGCATCAGGCTCAGAACGCAGCAAATGCTGACACGTGGGAGCAGGCAAAGATTGAGCTATGTCGGTCATGTAAAGTACAAGCGCATGCTAGATGTGCCAATGTCTTTGAATATTTGATACATGGGGAAAAGCTCCATGTAGGGGACGTTCAGAGGTGCTGCGTTTAGGCATCCTGCGTGGATGTGCACAACAACAAGCGCCACGGAAAAGCGTCACTACGTTCCTAAGCCAGGACGTGCCTGATCTGACTAATTCTGAAGGACATTGGCAGTTGTCCTACGTCATTGCATGCTTGTTAGGATAGAAACGGGCGTTTTTCAATGTCCGAGTTCGACACCCTATGACCGCCAGAGTACCTCTGAAAGATCGATGCCTCATTTCTTATAAGATGCGAGTAACAGGCTGGCGGCATGCCATATACTGGTTTCTGTTTGTATTCGGCCACGCCATCTTCACATGGCGTACGAATCGGCATCATTCACGTATGTGTCGCATTCGATCAAGGAGCTTTAAAAGGCGCCGAAAGATTTCGAAAATGCGTCGGCATACTACTTGTGCATGGATATTCAGATCGCTTGGGACGGGACTAACAACAATCGATCGAGGACCTTTGATCTCTCGAGTGATGCATTCAAGCCGGTGCATGGATCTGGACTCGATGACTTGGCCAAGGAAATTATCAAAAATGTCACCACTGATTCTCTTGGTAGCAATAATTCGCGAGTGTATCTGGGAAGCTATATCACGGACGGATGCACGAGTTGTGACGATCCACGATTTGATGGAGAGCAGGACGGTCGACGCACAATTTGTCTGAGGTGGTGGGCATGACAGGGACAAACATCACCAAACAATGGCTCCATGGTAGCCATGCGGATCGCATCACGAAGCTGGGTATGGCATGTCTAACTAGTCCGTATACGGTTGGGATAAGAAGAACTGCATCCGATAATGCAGGGGTCACGCTTCTATCCCGTCTCCTCCTTGTGCAGGTACTATGTGCTCTCTTTGCTGCGATCCTGCTTCTGACTTGTGCATAGCGTGTCACGATACATAAAGAGGCAAAGCTGCGT
>ERZ1029854.329-NODE-329-length-20974-cov-146.481859_pt1 | contig 20974 bp, 19 predicted proteins | sample MGYA00519239_ERZ1029854 | MGnify/ENA primary metagenome ERZ1029854 (study PRJEB33666, sample SAMEA4610917) | skin metagenome | biome: Human-associated habitat; feature: Malodor aspect; material: skin | place: Philippines | collected 2015-08 ... | reverse complement strand
GTATTTACGCTCTATATAAAAAGAACCGCAGGTCTCTTCAGATCTACGGATTTTCGCCATGCCACGAAATTAGCATCATGCTAGCAAGTTAAGCGAACACTGACATGATAAATTAGTGGTTAGCTATATTTTTTACTTTGCAACAGAACCTTCTTTTAAATAGTTTATAAGCCTAAAGCTAAAATACAACAACTGTTGAAGATAGTAATCGTGAGACAAATTTAATATTCTTCATCTATAAGATTGAATATATCCGTATTTCCACCTCGTTCTTGCACAATTTTAGATGCTACTTCGTTTCCCCATATACAAGCTTTTTCAATACTTTGGTTATCTAGCAAACCTGCTATAAAAGCTGCTGTGTGTGAATCACCAGCGCCTATAGTATCAGTTATAGGAACATTTTCCCCCTCTAAAATCTTAACTTTACACTTATTTGCTATAAGAGTACCTTCGTTGCCTAACGTAACTATCACAGGTTGATTAGTCTGTTTACTTACTTCTAATGCCGCATCTTTCACATGATTCTCACTACTCAATTGTAATATTTCATCCTCGTTGGCATGTACTATTGTGTTTATTTCAAGCAACTTCCTTATACTTTCACAGTTCATTTTATTAATCCTTGGTGAGGGGTCAAAAATAATTGTAGTTTTCTCGTTTAAACGACTAAATTCTTCTAATAAAACTTCGTCTGAAGGAGGTTCAAAAGAATAACCTGACACATAAATATAATCATACTTATTAAGGTCAATTTCTTTAAACCAATTCTTTTTCCATGTCATTTCAACTCCGGGCATCGTTAAAAAAGTGCGTTCTCCATTATTTTCAACGATACATAACGTCCAACCATTATCTCCTAATATATTATTTAATAATGAAGTTTTGCCTTCTTTTTTTAACTTATTTTTAATAATTGTTCCATTAGGACCATCGCCAACGGGCACCATCAAATCATAATTAGCTTTGAACTGACTAAGTATATCGCCTACATTATATGCGCAACCACCTACTATTGTCTTCTCAGAGTGGGCAAATTCGTCCGATCCACTACTTGGTATACTATCAACATTTAAAATCACATCAATAACAGCACTGCCGATCACCAAAACCTTTTTTTGGCTATTAATCTGTTTATATTCTCTTGATGAACTTTTCATTTTTTAGCCTTCTTTCTGTGAGTATTTAAAGAAATATTAAATATATAGTATAAAAATCCGCTAACCATAAATGTTACAATTATATCAAAACTTGAAGAAGTAAAAATGTTTATTAATGCACCTACTATTACTGCTATACTCCAGACCATTACTGTTTTAATATTCAGACTATTATACTGGGGATCGTAAACTAATTTTTTTTCATAACCTATATTTTTTCTCAATGTTGCATAATCAACAATGAAAATTGCACTCCAAGCAGCTAATCCAATACCCAAAACTCCTAAAAACATTTCAAAAAAAGCGAGAAAATTTCTGGAAACTACTAAGACATAAATAGGAATGGCAATAATAATAATTGAATGAATAATAATAACTGTAGAATTTTTTACTTTCAAATCAAAAGTACTCATAATTAATCTTGAGGACTTTAAACCTAAAAAACACATAGGAGTAAGGCCACCTAAAGCAGATATTAAGTAAATTACTGTCATCCAATTTGGTAGTACTTCGCTAATTAGTAAGATTGGATTTTCTGCATTTGCTAATTGTGGCTCTGAAGTAGCTAATAAAATTCCAGTACTTATAATGATAAATAAAGGGATAAACGCGCCAGCTGTAACACTAGTGATTATTGATAAAGAACTGTTCGATTTTTTTTGAAAACGACTATAATCTGCAGCTGCGTTAGTCCAAGTCAATCCAGTTCCTACTATTACAAAGGCTAATGCAGGTAGAAAATCTTTAAGCCAAGACCCAGATTTCATAGAAAAAAGGGCGTTCCAATCAGTATTAGTAATTAAAATTGTTATAACTAATAAGGTTAATGCACCAAATACATATGTGAAAAATGTTTGTACTGATACAAGTATTTTTTGTGAAAAAAGAACAGATATAATAACTAGCCCAGCAAAAATCGCTAAACTCATCAAAATTAGAAATGTACTAGTCTTAAAACCAAAAGTACTAAATAAAGCCAGAAGAGTTAAAGTTCCTGTAGAAACATTAACAGATAACCAACCAACTTGACCTACCCAGCCAATTAAAGCAGGTATATGATTGCCTTTAAATCCAAATGGTGCTCTTGAGAGCATAAAAGTTGTAGCTCCACTATCTTTACCAGCTACACTTATATAACCAACTAGAACAAAGGATAACGGACCTATTATAGCAATCAAAATTGATTGTAAAAAGCTCAATCCGTAACTTACTATGACAGCGCCATAAACTATCCCGAGAATACCTAGATTGGCTGCAAACCATATAAAAAATAAGTCGATAGGTTTCCCGTTTTTTTCACTTTCAGGAAGAAAGACTTCTTCTTTTTCCATAACGAACACCTCCATTTTTTATAACATCTTATTTTTTTCGAGCGTAGTTGCATATTGTTCTAAGTTCACACTATTGTGTTTGTCGATAGTCTCTATCCAAAGTTTTTTAAAATTACTATATCCGTATTTAGCTCCCGATATAGCAGTTGCCATAGCGCCAATTGTGTCAGTATCCCCACCGATATTCGCACAAAAAATTGCGCATTTATTGGGGTCTTTACAAAAATAAGCAATTGCCAAAGCAGTGGGGACCGATTCAGTTAATGATGTTCCGCATCCTATCACATCATAAAGCCAGAGCGAATATTCCTCCTCACTTTCGAAATGATTGGCAAACTGAACTGCTAATTTTAATCTTTCTGCTATTGATGCAGAAAAAGTTTGTTCTCCTTCTTTAATAGCTATATCGTGAATATCTAAAACGCCTTCTATAATTTCTTTCCAATTCTTATCTTCCGCTGCCAATGTTACTGCATAAGCAATCATACTAGCTCCGGCTATTGCAACATCACTTGTGTGAGTAACTTCACTAATTTCCTTAACATAATTTACAAGCTCTACTTTTTGATCTTTAGAAAATAAAGTACCAATAGGAGCAATTCTCATAGCCGACCCATTAGTTAATGCATTTTTTGTATAGAATTGGGAATCTTCTCCTTGTATTATTGCAGTTAAAGCTGCTTTAGAACTTGGGCCAAGAATATTATTTTTAAATGCGTTTGTAGCATTGGCCCATTCAATCAATTCGTCTGCTATGATTTTTTTTGAAGGTTCAAAATGATTTTTATTTAGTGCATCAATGATTAGTAGTGATTGTGCAGTATCATCTGTAAACTGTCCTTTGGTGAAATTTCTGGCTACCTTATTTTCATAAGGACCATCTAAAAAAGTTGTGATTTTCCCAAAAAAATCTTTAATTTTGTTGCGATTCCATAATTCTGAAGGCATACCTAAAGCGTCTCCAATAGCTTGGCCATATAAAGTTCCTAATATTTTATCTTTCATTATAAAACTCCCTTCTTGTCCACTTATACGTACGAGTTAATTTTTTATTTTAGAGCGCTTACATTTTATTGTCAAAATTTTAATATAAATCCCTTCCTTTTATACTATACACAATCTATTTTTTAGTTTTATTTGTGATAAGCTTCCCCTTATCAATGATATTACTAAAGTAACAAATCATTATAATGGCTTAATACTTTATCTTCTCTATAATCGACTCTAATAATTCTATTTTTAAATCATTTCATTAATATATTTTTCATATATATCAATATTTTCTTGTATATTGTACTTTGCTTCTCTTACATTAGAAATTCTAGAATCTCTATCTTTTTCTAACAATTCTTGTATTTTAGTAGCTTTATCTTTTGATAATTTTTTAAATATATTATTTTCTCTATATACATATAATTTTTCTTCATATGCTAGCATCCTGCTTATTGAATAGTTATTTATCACATTACTCAAACCCTTATCTGCTGTAAAAATTGAATGTAAAAAAACTTCTTTACTATTAGTATTTCTTAGAGCGATTTGGTCTTCTGACGTTCTAATATGAAATAAATCCCAAGCAATACCTTTTAATTTACTCAATAAATTTTTACTATTCAAATTGGTAGATTTAAATATATTATTTTCATCATTATTTATGTAGTCAAAAATAACACTTAACTCTAACTCTGAGTATGCTAATTTATTTTCAGTTTCTTTAATAAAATTTTGAATCAAGTAAAAAATTTTATTTTCTGCTGATTTTTTACTACTATTTTTTATATAAAATGCCATTAAAACTAATAGATAAATTGATTGAAATTGTAGAATATTTGAATCTTGTATATTCAACATATGATAGTATCTATCATCTGTATCTAAAATTACTTCTGAATCATTAAAATATCTTGAGAAATTACGACTTTCAAAATCAAATTGACTTATCCTATCAAATATTGAAAATGATAAAATAGTTTCATATGAAACTATTTTATTTATACTATGAATATTATTTCCATTTTCTATTAAGTAAGGTACGCAGCTTATTTGTTGTTTACTTTTTTTTATATTAGTTAAAATTTTAAAGAAATCACTCTCATACTCACCCTTCACAATCAAATTTCGTAAATAGCTCATTATGTTACTATCAAAGTCAATACATTGACACACTTTAATTAATTCATTACCATTTATAACATCATTATCAATAATTATTAAATTATCATAGTTAGCTATTTCAACAAGATGGTACTTATCGCTATTATTTAGAATTTTTGGAATTTTTCTTTCATTCATCCTTTCATCAAAATCAAATAAACGTGATCCTTCTAAGAATTTTTTATTTTTTGAATAATCGATTAATGGTTTTTGTGTGATTAGTAGCAACTCTTCTAATTTCATGATATGTCCTCCAAAAAGATTATATATTAATTATCACTTAGTCATTTTTTTCAATATTATATCTAGTTAATACCAAAAATAAATAAACAATTAAAATACATTTCGTATAATTTATTTTCGAAAATTCTATTAACCCATGAGCTATTTCATTGCGTAAATTCAGCCCTGACTGTTCAACCATTACAATTTGAATTAGTTTATGTACATCATTTCCAAAGGCAGATTTCACCTCATCTCTGAGTAAAAATTCATTGAATGTTACTTCTTGTTGCGTATTTCCTTTCCTAATAGATGTAGTTGAATAGCCAGCTTTAGAAAACATTCTTCTAACTGTAGATTCAAATTGAGGGACTAAAATATGCAAAGCACTCAAATAATCCTTTTCTAAAAATCGAGATATTCCATGTTCTATAAAAGGAATATTTTTATTATCTAGTAGTTCCCACCTATTAAATTTTTGCATGAAATCTTCAGTAGAAATTTCAAATTCTAATATTAATTTATCAAAAATAGCTTTAAGAAGTAATTCAACATTAATATTTAAATAATGCATATAATTAATATTAAAATTGATTGTTTTATTATTTTCTTTTGTAGTAGTTTCCACTATTTTTTTTCCATCATTCAATAAACCTTTTGAAATTAAATCTTGCAAAGGAAACTCTTTACTTAACTTATCAACTTGCTCTTCAATTACTGTGATTTTAGGTATTAAGTCATTACTGTTTGCTATTTCATCTAACGAATTTTGTATATCTGACGAAATAAAACATTCAACGATTTTATCAATTTCCTCTTCTGGAAATTCTATTGGAATTCTTATTAGACTCATTTCATTACTTTTTTCGTATTCTTCGTAGGTTTTTTTTACTAAAATTTTCATCTCATTAAATTTTTCTCTTTCTCCAATTTCGCTATAATGTTTCATAGCTTTTTCTAAAAAATGTGCTTTTACCAATAAACTCTTATCTTTTCTTCCTTGTTGGTATTCTGCCTCTAACTCGTAGCTTTTTCCAATTTCTTTTTCCAATTCATTTATTTTTTCAGAAGAGATTAAACTGAATCTTCTGTATTGAATAAGTTCTTCACAAAATATTATATGAGATTGATAATCTTTATCTTCAAAATATTTTTTAATAGCTTTTTCTAACACAATTATAATTTTATTTGAATATTCTTCTAAAATTATTTTTTTGTGGTTAGATTTTAAAATTTCTCTTGTAAGTTCCGAAAGTTCATATACCCTTCTATATTCATTATTATTATCAAATTCATTAATTTTCAGATAAATTAATTCGACAGCTTTTTTGAGTTCTTTCTTATTTCCCATTAGAAGAGATACTTCAACCAATCTAGATATCACTGAGTCATAGTTACTAGCTTCACTATAATGTTCACAAATATAAACTAGGCTAGTTAGTAAAGACTGTGAAATCTCATATTTATTTTTAGCTATTTTATTATTACCATACTCAAATAAGAAATCGGAATATCTTACTTTTAAAAATAAATTGTTTGTCTCATTTAACCTTTGCTCATAGTATTCGATTTGGTTATCAGTAAAATTTTGAATATCTGGCCACTCTCTACCATCAGCAAAACTAATTACCGCTGAAAACCTTCTTTCCTTTTTATTTTTTGATAAAATAGGGTTTCTCTCACATAAAGAGAAAATTTCAATCTCATATTGTGCCAATTTCTCTTCATTTTTTAGATTTTCATTTGCAGCCCAATCTCGAATTTTTTTAAAGCCTTCTATAAATTCTGAATAATATTTAGTAGCCTCAATTAATTCCAGTTCATTTACTTTTTCTTTAAATTTGTCCATATCTTACCTCATTGAATTTAAAATATATTAATCTTCACTTTCTATTTCATTGTTTTGCATAAGTTCTAAATAAGCTAATTGAATAAAACTTCTATATCTATAAACAAGATCATCGTCCAAAAGATAGCCGCCATTCCTATCAATATCTCTAACTGTATCGTAAATACTTTTAATAATTTTAGTTGGTTCATAGTTCTCATTTTGAAAGTCTTTTGTAAGAAATTCAAAAGCATTATATAAATGTTCAATGGTTTTAAAATGACCATTTTTCGCAACTTCTTTAAAAACCTTTTCTGGTAAATTAATCAAAGAAAAGTACTCATTAAATTTATTATTTTCTTCTGCTATATTTTGCCCTGCTCCTAAGTGAATATTATCTCTTGGATCTTCTCCACCTAAGTGACGAATTTGGAAACTTTCAGATACTTCCATTGCATCTTTTAAATGAGCAATTTCTGCTAATGAAACACTTACTTTACCTGCATTATTTTCAAAATTAATTTGATGAATCCTATTTAATAAACCTGTAATTTCTTTTCTAAATACTAAAATTACAATCAATAAAAGTAATGGGAAACTGAAGTTTTTATATAAATACGCTGAATATTTTAAAACTTGCTCTAAAATAATACTAAAATTTGATATTTCCAAGAATACACCTCATTTGTGTAAAATAATATAATGATAGAGAAGAACTAACAGGTTTTTCATCAATCATAAATTAATGATGCGAAAATAATTTCTATATTGTTTTTACTTAAATGCTAAATATTCCTCCACCTACTTATGATAACTTTCTCCCTATCAGTGAATTTGCTAAAAAACTTTCAAAGTTATTATTTTTTCAACAAATACTTTAGATGATTTTTATTATTAAATATTAACTTTATTTAAATTTTGAAGTTTTTTAAAATGTTGATAATGATCGTGCAGCTAATAATACAAAAACTATTACTGGGCTGAATCGAGATTAGACTGTTCATCTGTTTCTGGCAATGTATTATTCTTAACTTGTGTTTGAGTTTCATTATTTACTTGAATAATATTTGAGCTTTGTAATTGCTTACTTCGTTTTGATTCGCTACTGTCAGTTGTTTACTTTTAATTTTCATTATTCGCGCTATTATTAAGTAGATAGTGTTAAATCTTGAGTTTTTATTGATGGGTAATAACCTACTTTAGTTAATTCTTGATAGTCAATCTCAGCTACAGCTTCGGCACGAGTTTCTATTAAACCGTATTTATATACATCCCCATGTTCAGACTTATTAACATAAAAAACTCACAGAATGATCTACTTTATCTTCAGTTTTTTTAAAAGCTACATTTTCTGAATGGTAATCTTGTTCTTTCATAATACTAATGCCTATATCTGGAGCATTGCTAGTTGTCACTTCGCTTTCATCCATATACTAAATAATAAAGTATTTACTAATGTAGTTATGGTAAAAAATACTTGTTTTTATATCTTGACTCAGATTTAATTCTTATTGTTTATTTTCTTAAGTGTAGTAGCTCTCGAAATTACACTACACTGCATCCAACTCCTCAATAATATACGTTCCATTCGCTGTTATTTTATATTTAGTATTAGTTTTCTAATTCTAACTTAATCCCAAAGAATTATTCGTATAAAAGCTCTTTTTTGTTTCTCTTTTTTTACAGAATATTTTATCAAACCTAATATGTTTTTAATACTTGCTCTCTATTCTACAAGAAGTTATCAATTTCCTTTTAACCAAGCTAATTGGGATCATTAAGACGAGGTCTTGCCCCCTCTTTTACGGGGTAGTTATCGAATACCTAAATACACAGGGCTTGAATGGATAACGTATGAGTTCTCGCCCCCTGTTCTCTGGGGTAGTTATCAAATAGAAGAATATATTCAACATGTAGAATGTTATCGTCCCCTGTTTTCCGGGGTGGTTATCGAATAGCTATCATTCCAGAAGATATTGCAGAGAAATTTGAGTTCTCGTCCCCTGTTCTCCGGGGTAGTTATCGAATAAAAAATGAATTTTACATTAGATAGTATTAATCGGTTCTCGTCCCCTATTCTCCGGTGTGGTTATCGAATATAAATTAAATAAAAACATTCATATCATTATTACACATGTTCTCGTCCCCTGTTTTCCGGGGTGGTTATCGAATCAATGCCATGCTGAAAGGAGAGGAAACGAATGAGAGTTCTCGTCCCCTGTTCTTCGGGGTAGTTATCGATCAAAAAAGAAAAGGAATTGATTAATTATGACAAACGTTCTCGTCCCCTGTTCTCCGGGGTAGTTATCGAATTTCAAATACAAAACCTATATTTATTTTTCTACAATGTTCTCGTCCCCTGTTCTTCGGGGTAGTTATCGAATTAGGTTTAAACGTGAATAGTAAAATTAAAAATTATGTTCTCGTCCCCTATTCTCCGGGGTAGTTATCGAATTTAGGACATGCTTACATTATTCCTTATAACAATAAGTTCTCGTCCCCTGTTCTACGGGGTAGTTATCGAATTGAAGATGAAAAAGAAATTAAAAATTATTTTATAAAGTTCTCGTCCCCTGTTCTACGGGGTAGTTATCGAATAGATAGCTCTTTAAATCCTATCACATCAATAGTTCAAAGCCAAAATTTGCTGTCAAAAATAATGACAAATCACTTGGATTATAAGTGCAGAATGTCACATTTTTTGACAACTAAATTTCAGCTATATTCTATTTATATTATACTATATTTCCCCATGCCTAAGCTTGTTTTCATACCTGATCCAGAAAATTCACCAAACTTCAATAAAAAATGAGTTAGTTGTAGAAAAGGTAAGGGGCCTTTAATTTTAAACACTATTTCTCCTGTAAATGAAGGAATTTTAACTTTTTCTAAGTTAAACCGTGTACTTTTCAATTTATAGTCAACAATATTGATATTCTTTTCTAAAAAATCTAATGTTTCTTTATCGTACATTTTATATTCTTCAAAAAAAGCATCAAATTGTATCATAATACTTCTAAAGAAACGTTTAACCTCAGGAAAAATCATGTAACTACTCTGATATTTAAAAGACATAGGTGTCTGTATATTAATTCTTACATAACGATTCAATTCCTCTGTTTGCAAGAGTTGATTCATAATATTTTGAACGTTTACCTTCTCAATATTAAAAGAATAAATCTCAATATAAACTTGGTAATATTTTAAAAACAACCTATTTTTAGAAGTGAATAGCTTAGCTATCTCATTAAACAATCGATCTGACATACAAACAATTTCCCACATTACTTTTTGGTTTTTATGATATATTCTTTGCTTCAATGGACTATAAGCAAATTCATGATGTAGTTGATCAGCAATATCATTAGGAAGATAATCCATTAACACGCCATGTAAAATACTTCCTAAATATTGAAAACGAATACCATCTGGTAGGTTTAATTCTACTGTAATCTTGTTTATCATAATAATTCTTTAAATTCCTTATTTTTTTCTTCAAAGTAATGATAGTCTTGTTCATCTATCTCAGGAAATGAAATATTCAGCATATTTTTTATAGCTTCAACAGATAACATAATTTTTTTATAATTTTTATTTTTATCTAGATGTAACGTTTCTAAATTGTGAGCTATAGAATTTCTTAATCCATTGATATCATTCACTACTTTTGCTTCTTTTAATAATTTAGACTTAGGTTCTAAAATACTAAGTATATCTATAAATGCTGGAAGACCTAAAATTCTTGAGGTATCCAAATTCTGTTTTCTTTTTTCTAATAATAATTTATATTTGTCAATAAAAGATAAATTATATATAGTATTTAAGTACGGTTTACCGCCAATTTCAATCATTAAATGAGTCCAATGATTTTCAATATATATTTTAAGTATAAACTCAGCAATAGACTTCACTCTAATTAATGTTTCAGCCACATCAAGTCGATTATATCTCATATTTACTAGTAAATAATGAAACAACGATTTTTTTAAAGCTACATTATTATATTTCACATTAATTTCCGGAAAGACTTCATGTGTTTTAATTTGACTTGTTAAAGCTAATAATTTTTTTCTTAATAGTTTTCCATTACGAAAAGACTTTTGATTACTTACTAAATTAAGCGCACCTTCATAATCATAATTATCTACTAAACTTTTTATCTGTGAACGCACCATAACTTCTCTAAAACTTATAATATCAATTGATTTGCTTCTATTAGTAGCAACTTTTTCATTATCATTAACTTTATTTAGATCTTCAATCAAAGTTTCAGGTTTCGCAAATGAACGTCTAGGTCCTTCAGTAGGTTCAGGCGTTGAAACTTGTATACATTGCATATTATTAGGGTTAGAAATGTATTCTAAACATAAAGTAGACTCCATTTGTGGCGTGCCACTTGTAACATTTAATAAAATTTCTGCCTCGGAATATTCAGTTCTTATCTCGTTTATATAAAAGTGAAATAAGTCTTTATAGCTATCAAAATCATTTTCATATTTAATGTTATCAACTTTTATATTTACTTTTGTTTCTGGCGATACTTTTAAAATAATACTTTCCCAATCAAAGTTTTTACGTCCAGGTATATTTTTATTACCTTCCCAGATACTTTCAGTAAAAAATAAAACTACTATATCAGGTTGATAATGACGTACGATATGAAGCATTGCACCATCTCTATCATTACTCCATGGATCTGAATTACCTATCGGACTAAATAGTACTTTCATTATAGCACCTCATTATTTAATTCTTGAAAACTTATTTTACACATACCTTGCTGATATGAAGCACGACGACTTTGGTTAGTTGTCCCTTTTAAAGCAACAGGTACGTTAGAAGGTATTTCTTTCATTTTTCCATAAGTTCTATGGAAATTTTCAGTTAAAATGTCAAAAGAATCTCGTTTTGCTTGTTCTCGACTTTTTAATTGATAATGTGTCGTTTTACTAACAAATCCTGCGCCAGCTCCTAAGAATAAGATATTTTGGTTTAGAACATCGGGCATACCGCTTTCTAATGCAAATCGTCTTCCACCTTTTGTTTCTTTGAAACCGACCAACCATTTGTCATAATAGTTTTTGTAAAAATCTCGGATACTTTGTTCAATTTCATTAATAGAATAAATTTCATCTTCTATAGTTAACTTAAATTTTATTTCAGCATCTACATCTATGCACTCTCTATATAGAGGCATTGGTTTTTCACTTTTATTAATATCTATTTTTTGATAAATCGCTAAATGTCTTTCATCGATAGGCTCTGAATCACTGACTTTAATTTTGCTATAAACATCTTTATTATTTTCATTATCATATTTTGATACGAGGGCTGTTTTGATAGCACCTTTAATTGAACTACCTGGAAGATACACTTTATTTTGCCCATCTCTTACCATTAGATGTAAATTATTTAGCGGTTTAGGGCGTATATTACCATATTTCTTGCCTTGATTGACCTTTTCAGAATAACTCACAAATGCTTTCCATTCACTTTGCTTAACATTTTGAGCGTCTAAATAATCTTTCAGTCCATTTTCTCTTGGATTTTTTGGTGGGTATCTCAAAAAGTTTTGATATGTATCGAGTAAATTTTTTCTTTTTAAAAATTTAACTAGTTTATTGCCATTAATCATATAAACTTTAGAATTATAAAAATCATAAATGTAATCTTGTTTCTTCATAACTTGACCACTACCAATATGAACTGGACCTAAAGTTTTAATAACAACTTCATAATTTTTTATTGTCATACTTATACCTCCAACCATAAAGGTTTTGCATAGCGATAGACTGGATGTTTCCCATTATGTCCGACATTAAAAATATCGCCATTAAAGATATTTTTAAAAACTGAACCCGAAGAAAAACTATAGAAATCACTTTTTTTAACTAGCATTTCAGAATAATTCGTTGATTGTATAAAACCAGAACGTTTGTTTAAAATATATCTTGCTTCTTTTAAAGCACTCTCTATCTCTTCTTCTTTAGCCATTGCCGTTGATAAAAGAATAGAATGTTCTCCTTTTTGATTCAATAACTTAAATAATTGTTGATTATTTACCATTTCATATTCAAATTGTCCGTATCCTGCATTACGTTTACCACCTAAACCCGAGTACTGTAATGAAGTCATGATATCTCTTAAATGGTCAAGTGTTTCTTCTGATCCTTTTGCAATAAAATATAAACCAGCTTCAGGTTCAAAAGTAAATGTTCCCACTGAATAAGGTTCACTGTCAGCACTTGAATCAATTTCTTGTGCTGATAATGAAACCTTTGTTTGTAGAGAAAAATGCCCAATATTAAAAATATCATTTAAATCTGTCGCATCTTCAGCGCTTAACTCACCATTTAAATATTGATTATAGTGATGAACCGGAACATATTTTAACTTTTTAAATGCTTTATGGTTGCCTTCTTCTTTAGATTCAATTTTTATCAAAGGTTTAGGAAGATAATAAAGCTCATTTTCATAAGGAAATGTATCACTAATGATTAAATCGTTTAATAACCAATCGGTTTCTATACCCAATTGAAGCGCCTCAATAAATAAAGCACTAAACAAAGTATCAGACGTTATTGTCATTTCCCCATCTGACAACCTTTTTTTCCCAAAATGAACAGGAGTCTTAAAAGAAAGTTTAAATACTTTTGTTGTCAATGTCTTTCACCTACTTAATTTTAAGATTTGTACTGTCGTATTCTCCAACAACCGTCTCGATAGTTATATCATTAAATTGAATACGTCCGTTACCTCTGGTACCGCCACCACCAAGGTAGTCATTCTCTAATAAGTGAATTGCTTTTTCAATATTCTCAAAATCATCCTCAACTTGTGATTCTTCATCGACATTGTAAATAAATACAAAGTCAAACTCAGATCCTCTTGTTACTCTCTCAATTTGTCTTGGATTTGCAACTGCAGTTAAACGATCAATTGTATTCTCAAATTTCGTTTCTGTATAAGCAATATCATTTTGCGCAAAATGTTCTTTCGTCTTTTCAGAAAAGAATGCATCAGAAATTTGTAGACGAGCTCTTTGAATATTTCCTTTTTCACTTGAACCGAATAATCTTAAAACACGTTCATCGTCTTGATTATGATTCTCTTGTTTCATTTTCAAGCCAAAATGTTTTGCTAATAAACTTCTCATTTTTCCTTTGATTGAACTGCCAGGTATGATAGGTAATTTAGTTTGTAAGTCTCTAACTACAGGGGAATCAATTGCTCCAATCATACTAGATTCACCGCCCCCGCCGATGTGTAAACCAGTAACCACTTCAATTGTTCCTGAAATTTTAATTTTTGAATACATATTAATCCTCCTTTTGATAATATTTAGCGTATGCAACTAAAGCTTCAAAGTATTTACAATAATCTAAGAAAAATTTTTTTGATTCTTTTTGTATCACTCTATCAATAATTGGAAACATCAATGTTTTTTTCAAAAATTCATCAACGCTTTTTTCTCGACCTGCCTCGTAATAAAACTTAATTTTTAAGTATTCTAATTCATCGATAAATTCTTCATTCAATTGATCCTCATTTGAATTAAAGGCAATAGTATAAAGTCGATTTACCTGCTCCATTAAATTTCTTAACTTACTTGTTGTAAGCCCGTTAAATAAAACTTGTTTTTCTCTGCCTCTTCTATCTTTATCATTTTTCACATTATTTTTTACGACCTCGTGTGCAAAAATTAAATCTATCGTTTTACCACTTTTTGTTTTAGCTAATATCATACTTAATCAACCTCCCTTATTTGATAAACATAATATTCTAAAGCTGTAATTAATTGATCTTTATCTTTGTCATTTTGAGCCCAATTAAAAATTTTAGATGTAAATTCCTCTGTCATTTTGCTTCTTGCTAATAAATAGGCTAATCGAGCTATATTAATTACTTCATTATTTCTTAATAAAGCTAGCATTTTATATATAAATGCTTTTCCATACTCATCTGTTTGTAAAAATCCTTGTTGTAAAACAAGAAGCTTTTCTTCTAAAATATACTTTTTAAACTCATCCCAGTTATATACTTTTTCTTGTATCCAAAGCGCTATCTGATTTTTTTCATCAGTTTTAGCTGCTTCTTCAAGTAATCCTGTTTCAAAAGCCATTTTAGAAACTGGATACTTGCCACTGAACATTCCAACACCAGCAGATATTGTTAATTTACCAAGCGTAAACTTTTTAAATTTATCATTTATATAAACGCTTGCTTTTATAATGTCATCCCATGCGCCAATCAAAAATAAATCGTCGCCGCCTGAATATATAGCTGTAATTTGATAACTTTCTAATAAATGATTTAATTCATATTTAAAAAATAATGATAATTGACGAGACAACGTAGCTGTTCTTGAAATTGAATTATATTTTTCTGGAATTCCTGATATAAATGTAGCGCCCAGATTATCTATGTCAGCACGTACAACGCCTAAACGCTTAATTCCTTCTTCTCTTTCTACATAACTTCCAATACCTTTTTCTCTCATATCTTGATTTTGACTAGCATAGTCGTAGTCACACATCCATAAATTCGTTGATATTCCTACACCAATATAAGGTTTATTTTTACTGTAAATACGAATCTGATTATTATTTTGTGCTAATATTTCTGCTTCTTCATAATCGATAACCGATATAAATTTATCGAATGGCATTTTTAATTTTCCAGTTTTTGATAGTACAAAGAATGATTTATCTCTTAAGTCATTTGATATATTAATGATTCCTTCACATATACTGCATAATCCATCATCATTAATATTTATGTCACTTCTTAAACATTCTTTACATTCTCGATCTCCATATGAATGAAAATGATTTAATTTTAATATATCTTCTGCAGAATACTTATGTGCTTTAATATCAGAAAGTTTACTACTGACATTACGCCAAATAGTTCTATAATTACCATTGGTATTCATTAAGTCATTACCACTACATTTTTCAAAAGCAATTGATAATGAAAGATCTGTAGTGAATTCTGACATAAACCAATTTTTCAACTCAGTATTAAATTGATTTATTTTTTCTTTCACTTTATCAGTATTAGAGACTAATAAATATGCATGACCGCCACCAGTGTATAAAAGATTTGCTCGCGTTAATTCTAATTTTTCTAGTAATTGATCAACGATTACCTCAAGCATGAGTTCTAAGTAAAAACTACGAGATCTTAAACTTTTTAATGCTTTAGAACCGCTTATGTTGTAAATAAAATCTTGAATACCACTCATATCCATACTAAGTAGTAAAAAAGCTTCTTTTTGATAAAATGCTTTGGTATTTTCATACTTTGTAAACAATTCATCTTTATAATTATGTATGTTATTTTCATTTAAATAATCAAATATACAACTGGCAATAGCACACGTAATACGACTATGATCATAAAGAGAAATATCAATTAATTGATTTTTATTTGTCGAACTTGGCACATATTGCCATAGACTTTCTGTCCATTGTAATAATGAAGGAAATGTATCTTCTTTAATACTTAATTTGTGCTCTAAATCATAACTCATATCTTTCATTAGTGTTGTATAATTTCCACTTGAATATTGAATGTTCTCAGTTTTGGGATACTCAATATTACTTTCATTAGAAAATTTAAACTTTCCACTTGTTTGTTTAAATTTTTCAGAATTCACAATATTAAACACACTATATAGAGGCGTATACTTATCAAAATTAAATGGTTGTTTTTCGTATTCTTCATCGCCCTCTTCTATAATATCTCGTCTATCAATACCACTCGCAATGTTATCGGCAATATAGGTAATATAAGCTGTATTATCATTAGCTAAATTAGCTTTTGCAAGTTCTTTATAATGATGATAAGCAACGCTATCGAGCAGTTCGTTGTCTTTAAATTCTGAAAATTTAGACAAAAATTTGTGTCCTAACTTTGAATGCGTTCCTCTTGCAAATACATGATCGTTACTCCGATAGATAATTTTACCTATATCATGTAGTAAAGAACCATACATTAATGTCGTTTTTTTATCCATTGTAACCTCCATTTTATAGAAAAATTAGCTTAGGTTCTTTTCGAACAACAACCTTAACCTCTTTTCCTAATATGGTAATCTGACTATTGTTTACCTCATCAGGTAAGACATATAGTGTAATACTTCCAGTATCAGGAATTTCTTGTTGCAGAATCTCTAAAATCTTATCTTTTTTCTGAACATCGCTGACATATCTCTCGTATAAACTAAACTGTTTCATACTAAAACCGAGTTCTAATAATCGAGTACGATACTTACTTGCCACCCTACGTTCAAATTTAGTATCTCTAGGTAAGTCAAAACTAACTAATAAATACATTAGTTCCCCACCTCAATTATTTTAGGTAGAGATAAAGGCGTAGGCGCATTTTCGTCGTAACATTTAATTAACGACTGTACGACTATTTTGACACTATCAAGTAATCTCACTACTTTTTTATCTATAATGCATTTTTCATATAAAACATTTAATAATAGTTTCTTTTCATTTATATCAAATGTTTTTATATTATTTTTAAAAACTATCTCATACACTATATTATCAACAAAAGGACGAAAAACTTCAATAATATCATCAGCTAAATTAAAAGGATTTTCCTTTGAGCGATGTTTAATACCTAAACTCATTTCGAATCCATGTAAAGCTAATTCTTTTTTAATAAAAGATCTAAGTATGGAATACCCATAATTTAACCCTGAATTAATAATATCATTGTACCGTCCACGTTTAAATTGCTTACCGTATAAATCTTTAAAATAAATTCTTGCAGCTTGTGCTTCTTTATTACTTTTATCTCCATAACTAACATCTTTTGCTAAGTTTACTAATAACTTCACATTCTCATTATGTAAATTGTTTTCTAAACATTTTGATTGATTAATAATTTTATTTACAACAATCTTTTTCCAAATTCTATCTCTAGTTCTCCCAGATAATTGAAACTGACTTTGAATCCTTTGAAGACGATGAGTCATACCATAAGAAGAAATAAGTTGCGTTAATGGAGAGTGCTTTTTATCACAAAAAATAATAGCGATATCATTTTCAATACATTTAATTACTAACTTATGAGAAAAATAGCTTTTATAATGATCAAAAATAATCGCTTCTATTTCTTCAAACAAATAAAATTTCTCACTTTTATCTATTACATTTCTAAATTTAATACTATTTTCTTTCACGGTAACAAAGTAATGATTCTCTACATAAATAACATCTTTCATTTTCCATCCCCTAAAAATTAATCAATGCGTATTCCATTAAAAATTTACGAATTTTAGAGTGCAATTAAATTTACACTCTGTCCCCTGTTCTTCGGGGGAGTTATCGATCAGATAACGAAAAACAAGAGTGGGTAGATTTACTAGGGTTCTCGTCCCCTATTCTTCGGGGGTGTTATCGATCAACAATTAATTTAACAGGAAGAATCCAAGAGGTGTTCTCGTCCCCTGTTCTTCGGGGGAGTTATCGATCAGAAGAAAGTATCGACGGTAATCGTATCAAATAAGGGTTCTCGTCCCCTATTCTTCAGGGGAGTTATCGATCAGATAACAAACAAAAAAGGTAGATAATAAAAATGAAGTTCTCGTCCCCTGTTCTACGGGGTGGTTATCGATCAAATAAAAAGGAGTTTTAACTATGTTTAGTACAGCAAGTTCTCGTCCCCTGTTCTTCGGGGGAGTTATCGATCAAGAATGGAATTACAGTGTGTTAGACGCATTTAGGTTCTCGTCCCCTGTTCTTCGGGGGAGTTATCGATCCCAATTATCACAATGAATGATACGTTTGAAGATTTTGTTCTCGTCCCCTGTTCTTCGGGGTTGTTATCGATCTATTAATTGGTGTAAACATCAAGCTACAAATATTGAGTTCTCGTCTCCTCTTCTTCGGGGTTGTTATCGATCAAACGTGATGAACTCATCAATGATATGGCAGAAGTGGTTCTCGTCCCCTGTTTTTCGGGGTAGTTATCGATCTTTAGGAATGGACAAATACGAAAGCCTGTTATCACTGTTCTCGTCCCCTGTTCTTCGGGGTAGTTATCGATCGTTTCGAAGGGAAAGACGGTAAGTTACCAACTTTCATGTTCTCGTCCCCTATTCTTTGGGGTAGTTATCGATCACGAGGACGGGACACGTAGTTTGAATGATGATCTAAGGTTCTCGTCCCCCTATTCTTCGGGGTAGTTATCGATCTGAAAAAAGGGCAGCACGCTTTTATAAATAAAAAAGGTTCTCGTCCCCTATTCTTCGGGGTAGTTATCGATCGATACTTTAATAAATAGCATAACCACAAGGGTTCAAATATTATTTTGGCTGTCAAAAATTGTAACAACTAACACCATGCTACTATATGAAATGTCACTTTTTTTGACAAATATTATGATCATTCTCCTTATATTAAGAGTATACTACATTTAATACGTTAATAATTACTCATATATAAAACTTAATATAAATTTAACTTTTTCTTCCTTTTTAATTTGAAATAAGAGATAAAATTAGTGACCACTGTTCAGGAAAGTAAAAATATACTTCTATATTAAAATAATAAAGAACCATATATAATAAGTATTTAATTTTAATATATTTAAATTAATAATAATCAAATATACACTATTAACTGAAGATTTCATTGACTTGACATTTATTAAACTCTAAGTCTTGAATAACCCGATTTACCAATCCTATCTGATGACTTTTTAAAAGATGTCGAAAGATTGAAACAAAAAAATGTTGCGGTAGAATTATTAAATTGATTAATCAAAGGACAAGTCAAATCATTAATGAAACAAAATGCCACGGTATCTAAACATTTTTCTGAAATGTTAGGAAATTCGATTAATAAACTTAATAGCTGTTCCATTGAAACATCAAAAGTGATTGAAGAACTCATTCAACTCGCCAAAAATATTAAACAAGAACAACAACGTGGAAATGAACTAGGCCTAAATTCGGATGAGATTGCGTTTTACGATACTTTAGTTTCACATGAAACAGCGAAAAAAAGCGATGGAAGATAAAGAACTACGTGCGATTGCTCATGAGCTAACTAAAAACATGAGTGTTGATTGGTCTAAACGTGATAGTGCAAAGGCTAAAATGCGTGTAGCTGTGAGACGATTGCTTAAAAAATATGGCTACCCACCAGATTTACAAAAAATGGCTGTAGAACAAGTCGTAGGGCAAGCAGAGCTTATGGCAAGTAACCAATAAAAAAACAAACTAATAGAGCATCCTTCACTTTGTGGTGAGGGATGCTCTATTTACTTATAAGTAATAATCATACATTAATTCAGAATGAGTGTTAGATAAATTTTCACCATAGTACTTAACATAATTAATGATATTAGTAATATAATTGTCTCCAATTTTTATTTTTTGAGGAATTGCTTCTAAACAATGGTCTGAAGAATTTCTATATGGTTTAGAAAGATCAATCACATCATACGAGGATAGATCTTCTGAATTTGAATAAACAAAATAGTTTAATTTCATTTGATCTATAAATCGATTGAAAGATCCAAAGGACAGGAGCCAATCTCGAGTGCTTTTTTGTTCATAAGCTTTCTGTAATCTTAAATTAGTTTCATGATTATAAAAGGATTTGATATCAAAAAGTGTGTAATCAATTCTATCTTTTAGTAAGTTACCTCTAAGTTGATTAATAGAATTTTTTTGAACTGGAAAAGCTAAATGTCCCATTTTACTGCCTCTAATAAGTGCTAAATCCTCTAGCCATATTTCTTGTCCTTTATGATATTGAAAGAGTGTTTTCCAACCAATGATAGCATCAAGACTACATTTGTGATTATTAATACTAAGATAATAAGGCTTATTTATATGTTGAGTTTCTTGCATTTCATTATAGAAATCTTGCATTTCGGCTACAAGTGCTTTATCTACAGCGTCAGGATCTATATATATAACATCAATTAGAGATTTAAGTTTACTTAAAGAATTATCTTTTTTTAATTTATTATTATGTTTGTAATACTTCGCTTCTTCTTTCAAAGTCGTCCAAAAATCACTAGCGTATAAAGATTTTATTAAATTAATGTTATTTTCATATACATATCTTTTCATCAATTAACCTCTATTTATGAAATTTTATTTTATTGTATCATTTTAATTGGGTAATAACTCCAACTAATGATTAATAAATTAATCTGTTTGAATAAATAGGTTAAAGATAAACAAAAAATATATACTTCATTCATTTATTTTATGACTAAAATCTTTTCTGAAAGCATCGTAT